>Ga0116159_1004773_pt1 | contig 11276 bp, 9 predicted proteins | sample AD_JPNAS1_MetaG_FD_89878 | JGI IMG/M metagenome (GOLD analysis project Ga0116159, IMG submission 89878) | Active sludge microbial communities of municipal wastewater-treating anaerobic digesters from Japan - AD_JPNAS1_MetaG | ecosystem: Engineered > Bioreactor > Anaerobic > Digestate | place...
ATAAGAAACGAATAATGATATTTGTTTTCTTTACTTTTTTGGTTTCAATCAAAGTAAGAGGCCAGATATCCCTTATTTCACAAATAAGCTTGCACTTAAATTTTCTTTTTAGAATTTTTCCAGATAAGAATGTTAATAAGGATAATGATGAAACTATTATTACATCTGGTTTGTCCTTAGTCACAAAAAAAGACCAATATAATAAACGCATTTCGAACTCAATCCAACTTATGATACGTTTAAAATTAAAACCTAAATTGACAAGAGGACCGTTTAGAATAACTCCATTAACACCATCGGATTGATAATAAAATTGATTTTTAAATCTAAAAGATGGTGTTTTTACTTTACCATTTGATCTTGAACTAATTAAAGTAACTTTTTTTTCTTTTTTTACAAAGTATTTTGCATATGAATAATGACGACCTGGATATCCATATATTGGATCCGATGCATATTTAGAAATGTACCATATATTCATTTATGTTTAAATAATTGAATAGTTTAACTTTATAGATTTTCAAAATGAAAATCTATAATTGAGTCCCCTTTAAAAGTGGTAATTTTAAATTTGAAAAAGTTCATTCTTGATTTTTCACTTTCGTTTTGAATCGAACGAATGAACAAAAAATCAGATAGAAGTAAAATTTCCTCCATAATGGAGTTATTAATATGACGAAAATAGGATATCAGTCCGTTTTCGCGTGTTCTTTGACCTGTTGTTATCAGATAATTCACAAGCCGGACATGGTTTATCCATAAACATCCGGCAAGTGAATACAATTGATGCTTGAGCAATCCCCGATAGCGAGTTTTGTTGTTGCGGGTGTGAAAACAGTACTGAAAAATGGTTGCTTCCACGTTGTTTCTTTTCGTTAACTCCGATGCGGGAGCGGAGATGAGCTTTCGTCTGAGTTCGGCAGTTTTTATTTGTTCTGCAGTAAAATATCGGTACTTGGTTTTTCCCCCTGTGGAGATTCTCCACTTGTCGCCTGTTTTGCAGGCAGGGATGATTTGTGCGGTCTCTAAGTCGGTAACAATCAACTCATCGTCTTTCATCTGCAAATCGTACTTGGATGATCTGCCTTGCAGTCCGCCGGTAATGAATTCGATGTCGTTTTTTTCGGCAAACTCTCTGTTTCCGGGCGATTGGTAAGCTCCGTCGGCATAAAACTTCTCTATCTCATTGCCGGTTACATGCTCCCGGATATCGTTTACGGCATCCTGCAGGAAATCGTTGTCGGCGGCACTCGCAGGTTCAACCTGCACATTGACAATTAGGTTGGGTTTGTCTGCCTGCTCTTCGTCATCGTGACAGGTTTCGGTAATGTTTACGCTATAACCCTTTGTCTTTTGGTCTCCTTTTTTTTGGTAATCGGCATCGGGGTCGTTATGATTCTGAACGCTTTTTGCCGATATTTCTTCCTTGGGACGAAGCAGGAGTTTTCCTTTGACAACCTCGTATTGTTCGTGGAAGACGCGATGCTGGAGCTCGTAACTGAATGTATTTGGGTCAAGACGTTTAAGAATCCGGTAAATGAGATCTCCCAATTGAGCGATGCGCTGCTCCGGGGTTTGAGTGTTTAAACGATAAACCATTTTTGGGGCATCTTCCTGTAAGAAAGCGGCAGTCATGTTTCTGAGTTTGGGGTTAAGACGGAGCATTCCGGTTTCGCCCAAACCGGCAATAAATTTACGCAGGGTATTGTGTATAAGTTCAAACCAGGAGTACCGGGCGATATTGCTGCCTATCAGTTTGCTGTCCATCCGCACCGATTTGGCGGAGATTTTGAACGTGGAGATTTGACTGCGCGTGAGTTGTTCGAAGCATTTTTCCATCAGATTGATGCCGCACTCGTTTTCGTATTCGCAAATGCGCTGTCTCAACAAATAATACATGTCTAAAGAGGGGGTTGCATCACTCAGCGATACAAGCCCCGGAGCTTTGCGGACGAGCAGGTCGAATTGGCACTTTTCAAACAAATCTTTATCGCTGCAGCCAAATCCTTCTTTTATGATGGACATGCCGATAATGACACGTATCGACACGTTGGGAGCGCCCATGTTGCCTTGTTTGAACAACGGCGAAAACAGGCTCTCATCTATCTTGGAAGTCACGTTGGCATAAAACCGGTTATGCCATGCACCCGGATCATCATATTTTTTAGCCTCACGCTTTCTCAACTGCGTGGAAGGCGTGCCGAACAGGTCGTATTGGGGATTGGGAAGGGTTTTTTTAAACATATCTGCTTCTTCTTTTACAGACAACAATATACGACTTTTTCATCTGATAACAATAGATTTTAAGCGCGTTTTATCAACAAAAAACAAAAATAAAATAACAAACCAAGTCAATGACTTTTTAAAGTGGACTCATTCATTATTTTTTGACGAAATTATATAAATAATCTAACAACTTCAAATGCTTCAGCGTATTCACAACCTACCTGTACTCCTCTCGCTTTTGCTAAAGAATAAATAAATTCTGGGGATAAATAATCACGAGTGCCTTGTGATTTATATTCTTTGAGAGCATTAATTTTTGTTTCGACATGCCTTTTTTGTAATTTAACAAAACATTGAGTATTAAAAGTCAAGTTATTCCATATTAATTCATATCCTAAAAGAGTTGTATTTTTAAAAGCTCTTACACTTTCTTGAGCGATGGTTGTGTGATCTTGATGAATATCATGTAAACTTGGAATAAATACAAGATCGAAATTTTCATTTTTCCTTATTTTTATTAATTCCTCCAAAATTTCTTGGCGAACATAGCTCAATTTTCTTACTTCATAATTATAAATCAGTAAATTTTCTTCTTTTATTCCTAAAATCTCAGTCGCTTTTTTTACTTCAGTTTTTAAAATATCCTTAGGGAATCCCTCGGGAACCGATTCTTCTGCTGTTGAAAAAGCAGCATAAACTACTTTATGACCTTGTTCTATTAAATAATTCATCGTTCCACCCATTCCTAACTCACCATCATCAGTATGAGGTGCTAGGACTAAAATTTTACTTTTTTCTTTAAAGTAATTCATATTGTCAAAATTTGCTTGTGAATGGACGTTCAGTATAAATTCGTATACCCCATTTCCTTATATAATCTCTTAAATCGTCTGTTTCCTCATCTTCTGTTCCCCAGTATTCAAATGTTTCTACATCAAATCTGAAATTATTCAACTCAATGAAAGGATAATCGATTTTTATAGTTGGTTTTAATCCATGATATTTGGCAATGGGTAGGTAATATTCTTCAATAATTTTCCGTATTTTTTTTATCTTTTCTTCTTCAGACAGTGGGTTGATCTTTTTGATAAATCTGGCAGGAGAACCTGCATAAACTCCTTTTTCCGTGATGGATTTTGTAACCGTGGAATTTGCACCGATGACTGAATAATCGGCAATAGATACTCCCATCATTATTAAACTACGATAACCAACAATGACTCCATCTCCGATATTTACTCCAGCAAAAGTAGCAGGAAATCCATCAAGGACAGAAAGCCAGTAACCATGGGTCAAAATTGCAGTTTCAGGTGATAAGCCCACATCGTTACCTATTTTAACTGGTTCACAAACATTAATAAAATTATTGTGTATCGTGCACCTGTCGCCTATTTCAAAGTTAGCATTCGGATGTTGTCTTCCTCCTCCGCCAATTTTCAAACCAGAGCTGTTAAACAAATGTTTTCCGAATTTAATGTTGTTTCCTCTTATATGAGTGTCATCTCCTAATCTGCTAAAATCACCGATTTCAAAATTACCTTTGATATTTACATCGATATTTTTACCAAATTGAACATTTTTACCAATTTTGATATCATTGGCAATAATTCGCACATTGTTTTTTAAGTCTTCGTATTTTTCCATATTGATTTGATTATTAAAATATTCCTCCATTTATATCGATTGAAGCACCGTTCAAATATTCTGTATTAATAATGTATTCTACCGTTTTAAAAATCTCTTCCGGAGTACAAAATTTACCATTAGGTATTTTGTTTTTTATTGTTTTTTTATATTCCTCGGGAACATCCTTTATACCCATTCCAATTTCAGCATAGCCTAAATTTATATTGTTAATAGTAATACCTTTCGATCCATTTTCTGCAACCAATGACTTTGTCATCCCCCAAAGGCCAGATTTGGAAGCAGCATAAGCACTTATTCCCGGCGTTGGCAATTGAGCAGTCACAGATGAAAAATTAATAATTCTCCCATAATTTTGGTTTCTCATATAGGGCAGGATACATCTTATAACGTAAAAAGTGCCAATTAAATTTGTTTTGATAACGCTTTCCCATTCTTCGATATTCGCTTTATGGGCAAAAGAATTATAATTTTTCCCTGCACAATTGATTAAAATAATACGAGTTAGTTTATTTTCGATCATTTTGATCCAATTTGAAACCTCATTAAAATTTGAAATATCAACTTTGTAAAGTTCTTTATTTTTCGCATCGTTAATTTTTGTTGAATTATATGTACCGATAATTCTTTCTTCAGTATCATAGAAACGTTCAAACAAATATTTTCCAATGCCACGAGAAGCTCCAGATATAATTATCATTTGATTTATTTTTATTAAGACCATTTTAGAATTGCAGCTCCATATGTCCAACCGGAACCTACTGCAGCAAAAAGTATATTATCTCCTTTCTTTAGTTTCCCTGAACGATTAACCTCATCAAGTAAAATTGGAATGGTACCACCACTGGTATTTGCATATCTGTCCATGTTGGTCATAACTTTTTCCCAGGGTAAACCTATAATTTCAGCCGTTTTTTGAAGAATTTGAATGGACGGCTGATGTGGTATTAAATAATCGATGTCATTTATTGTCAAGCCTGTATCATTTAGAACTTGCATAATTGCTTTAGGAAGAACCATTGTTCCTGTTTCATATACTGCACGCCCGTTCATTTGGAAATAATGTAATCTTTTGGTGACTGTTTCAATAGAAGCAGGCAATTCCGATCCGCCAGCTGGTATGGTATAATTGAATTTTCCTCTTCCGTCTGTGTAAAGTCTGAAAGCAGTAAAACCCTCATTTACATTACCATGCGAAAACACTGCGGCTCCGGCACCATCCCCAAAGAAGACAGCGTCTCTTCTTGTCCAATCAGTAATTTTCGAAAAAGTATCTGCTCCTATCACCAATACGTTGTCATATACACCTGCTGCAATAAACTGTGTTGCTACCGACATCCCATATAAAAAACCGCTACATACTGCGGAAATATCAAAAGCTACTGAATTATATGCTTGAATTTTATCCTGCACAATAGCTCCCGTAGAAGGTGCGAGACGGTCAGGTGTGGCAGTTGCTACAATAATGAGATCAATATCATCTTTTGTAAGTCCTGAATTTTCAATGGCACGAATGGCAGCTTTTGCAGCTAAGTCGCTTGTAGCTTCTTTATCTGAAGCAATTCTCCTTTCTTTTATTCCAAGATTTTCAAATATCCATTGGCTGTTTGTAGGCACTATTTTTTCAAGTTCTTCATTTGTAAGAACTTTATCCGGGACATAGGATCCGGTGCCAATAATTTTTACATTTCTGACTAGTTGTTTCATCGCAAAGTTTTTTATAATAGATTTCTTATTATTTTTTAAATATATTTTAATATGCTATCAACAATTTTTTTCCCGGCATCTCCGTCTCCATATATTTGTATTCCAAATCCTGATTTTGACATTTTTGAAAAATATTGAAAAGCTTCAATTGTTTTGCCTTTATCACATCCTACCAGCTTATTAAATCCTTTGGTATTTAACTCTATCCAAGGTGTTTTATTATTGAAGATTACACAATACTTCTCAAAAAAATATGCCTCTTTTTGAAGCCCTCCACTGTCTGTGAAAACCAATTCACAATTTTTAAGAAGCCATACCATCTCCAAATATCCTACGGGATCAATGAACAGTATTTTGCTTTCTGGAAAATTATAGTTTAAGCTATTTAATTTGTTCCGAGTCCTGGGATGTATCGGAAATACAACCGGACAAGTTTCTGAAACTTCCTCAAGTGCTTTAATTATGTTAATTAGGTTATCTACGTTATCTGTGTTTTCTGCTCTGTGCATCGTGCATAAAGAAAAGCGTGAAGGTAAATTAGTATTTGGCTTTTTGGCTTTGTCCTGATAATACAAAGCAGCATCATACATTACATCACCACAATTATTTAGCTCGCAGCCAAAGTTTCCATACCCTTCTTTTAATAAGTTTTCAATGGCTACCATACTCGGACAAAAAAGAATATCGCTTAAGCGATCTGTTATAACTCTATTTATTTCTTCAGGATTTTTCATGTCGAACGTTCGTAATCCCGCTTCAACATGTGCAATTTTTATTTTTAGTTTCTTAGCTGCAATCGAGCCAGCAATAGTCGAATTTGTATCTCCATATAACAATACCCAATCAGGATTTTCTTTGATTAATATTTCTTCAATTTTCTTAATCATTAGGCCAGTCATAGCACCATGGGATAGACTATTGATTTGCAGATTATAGTATGGTTTTGGTATATTCATTTCTTCAAAAAATATCTCACTCATATTCAAATCAAAATGTTGTCCAGTATGAACAATTATTTCCTGAATATTCGGGTGTTTTGAAAATGCGCGGCTTACTACAGCCGCTTTTATGAACTGGGGACGTGCTCCAACGATAGTAACAATTTTCATGTGGTAGATTTAATTAATGCTTTTGTAAATATCAATTAAAATTGATTCCTGTGTTTTCCAGTTATATTTATCTAGTACTGTTTTTTTTCCATTACGTCCCATTATTTTTGACTCTGAAACATTTAATATAAGTTTAGTAATTGCTTTTGAAATTGATTCAATATTGACTGGATTAACACAAAGTCCAGCATGATTCTTTTCAACAATTTCTTTCCATAAAATAAAATCAGTACAAATAATTGGAATTTCTTCTGACATTATTTCAAATAACTTTGTATTTCCAATTGTTCCTAATTTCCCACCACCATTATTCGAATAGTTTGCAATTGCTAAACCAATATGTGATTTTTTTAAATACATTTTTACTTCAGCATGTGGAATAATTCCGAGATATTCTACTTTATTCCAAGATTTAAGTTTTTTTAATTCTGCTAAATAATTAGAAGCAACAGGACCTGCTATAAGATACTTAATATCAAATTCAATCATGTCCAATGATCGTATTATATTAGCATGGTTAAAAAGCGGAGTAACACCACCTGCGAAAAAAATTGTCGGTGTCGTAAATTTTTGTATATCCTCTTGAACATTATTATTATCTTCATTAATAATTGGGAAGTTCGTGATTTGAAATGTTCTTGGATTTAACTTTGTTAATTTTTCAACAATGTGAGGTGTAACAGATATAATAGCATCAAACCTTTTTATAACATAAGTTGCATAATTATTAAATATATATTGAAAAAACGGTCTAAAAATTTTCGGTATATAATGTTTATCAAGTATGTTTACGGTTATGTCTTCGTGACTATCAAATATTACTTTTTTACCCTTCCTTTTAAGCTTCAACCCAACAGGCAACAGTTCCGGATCATGAAAATGATAAATATCAGCATCCACTTCCAACGCTTTTTTATAAACAGCTTTCGAGCGTTTAATCATTCGTTGAATACGGTTTTTCACAGGCACATTTAAGGAAATACATTTCACTCCGTTTTTAGTTTCTTCATATTCACTTTCACCACAAGCAATAAGGGTTACATCGTACCCATTATTGGCAAGACTAATACATTCTTTATGAAAAATACGAACATCATCAATTGGATGAACTGAAGTGAGGTGGCAAATTTTTTTCATTTTTATATATTTAATTTTCAGCTAATTATTTCTTAAATATTTATGAGTGCTTTTTATCGAATTTGCACCATAATATTTTTCACAACAATAATAAATAAGTAACATACTTAAACTTAGCCTTCTATAATTCAATGATTTTTTTTCTTTTATTTTTTTAAATAATAACAATTCAGTTTGAGCAAAGTTATTAATATCAAATTTTCTTTTAATTGGTATTTTTAAATTATAAAAAAAATATGCCATTATTCCACCTAGTGTATACGTTATTTTATTTATTAATTTGTTGTTGGAATACCTAATAACTTTCTTTTTAATATCTAATGAGTATTTATTAAATAATCTTATCATTAACCACTCTTCGTAAAAATTTTGTTTGAACCTTAAATGAGCAGGAATACCATATAAGAAATCTAATAAATCATTATCCCAAAATGGGAGTAACCATTCGTAGCCAAAAAATTCATGTACATTATTCATTTTTAAGAAACGTCTTGAATGATCGCCTATTGTTTCAATGGCATCCAAAATACTTACAAAATCTTGAAATGCCTCGCTTTTTAATTGGAGTTTATTTATTTGATCCAAAACTTCTTTTTTAAATTTTTCTTTGACTTTTGAATCTAATTTAAATCTTTGAAATCTTTTATTTATTAAATAATCTGCAATCTGTTTCTTGGATAATGGAAAATTGAATTCATTTTCATTGGGTATATAATAGCCGGTTGGCATATCTCCACATAACCCTGTAACAAATACTGAGTTTGGTAAGAACCATTTTTCTTGTTCCAAGCAATATACTGCATAAAAATTTTGTAAATATATTGAATAATCATAGCTTTCAGAATAATCCCAATAATCATTTGCATTTAAGATAATTTCTGCCATTTTCTCATCGTATTCTATATTTTTCCATCTATAGCCAAGTGAATCAGCAACCTTTTTAGACATTTCAACTTCAAATGAGCCTTCTTTGCCATAAGTATAACAAGAAACATTGTCAACTCCACATTCCTTCAACATGCATGCTATGAATCGAGAATCATATCCACCACTTAATGACAATACTATTGGTCTGTTTTTTGCTACTTTAAGAATTCGTTCAATAGCTTGTTTAGCAATCTCATAAAACTTATCAAATAAAATTTCTTTATTTGATTCACTCGGTTTTGAAAAGTGATAATAATAATCATCCAGTTGAATAGTACTATCTTTAATTAAGCATGTCTGAGCAGCATTTAATTGTTTAATTGATTGAAATACAGTATTATTTCCTGACACATATTCACCTGCTACAAATTCAACTAGTCTAACTATATCAGCGTCAGATTCATCTAAGTTTAAAAAATTTTTAATAATTGATGATGAATCAGAAAGGATACGTAAATCTTTAGAATAAAATAAGCTCATACTCCTTCCTCTATCTACAGCAGCCCAAATTTCATTATCTTTCTTTTTAATTATAGAAAAGCATCCGTTCAATCCTTTGACAAATATTTTAAATTCTTCATAAGAATTAATTCCTAAGATTTTTTTACAAGCGTTTAATTCATTGTACAAAGAATCTTTATAAAAAAAATATCCTGTAAAATAAACACCTTTATCTAAAAACCATTTATATGCTTTTTTTTCTTTTAATATTATTTCCATTTTTTATTTTTATATTGAATAATACATTTATTTACGTTGTATAAACAAAAGTCATGATTTATAAGTTGATTTATGCTATTTTTTAAATTTCAAAAAAAGAATTTACTTTAATTTTTCTGAAAATTTGTCTAATAAATTATATATGCCTTTATCATTCCATACAAATAAATCTTTTACAGCCATTGTATTAGCGGAATAATATTCATAATTGGCAAGCATTTTTTTTATCGCTGTTTTTATCTCACCTAAATCACTACCATCTGATTTTAATGCTATGCCACAATGATATTGATCAATAATTTCTTTCATCGGTTCGTTGCAACCACATATTATGGGGACTCCAAACACTAATGATTGATAAAAACGATTTGCTTCACATAACCTTTCATTAGGAGTAACTATATGATAGTAAACCATGCTAAATACAGCATCTTTAATAATTGCCGGAGTATAAAGCTGATCAAGCATTCCTGTAAAATAGACTCTTTCATTAAAAAGGTTCCCAAATTCGGCAATTAATTGTTCTCTTAAATTATTATCAATTGGATTTCCAGTTATTAAAATTTTCAAATCTGTTGACTGTAAAATAGATACAATTGAATGATAAGGATATCTGCTTGAATCGGATATACCCTGTAAATATACATATTTTGAATGATTCAGCCATTGTTTGATTTCCTGATAAGAGGGAGGCAATAAGGTGCTCTTTATAAATTCCTGATCAGGATAATTACGTATAATAAAATGTTTATCAGGCAACAAAACAACTTTTTGTTCAATTAAATAGTTTAAACGATATTGATTGGCATGAATAATAAAATTACATTTTCGTTCGAGAAAATGGAAAAGTTTCTTAGTAAAATTATTTTTTAAAAATAATTGAGGTATTTCATGTAAATCCCAGATAATGGGTTTATTTTTTATAAACAACGGAAAAATAAACATAGCCTCATCGGCACACCATAAAATGTCATACTGTTTTAACTCTTTACGCAGTCTGAAATACATTTCCATTATTTTAAAAGTTAAAAATTTTGCTGAAGGGAATATATCCCTTGATTTAAGGTATAATTGTCTATAGGGAGTGCCATAAGTTGTGATTCCATCTTTTTTTATATTCTTATTCACTTTGGCAAAAATTTTCACCTGAAAATTATCCATTTTTTGAATGGAAATTATTTCTTTTCGAATGCGATCGTCATTTTCTATATTACCTGTCGATAAGACAATAGCTATTTTCCTTTTTTTCCCCATTTAATATAAGTTGTTATATTTATTTCATTTGCGAATTCAGAGTAAACTATCAATGTTTTCGATTGAGTAAGAATGCCATATGATGGCGAAACAGTATCATCCTTTATTTTCATTTTCAATTCATTGGTACATTCAATACTCATTTCAACATCTACCGCATCATTATAAATTGTACAAACAGAATTGCTCTTTGGATAAATATTCATTTCTGGAGCTAAATGAAAAAACATTTCCATTTCGTGATTCCCTGTTGTCTTTATCCGGTCTTCAATTTTCAACAATGGTGCATTGGAATATAAATAAAAAGTACGCTGGTGTTTTAATTTATCGTCATTACCTGTCAGCATTTGGTATTCCCCTTGACATATTGCGAAATCATTTTGTTGAGCAATAAATAAACTTCTCGGGAATGGAAAATCACTACCAGCAAAGACATTTTTTTCGTCGAGATTATATTGGTTTCTGCCATCAATCGCAATTGTATTATGCTTTTTTGTGGATCTAAATTCGATATTTGCTTTTGCATTTGCTGTATAAATATACGCTCCGGGA
>Ga0116159_1004777_pt1 | contig 11267 bp, 10 predicted proteins | sample AD_JPNAS1_MetaG_FD_89878 | JGI IMG/M metagenome (GOLD analysis project Ga0116159, IMG submission 89878) | Active sludge microbial communities of municipal wastewater-treating anaerobic digesters from Japan - AD_JPNAS1_MetaG | ecosystem: Engineered > Bioreactor > Anaerobic > Digestate | place...
CCGTCTTTTCCCGGTTTCCGTCACCGCCTGGATGCGGGACGGGGGACAACCGTTTCCTGAGATGGTTCAAGCATACGCCGTTTATACATCGGCGTCAACCGCTGTTTCGGAAAACAACCGGGAGGGGCACGCATTCCTGTTTCCCTGAACGTGAACGGGACGAAACCGACAGCAATGCCTCAAGCCGAGAGCCGATCAAGAAAACAAGAAGGCCCCCTCTGATTCAGAAGGGGCCTTCGCCTTTATTCGTACCGGTTCATGAACCCGCCCGGGAGCGGCATGGTGCCCTCCCATGCGGCGGGGGCCGCCCAAGGCATGTCCGTTTCGGTCGGCTGGTCGGACATGCACCCGGAGAGCAGCAGGGCGAGGGTCGGCAGCAGGGCCAACCCCAGAGACGCCCGTACGGCCTTAGAAGAAAACGACATCGCCTTTCTCCACCGGGGCTTGCTGCCAGTCGCTCAGGATGTCGGCGACCACCAGATTTTTGCCCCGCACGGCTTGGCGCAACTTGATTCGGGTGACGAACTCACCGGAAGCGCTCTGGCGTCCGATGCGGCGCACATTCATTTCGAACTGCGGCATCGCATTCTGGCGTTCCGGGCCGAGCATCTCGGTCATGGCGTCATCGGTGAATTCGAGAATCGCGAACTTCAACTCGTCGTTGGCCTCGAGGATTTTGCCTTTGTCCCCGGCGGAGAGGGCGGTCACCATGACGCCGGAACTCTCCTGAACCGGGCGGCTGCCCGCACCCGCGAAGCGTTTCTTCATCTCTTCCAGAGCCTCGCGCGTCTTGGTGAGATCCTCGGTGAGGGTGAGCTTTTCCTCATTCAGGCGTTCGGCCTGATCCTTGGCGTCAGCAGCCTCGGCGGCCAGTTCGCGCTTTTCGGCCGTGAGTTTGGTGATGCGGCCATTGAGTTCCCCCTTCTCGGTTTCAAGGGCGGCGACCTGTTCGCGGGCGCCCTTCAGGTCGCGTTTGACTGTACGCCCTTCGGCCTTCAGCTTGTTGACCTCCTCGACAACGCCGGTGACCCGCTCGCGCATTTTGGTGAGTTCGGCGCGGGTCTTGTTCAGCGTGGCCTGCTGGACCTTGGCGCGCTCAAACGCCAGGTCGAGCAGTTCCTGCATCGTGTCCGGTCCTTTGGTGCGGGGCCTCTGGTCCACCGGGTCCGGGTCGATTTTACCCTCCGAGGTCAGGGCGTAATAGCTCCGGAGCTGAATCCGTTTTTCCGTGCTGCCGAAATCCAGGGTGGGCAGATTCTGCTGTTCGAGCTTGATCGGATAGTTCTCCAGAACCGAGACCCGGTCCGGATTCGCGATTTCGCGGTCCGTGACGTCCGAGTTATCCTTCTGGACATCCGGGGCCGCCACATCCTGAGGGTCGGACGCCTCGAGCGTCTTCGACAGGCGGATGACATGCTCCTCCAGAGCAGAATTCCGTTGGATCAGCAGCTCGCGCTTACCGAACAGCAGGTTTGCGAAAACCAGCGAGACGATACTCAGGAGCAGGATCACGACAACCAATACACGCAGCAGCTTACCCATTTTTAGAACCTCAACCTTTGCTTGTGACACGATCGGCCATAGAGTCAAAATTAAAGCAAAACGGGGCGCGACTGCAACAACAAAATGAACAAGACTCTTTTTTGTTTCCGGCGGGCCGATTTGAGGGTGGGGCGGCCGCGCATTATTTTTCTCACGGACCGCCTCTTTGAAATTGACCGGGAAACCAAATTGCCGTATAACATGGGCATTATGAATGAGAAGTGCTTTCGCATGATTTCGGGTCATGGGCTCGCGCTGTTGTGGTGTGCGATTGTCCTGTCCGCGTTCCTGTCACGGGCGCAAGGGGATGTGGACAATCAGGAGTTGCGGGAGGAGTTGAAGTACATTGACGCCCTGCAGCAGTTGCAAATGCCTGATCTGGCTGCGGAAGTGATCGCCGAAGCCAAAAAGCGTTTTCCCGAAGCGGCCGCCCAGTTTAAGATCCGGGAGTTTCAGGGATTGCTCTGGCAGGGGAAGTTCGACGAGGTGCGGAAAGTCGTGGAAGCCCTTCCGGACAAGAACGGCGAGGAGTACTGGGCGCTCAATCTGGCCATGGCGGATGCCTATTACGCCTTTGGCAAGTATATGGATGCGGACAAGCTTTACCTCGCCTTCTTCAAAGCCTTCAGCAAGCCGCCGGCCGCGCTGACCTCTTTTTACCGTGACTCCGCTTACAAGCACGCGCAGATGCTCATCCGTCTGGGCAAGCAGACTGAGGCCTTGGCCGCATTCAAAAGGGTGTTCAACGTGAAGTTGGAAGAGGAGGTCGAGCGGCAGGTTCTGGCGGACATGGCGGAACTGATGCTCAAGATCGCGCCGAATCTGTCCAAAAAGGGCGAGAAGGACGCCATGCTCAAAGAGGCCGAAGCCGCGGTTGACAAACTGCTCTGGAAGCAGGATGTGTGGTTCGGCAAGGCGATTGTGATGAAAGCGCACATCTTCCTCCTGCGGGGGGATGTCAAGGGGGCGCAGGATCTGGTGGAAAACTACATGCCCCAGCTTCGCACCATCCACGACTCCCTGGTCGAGCAGGATGCGGACGGGTCGCTGGGCATGCTCCGCATGAGCCCGATGCCGCAGTGCCGGTATCTGCTGGCGGTGCTGCTGATGAACGAGGCTGTGGCGGAGGCCCAAAAAGAGGGCGGCAGCGACGACCGCATCAAAGACCTGTTGCTGGGCGAGCGCGACCCCAAGACGCGCCAGCGCAAAGGCAACGGCGCCTTCAACCACTTCATCAATGTGTTCATCCGGTATCCGGAGAGCCAGTGGGCGGCCGAGGCCGGTGAGCGCTCGGAAGCCCTCCGCAAGCTGATTAAAGAGCGGTACAATACGGATATCCGCACGCCGGTGACGGTCGAGCAGATGGCCAAGGTGCGCCAGATGCAATTCGCCGGGGCGCGGTTGCTTTTCAGCCAGAGCCAGTTTAAAGAGGCCATCGATAAGTACCTGCTGGTCCTCAACCAGTTCCCCGAGACCCCCGAGTCCGTGCCGGCGCTGGGCGATCTGGCCATCAGTTATATCGAGACTGCGGGGAAGGATCCGGACGCGCTGCTGATGGCGGACACGGTGACCGGCCACCTCTCGGAGCGCTTCTGCGCCAAGGAAGAGATGATGAAGGAGGCGGGGGATCAGGTGCGCCGCATTGGCGACCGCTTCGGCGAAATGGCGATGGAGGACAAGAAGCGTGAGACCTATGCGCTCTTTTTCCGCGACTACCCCACCCATTACGCGGCAGGCCAGCTGGTGATGAGTTTCGGCGAGCGCGAGTTCCACGCCAAGAATTACACTGGCGCCCTCACGTACTACCAGCTCATCACGGATCAGTATCAGCACTCGACCTACTACTTCGACGCCCTGAACCGCATCGCCCAGGTTTATCGCGAAGAGGGGGATCGGACCAATGAGATCCAGGCGCTCGAAGTGTACGTCTCCCGGCTTGCCGAGCGCGACCGGCCGGGCAATCCGCTGGTGGTCGGCAAGTTCCGTTTGGCGGACGCCCAGCGCGAGTACGGCAACGCGCTGATGCGCGCCGCCGTCACCAATGAGCAGGCCGAGGCGACCCAGAAGGAGGCTGTGCTCTGGCTGACCCGCGCCGCGGTGGGGTTTGACGGGGTCGCCAAGCTGTTGCGCGAAAAGGCCGGCGAATATCAGAACAATGCCGAAGAGAAACAGCGCAACGCGCAGATACTCGAGATGTCGGTCTTCACCAAGGCGGTTTGTCTGGCGCAGGTCAACTTCCCTCCGGAGCGCCTGACGCAGTTCCGCAAGCTGGCCATTGCTGCCTTCGAGGAGTATGTCAAACAGTATCCGGAGGGCAAACTGGCCCCCAGGGCGCAGTTGCAGATCGGCACCCTCCATACCATTCTGGAGGATGCGTCCAACGCGCAGGCCGCTTTCGAGAAACTCAGCAAGCAGTACCCGCAGTCCGAGGAGGCCAGGAATTCGGTGCCGTTGCTGGCCGCCAGTCTGATCGAGATGGGCCTGCGCGGTGAGGGTGTGGCCAAGTACCGTGAGATGTTCGGCGCGGGCGGAAAGTACACCGAGGGGCAGTTCATGGCCGCGGCGCAGGCGCTCGAGCAGGCCCGGGAGTATGACATGGCCCTGCAGGCCTATGACCGGGTGCTCGCCACGGCCAAAGACCTACCGGTGGTGGCCAACGCCAAACTCGGGCGTGCCCGCGTGCTGGTTGGGCAGAAGAAGTATCAGGAGGCCCATAAGGCGCTGGACGCGTTCATTCAGGATAAAGCGCTCTCCAATCTGGAAATCGTGGTGGACGCCAACATGTTGCTGGTCGAGGTGGCCAGCGAAGAGGGAAGGCACGAGAAGGACGACAACGAGCGCACCCGTCTGTTCAACACGGCGATCGATGCGCTCAAGATGGTCAAGAAATACCGCAAAGAGCCGGAGGAGATGGTCGAGTTGGACCTCGCCGCAGGTCAAATCCTGTTGCGCAAGATGGAGGCGGAGAAGAAGCTCGGGCTCAAGGAGCAGGTGGCGGAGACGCGCGGCAAGGCGATCGTGGCCTTTCAGGTGATGATCATGAACATCAACCCCGGCAACGCCAAATTGGCGTCAACGCTGGAGAAGGCCTATTTCTACTGCGTGCCGCTGCTGCTCGAGCATAAGAAGTTCAAGGATGCCGAGGAGGACTGCGAGACCTACCTGCGCATCTTCCCCAACGGGCGCTACGCCACCGACATCCGCAACTGGCTCAACCAGGCGAAAATCGGACAGTGAGGCAACGTTCTTTAAGGAGCAAACGAATGAAGATGAGCACACAGACCGGAAGGGTTGCGGTCGCCCTGGCGATGCTGACCGCGGGAACCGCCGCGGCACAGATCGCGGGCGTGATCACCACCTCCGAAGGCCGGAAAATCGAGGGTGTGATCAAGTGGAAAGTCCGCGAGAAGGCCTATGCGATCACCGCGAAAGGCGGGAACGTCGAGTTGGAGATGTCCCCCGCCAACATCAGCGATGTGCAAATCCCGCGGCCCAAAGAGTTGGACGCGGCGATCGCCAACATGAATCAGGGGAATGCGGCGGCGGCGATCCCGGTGCTGGAGAAACTGGCCAATGATTACCTGATGCTCCAGTGGGACAAACCGGCCACCCGTCTGCTGGCCGAGGCGTACGTGGCATCCGGCAACGCCGACAAGGCCCGCCAGGTGTGCGAGAAGGTCATTGCCGCCAATCCCGAGGCCGCGTATCTGGGCGAGATGGCGCCCGCCTACTGGAAGGCGCTTCTGAAATCGGGCCGCGTCACCAAAGTCGAGGACCTGATGGCCAAGGCGATCAAGAGCGGCGACCGGGCGGCTTCGGCGAGCGCGCTGATCATGCGCGGCGATGTCATTCTGGCCGGGGGCGAAACCAACGAGAACGCCAAAAAGGCGCTACGCGATGGATTTCTGCGCGTGATCACCCTCTATAAGAGTGAAAAGGACGTGCAGCCTGAAGCGCTGTACAAGGCCGCCAAATGTTTTGATAACCTCGGGCAGTCCTCGCGCGCGGATCAAATGCGGACCGCGCTGAAGAGCGAGTACGGCTCATCGGAGTGGGCGCACAAACGGTAGGGGCCGCGTCCGGGATTTCCCGTGCCGGAGGGGTGCGGGTGGAATGGTAGAACAGTAAGGGAAACAAGCAGAGGTTAATGATGAAAAGACTGGTCATGTCAGCAGTGTTGGTCGCAGGTTTGATGATGGGCGCCTCCGGAGTGTCGGCTCAGGATGCGGCCCCGGCGGCTGCGGCGGCTGCGGCCCCGGCGGCGGTGGAAAGCGCGCAGCCGACCGAGAGCGCGAAAAAATCATCCAAGGACAGCACCGGATTTCTTGCGGTGGTCTTGGGATCCGGTTGGTTGGGTGCCGTCCTGTGGCTCGCGCTCTTCGGGTGCGGCGCGGCGGCGATCTATTTCATCGTCGACTGCTCCATCCTGATCCGCCCGCAGAAAATCATGCCGCAGGCACTGATCGCAAAGGTTAAGGGCGCCATGGCTGAGGGTGATGTGATGAAGGCGCTGCACGCTTGCGAGAGCGAGCCCGGCCCCATGGCCAACATCCTCTCCGCAGGGTTCTCCCATGTGGAGGAGGGCTTTGAGGTGATCCAAGAGTCGATCGGCGCGGCCGCGGACCTGGAGACCGAGCGCATCATGCAGCGGCTCACCTGGATCTCCGTGTGCTCGAACCTCTCGCCGATGCTCGGGTTGCTCGGAACGGTGCAGGGCATGATCATGTGCTTCGGCACGTTGGCCACGGGTGCTCCGGACGTTGCCGCGCTGGCTCTCGCCATTGCCCAGGCTCTTTGGACGACGGCGGGCGGTCTGGCGATTGCCATTCCCGCCATCACCTGTTACTACAGTATCCGTAACAATGCGAACCGGCTGATTCTGCGCATGCAGGCGATGACCATGGAGTTGATCAAAGACTTGCGTAACGTCGAGGTTGTGAGCGATTAATGTCCGTGTCATCCTTAGCCGTCCGGATTTTCTGTACGGCTAGAGGAGGACGGCTTTTGCCGATCTTTCTGCGGCGGGATGGCCGGTCATCTTTCCGGTCCTGTGGCGAGTTGGAAACACGTGCGGCTTACCCCGCAAATCGGATCTTGAAAAATGGCCAAAGAATACGAACAATGCGAAATCGACATGACGCCAATGATCGACGTCGTGTTCCAGTTGATCATCTTCTTTGTGGTGACGATGAAGATGAATCAGGAATTCAATCAGGATATTGTTTTGGAGGACGGCAAGCATGGTGTCACCATCACGGCCGAGAACATGCCTCCGACCACGCTGGAGATCGAACTGGATCGCCGCGGGCGTGTCTCGATCCATAACGCCACGTTGACAGAGAAGAACTTGCGTGACATCCTGAGGGCGCGTGTCAATAAACACGGCAACGAGTTTCCGGTGTTGATTCGTGCCGACCGGCGTACGTTGCATGATAAAGTCCGCAAACTCATGGATGTCTGCACTTCCTGCGGCGTGTGGAAGCTTTCGTTCGTGGCGGTTCAGGAACACAAGGCCCGGGACGACCGGTAGCGACAGGAGTTTTTCCTATGGCATACAAACGGAAAAAAAACAAAGGCGAAAGCCCGAAACTGGACATGACCCCGATGATCGACGTGGTCTTCCAACTCCTCATCTTCTTCGTCGTCACGCTGAAGCAGGAGGACATCCTCTCGAAACTCTCGGCGGCCCGCCCCGCGGCGAACCCGGACGAAAAGGTTAAGGAGCAGCAGCAGGATCTGATCAACGTGATCGTGGCGCCGCAGGGCTTTGTGTTCAACGGCCGCCCCATGCGGTTGCCGGAACTGGACCGGAGCATCGAGAGGTTGTCGGGATACAGCAAAACCGCAATGGTCATCATCAAGTGTTACGCCGACTCCACCCATGCCATGCTGATTCAGGTGCTGGATGTCTGCAACAAGCATGGTATGACCAACCTGTCGATTTTCAGTATGTGATGATGTGATAAGGAGTCTGACATGAGTAGCTATCTGGACATGAATGAGGTGAACTCCCGTCTCGGAGAGATTATCGAGATGTATACGGAAGATTCCTACCTCCGCCGCCTGAAGAAGCTGTTCAGCGGGCTCAAGGCGCCGCGCCACTCCAGGGAGTACAAGATGGCGATGATCGAGCTGCAGCGCCTCTCCGCGCCGCTCACCGCCATTCTGCTGCCCGTGTTCGCGGTTGTGATGCTCTCGGTGATGGACGGGGGTGCGACCGGGCCCGACCGCCTGATCGAGACGCAGGTGCTGGAAGCGGAGGAGATCAAAGACCTCGATAAGGTCCAAGAAGAACTTGAGAGGCCGGAAGAGCCGATGGAGGAGGTCGACATCGATATCCCCGTGACCAATCCGAATATGCCTGTGATCCCCTCCGACGTGCCGACAGACCAACCGGTGAGCCCCCAGCCGCAGGCCTTCGACGCGGTGATGATGGTCAAAAGCCCCGTGATTCTCAAAAACATCTACGGCACCACCCGGAGCACGGGTACGCGTGGCACGCAACTCGCGCGCTTCGGCGGCGATGCGTTTACGGAAGAGGCGGTGATGCGCGCGCTCCGCTGGCTTAAAAAGAACCAGCAGGCGGACGGTTCGTGGAACCGGAACAAGGTCGCCATGACCGGTCTCGCCATCCTGGCGTTTCTGTCGCACGGCGAGAAGCCCGGCGACTCCGCCGAGTTTGGCGAGACGGTCCAGAAGGGGCTGGAGTATCTGATGCGCGTCCAGAACAAGAAAACCGGCCGCCTGCCAGGCAACTATGACCACCCGATCGCCGCGTACGCGCTTTGCGAAGCCTACGGTATGACCATCAACCCCAATGTCAAGACGGCCGCGGAAATGGCGATGGTCCCGATCATCAAGGGGCAGCATCCCACGGGCGGTTGGACTTATCATATGGATCCCAATCCGGATAAGGAGACCGGCAAATACCGTGATGACACTTCTTACATGGGATGGTGCGCGCAGGCGATCAAGGCCGCCCAACTGGCGCGTCTTCAGGTGGATGGCCTGGAAAAAGCCAGCAAGCTGGCGATCCGAGGCTTCAAGGCCAACGCCGGGCCCAACGGCGGGTTCGGTTACACTGGTCCCGGCGCTGGCGGCCTGACCAGCGTTGGCACGCTCTGTATGCAGTTGCTGGGTGCCTCGAACGAACCCGAGGTGCGGAAGTCCTTGGATCTGATGGATTCGTGGGTGCCGACCTTCTCCAGCTACACCATCCTTGCCGACGAACTCGCCAAAATCGAGAAATCGCAACTCAAGCAGAATCAGACGCCGTTGTCCGTGGCCAAGGCCCGTGTCATAAAGACCCTCCCGCCCGAGGAGCAGAAGTTCTTTAATGCGTCGCCGCAGTACTATTTCTACTATGCCACCCAGTGCAAATTCCATGCGGGCGGCAAGCGCTGGGACAGTTGGAACAAGCAGATGAAGCCCAATTACGTCAAGGCCCAACAGGTGAAGAAGGATGCCATCCAGGATCACAAGGGCACCTTGCGGGATATCGGCTGGTGGGAAAACACCGATGCGCACTCGGACCGTCCCGTGATGGATACCTGCCTCGCTGCGTTGCAGCTCATGGTCTATTACCGCTATCTGCCCACCACCAGTAAAGAGGCGGTTCAGGTTGAAGCGGAAATCAGCGCCTCCACCACGGACACGGGGGACATCCAAGTCGACACCGGAAACTTGTAGTTCATTCGTGCGTTCGTTTTTTCTTCCTGCCGCGAACTCATGCACTCATGAACTCGCGCGCGTATGCGCTGACAGCCCCCATGCCCTTCTCTCTCTTTCTCGCGTTGAAATACCTCAAGCCGAAGCGTTCATTCACTTCGGTGGTGACATTGATTTCCGTGATCGGTGTGGTGCTGGGCGTGGCGATCATCATCATCGTCCGCGCGGTGATGACCGGTTTCGGAGACATGTGGAAGGAGAAGATCCTCGACTTCAAGCCCCACATCACCATCTTGTCCCGGAACGGCGGGGTGATCGAAGGAGAAGGGGAGATTTGCCGTAGGCTGGAGCAGGTTCCGGGGGTCACGGCAGTCTCGCCGGGACTCGAGACGCGGGTGCTGGTCGAACACCGCCGCCGTGTGGTGGCTCCGCTCCTTATCGGTACGGATCCCGCCCGGGCGCAACATGTGATGAAGCTGGATCGCTTGGCGGCCGGCGCGTTCGAACTTGAAGGCGATGCGGTGGTGCTGGGGATCGATCTGGCCGCTGAATTGGGAATCCGGGTGGGTGAAGACCTGCTGGTCTACTCGCCGATGAATCTCGTCTCCCGGGATGAACTCTTTTTTCCGGAACGACTGACCGTTACGGGGATCTACAACTCGGGCCAGCGGGATTTCGATTCGGGATTCATGATCACCTCGCTGGCAGTGGTGCGCGACCTGATGGGGATGAGATCCGGGGTCTATTCGATCCACCTCAAAGTCGCGGACCCCCAAAACACCGTGGGGTTCAGCCGGCTGGTGAGCGAAATCCGCGCGCTGCTGCCGATCTACAGTGTGCGGACCTGGCAGGAGATCGACAGCCAGCTTTTCAATGCGCTGGCGGTCGAGAAAAACATGATGGTGATCCTGCTGATGTTCATCACTGTGGTGGCGATCTTCTGCGTGACCAACACGCTGATCGTGCTGACTGTGCAGAAGACCGATGAGATCGGCCTGCTCAAGGCGCTCGGATTTTCCTCGCGCCAGGTGATGATGGCCTTTGTGCTGCACGGCTGGATCCAATGCCTGATCGGCACGGCGCTCGGCATTGGCGCGGCCCTGCTGATTCTGGAAAATTTGCAGGGTCTGGTGTCGCTCCTCGGCCGCTTCGGGCTGGAGGTGTTCCCCAAAGACGTGTACGGGCTGGCGCAGATCCCTTGGCGCGTGATTCCGCGCGAGGTGACCGACGTGGCCCTCTCGGTGATCCTTTTCTGCACGGTGGCGAGTTTCCTCCCTGCCTGGCGCGCCGCGCGCATGGATCCGGTGACCGCGCTGCGTAAAGAGTGAAGAAAGGCCGTGATGTTAGAAGCCACAGTGTTGTTCAAGACCTACACGCTTCCCCATAAGCGGATCGAGGTGCTGAAAGGCGCCTCGCTGCATATTCGCAAAGGCGAGCGCGTGGCGATCGTGGGCCGCAGCGGGGCGGGAAAAAGCACACTGCTGCATGTGCTCGGCGGTCTGGACCGGCCCGAGTCCGGCGAGGTGCGCATTGGGGGGGTGTCGCTCTATGAGGTCTCGCCGCGGCGGCGCACGGCTGCGCGTGCCGCGCAAATCGGCTTTGTGTTCCAGTCCTACCACCTGCTGCCGGAAATGGATGTCACCGAAAATGTTATGCTCCCTGCCATGACGGGTGTCACCCGCCTGACACGCCGGGAGATGCGGTTACGTGCCCAGACGCTGTTGGGGCAGGTCGGCCTCGCCGACCGCGCCACCCACATGCCGCTGGAACTCTCGGGCGGCGAGCAGCAGCGCGTGGCTCTGGCCCGCGCCCTGATCAACGAGCCCGCGTTGATTTTGGCTGATGAGCCGACCGGCAATCTGGACCGCCTGACCGGCGGGCAGATCATGGAACTGCTGTTCAGCCTCTCCTGTACCCGCGATCTGGCATTGGTGATGGTGACCCATTCACCCGAGACCGCGGCGCTCTGCGACCGTGTGCTGGAGTTGCGCGACGGTCTGCTGGTTCCGACCGCCTCGGCCTAGGCGAGCATCACCTGGCCACCCGTGACCGGTACG
>Ga0116159_1004780_pt1 | contig 11261 bp, 13 predicted proteins | sample AD_JPNAS1_MetaG_FD_89878 | JGI IMG/M metagenome (GOLD analysis project Ga0116159, IMG submission 89878) | Active sludge microbial communities of municipal wastewater-treating anaerobic digesters from Japan - AD_JPNAS1_MetaG | ecosystem: Engineered > Bioreactor > Anaerobic > Digestate | place...
CCCACCGTACCCACCTCCAAGGTCTCAGCCGAGTACCCAAGGCAACTCTCGGTCGAGCGGCCCCGCACTACAAATATTTAGCGTATCGACTCGACCTGCACAAACACGCACCGACACATAAATCAGGGACAGCTCAGCAGGGGGCCTCGGCGTGTCCGTCCGGCAAATATTTGCGCGATTCCCCTTGTCTGAGTCGAATGGCCAGGTCTACCCTTGCGAGCAAGACGGTCGCTGTGGGCCTGAGTCCGGACATGGATGAGGGGCACCCGCTGGCACGGGTACCCCTCGGCGACGGTCCCGATGTAACTGTTGCCCAGAAACGAAGGTGCCGTCGCGTGGACGAGTCTATTTCGCATGCCCGAAAGCGGCCAGCCCCTGTGGTGCTTGCCCCTGACCTCGAAGCCGAGTGGCTCTTCGATGTAGGCGCCGGCCTTTCCGTGTGGCCCTGGTCCGGGCGCCCGGATGTCACCCGCTTGCAGCGAACCCGCACGCCGAAGGTAAAGGCACGCTCGGGGCACATCCCCGTGTATGCCTTCACCGTCACGACAGGCACGCACCTCCACCTCGAATCAGGTCTCGAGCACGACCTCGTCAGGGAGCTCGACCGCCGCAGCGACGTGACCTGGCTGGTCGCCCAGCCGTGCAGACTGCGGCTTCCTGCAAAGCGCCGTGGCCGCCGCCTCGAGCACACGCCTGACCTGCTCAGTCGTCACGGCGACGGCACGATTCGGCTCTGGGATGTCCGGCCGGCCAAGCGTCATGACGAGGACTTCAAGTTGAAGGTGCGCTTGACCGCCGAGGCGTGCGTCGAGGTGGGGTGGCGCCACGAGGTCTTCTCCGGCTGGTCACGGATCCGGCGGGTGAACCTGATGTGGATTCATGGATTCCGGCGGCGCATGCCGTGGTACCCCGGATCACTGCGTCTCCTACACGAGTACCTCGAGGGCGCGGGGACCGTCGCCGACGTCCTCGACCTTGATGCCGGTGGAGGGCATGTGGTGTCCGCGATGTGGCACGGCGTCTGGAACGGACAGATCGACTGCGACCTGGACTCCCCAATCACGCGTACCACGCCATTGGTGATCCACCAGCCAGCGGACGTTTCCTCGTGAGCAAGGCGGTGGAGCTGTTCGTCGGAGCCCGGGCCTTGATGTCCTTTGGCCCGGCCGTCGTCGTGGAGCTGGGGCGGCACGGCGTCACGGTCAAGGACGCCATCGGGGACAACCACTTCGTTCGGGCCGACCAGCTCACCGTCACCGGATTCGGCGACGAGGGCCTGGATGCGATCCACCTGTCGCTGCAGCCGTGGTGGAGCAGCCTGACTCCCGCAATGCGCGCAGAGGTCCACCTCAAGCGCGAAGTGGTCCTTGAGATACTCACGGCCTACCGCGACGGTCATCCGCTGATGGCCCGAGACGGGGAACCGTTCCACCCGTTCGGGGAAGGCTTTGCGGTCAGCCTGAGCAAGCGGATCGAGGCGATGGCCCGACAGCTCACCTTCGAGTACAGCGTCGACCGGATGCGGGTCCGGCGCCTCCTGGCCGGTGAGGTCGTGAAGAACAGCGTCGCGCCCAACACCATCCGCGGCTGGATCAAAGCCTTCAAACGCGACGGTCTGCGCGGACTGGTGGACGGTCGCAAGACCAAGGGCCGGCAGGGCTTCGAGGTCATCGACCCCCGGTTCGTCCGCATCGTCGACGAGGAACTGGCGGGGTTTGACGGCACCCGCAGCAAGGTCAGCATCGTCGAGATCGAACGGCGGGTCCTGGTCCGGCTCAAGCAGGAGGGCATCGACGACATCGACCTGCCTCAACGGATCACCCAGCAGTACCTGTCGATGCGGTTCGCCGCCTTGGGGCACACAACCAAGCAGCACAAGTCCTCCACGCTGCGCAGGAACTCCAGCCGGAGCAACTACCCGGCCACCCACCCGGGACACTTCGCGGTCGACGTCACCCGGTGCGACAACCTGGTCTGGGACGACGTCTACGAACGCGTCTACTCCGTCGAGATCATCACGATCATCTCGGTCCCGAGCCGCGTGGTCGTCGCCTGCCGCGTCGTCCCCCAGTCCGCGAACGCCCTGGAGATCGCCCTCGCGCTGTATGACGCCATCCGGCCCTTCTCGATGGTCGTGCAGGAGACCGCCATCGACGACTTCCGGTGGTGCGGCATCCCCGCCAGCCTCGACCTCGGCGACAACCCCGTCACCGCGCACGCCAGCCGCGTCCGAGCCGGCCGAGAGGTGACCGGCCGACACGTCAAGCCCGGCATCTGGCCCATCTCCATGCGGGCTGACAACGGCAAGATCTTCCTCAGCGACAGCCTGCTCGCGCTGCTGCGCGACTGGAATGTCGACCTCATGCCCTCCCGGCCCGGACGTCCCATCGACAACAACATCGTGGAGCGGTGGCACGACAGCCTCCAGGCGGCATACCAGTCCTTCCGAAACGGGGCCGGGTTCAAAGGGCGCGCCGTCCACGAACGGGGACGGTTCGTCGGCTGGGTGGGGTTCGAGCCGCTCGGATCGTGGCGCGAGCTGCAGCAGCACCTGCACCGGCACATCGCCATCGCCTACCACCGCAACCGGCATGGCGGCGTGAAGATCCCCGGCGTCGAAGACGGCAACTTCACACCGCTCGAGCGCCACGACATGCTGCACACGATCACCGGGCGCCTGCTCGTCCCGCAACACCCGGACCTGATCTTCAGCCTGCTGCCCGAGAAGTGGCTCACCCCCGGCAACGGCGGCGTCGCCTTCCGCGGCCTCACCTACGACGGCGACATCCTCGACGAGGTCCGCGGCGTCCGGCCCGGCACCTACCGTGCCCAGGACGCCAAGGTCCCCTTCCACTACGACCCCCGCGACCGGTCCCGGCTCTGGCACCGCAGCCGACACGACGACCGCATCTACGAACTGCAGTGGCGCGACGCCCACCTGGTCGAAGCGCCGCTCACCGACGTCGTCGTACAACGAGCCCGCCAGCTCATCCGAGACCGCGGCGGCAACCGCGTCGTCTCCCGACGCAACGTGACCCGCGAGATCATCGCCGCCATCACCGAGCTCAGCGCCGCACCCACCGACGAGGAATGGCGCAGCAAGCTCATCCGCGCCGGCATGCGCCACGACCAAGCCCTCATCGACCACGCCGAAGCCGACGCCGCACGCGCGCTCATCGACACCGCCGCCGACGTCACGCCACCCAGCCTCCGCCCCGGCGCCTCCCTCGCCGAAGACGACCCCATCGCCGACGCCGCCGAGACAACCACACAGATCGACTTCGACTCAGCCTTCCCCGACTACGACAGCGAGGCCATCTGATGGACGCCCGCCTGTGGCACCAGCAAGCCACTGCCCCGCCCGGGACCATGCCGACACCGATCCCTGTCGAGACCTTCGACGCGATGTCCGAGGCCGCCCAGGACGAGTACTGGGACGAGATCACCACCGCCATGACCGGGATCGTCCTGCCCTCCGTCCTGGCACAGCGCGCCGCCCACCACCTCACCCGACTCGTCGACCGCAACCGGCTCCGCCCGCCCGGAGCCAAGGCGATCGGGTCGGTCAGCGCCTCCTTCGCCGTCGGCAAGTCGACCTTCGTCAAGGACTGGGCCCAAGCGGCATACCGCGACCTGCTCGGCCCGGCCTGCGCCGACCCCCGCCCCACGTGGAACCCAGAGCCCGGCGTGACCGCCGACTGGATCCCGCAGCTCTACCTCACCCTGCGCGCCGCCTCGAAGATCCGCGACGTCCTCGCCGCGCTGCTGCTGACGATGGGCTACCCCAGCGAAGGCCTCATCCGCGTCACCACGACCAGGGTCATCCACGCCTTCCGGCAGCACGGGGTGAGACTGCTGCTCATCGACGACAGCCACTTCCTCGACGTGTCCAACAAGGACTCCCGGGACATGCTCGACTTCCTCAAGTACCTCAACACCGAGCTCGGTGAGCTCGGCGGCACGATGATCCTCGTCGGCGCCGACCTGCACGAGTCCCCGCTCTACCTCGACCCGCAGATCAACTCCCGACTCGAACGCCTCACCCTGACTGCGTACCCGCTGGCCACCGACGACGACCGACGCACTTGGCAACGCTTCCTCAAGGACGCCGAGACCGTGCTGCTGCCCTACTTCGACTGCGCCCCGGCCGGGATCTTCAGCCGCCAGCACGCCGGCTACATCTGGCGCCGCACCCAGGGCTACGTCGGCGACACCGCCCTACTACTCACCGAAGCACTGCTCGCGGCCTTCGACGACGGCTCCGACACCATCACCACCGCCCACCTCGACGCCGTCCCCCTCTCGGCCCGGGCGATCGCCGGCGAAGCCGAGCTGCGGGCCGTCGTCCCACAGCCGTCTCGGCGGCGACGGGTCAAGGTTGCTGTGTCGTGACCGTCCTCCCGGTACGTCCCGCTCCGCGCCCCTCCGAGCCGCTCAGCTCCTATGCCGCGCGACTGGCCGACGCCAACGGTCTCACCCGCTCCCGCGTCCTGGTGCCGTGGCGGCACGACATCGACATCCCCCGACGCGAGCTCGACGCCGTGGCATCGCTGGCCGGGCTCGATAACGACGTCGCGCAGCGACTGACGATGAACCGGTACCCGCTGGCCATCCGCGGCCACGGCCAGCAACGCCGCCACGGATGGCGACTGCACCACTCGGTGGTCTGGATCTGCCCGGCCTGCACCGTCGCGACCGGACACACCGACCTGCTCTGGCAGACCGCACTCATGCCGGTCTGCCTGCGCTGCCGCTGCTACCTCGTTCACGCCGGCGTCGCCCATACGGTGCGCTCCGCGCACCCACGCGTGCTCGAGCTGGTGGAGATCCTGAGCGACCTGGCCGAGGCCGCCATCGACCAGCCCCGAGCCCGCGCGATCCTCTACCGGCTCCGTCGCCGCTGCCAGGCCGTCGCCACGACCCTCGACCGTGACGACACCGCGACGGGCCCAGACCTCCCAGCGGTCGACGTCGTCGCCGCGCGCACGTGGGGCGCCTACCCCTCACCCGACCCGGGCACGGTCGCCGCCCTCCTCGTGCTGTGCGGACGTCGCCTCGTCCGCGACAGACGCCAATACCCGGCACACTCCCGACGACACCAGAGCGGTGAGTTCACCCCCGCAGACCACGCTCGGCTCCACTGGTTCCTCACCCGTCTTCGTCACCACGTCGCCCGTGAGGGGCTGCACCCGCGTCACATCCCGGCGCTGCTGCCGCTGCCCACAGACGAGGACGCGCCGACACGGCGGCCCGGGCAGTGGCTGTCCCTGACCCGAGCCGCCACCGCCCTGCACATGCTCATCACCCAAGCCCTCGACGGCGAACCCACACCAGATGCGGCCACTGCTGCTCTCGGCGTCACCGGCATACCCATCAGCCTGCTCATCGACGGGATACGCACCGGCGCGGGACTGCGCGACGAGGACGCCGACCTGCTCGGCCGCGCCCTCGACGCGATGCTGGCATCCGGGCTCGTCGACTACCAGCGCCGCCGCGACACCCTGCGAAACCTCACCCGCCTCCCGGCCAGCACCACCCGGCGCCTCCCGCCCAGCAGCCCACACGTCGATGCTCATGCCGTTGCTCTCGGGTGGATCTGGACGAGGTTCACCCACGGCCCCATGCGATCCAGTCCCTGGACACACATCCCGGACCGGGACATCCACGCCTTCGACACTCGCATCGACCCCGAAACCCGACTCCTGCTGCACGAGACCGGCCAGCAGCTGCTCGCCGACGCCGACCTGAGCACCATCTCCGCCACCCACACCACCTGGAACGTCGTCACCCGGAGGTACGGATGACCACCATCGAGCCAGACCACGAAGACCTCCGAACCCGAGCCGCTCGGATCCTGCAGGCAATGGACGACACCCCCATTCCCGCGATGGACGCCACCTTCTACGCCCACTACGTCGAGGAACTCCGGATGATCGTCGAAGAGCTCAGCGCCCGCCACACTCCCTGCCGGCCCCCCGCGAATCTGGTGTGGCTGATCTGGAGCTGCGACGACATCGTCGGCAGCTACCGCACCGAGCACGACGCCCGGGAGGCACGCGCCGACCTCCAACACGAACTGCTGTGTCAGTACGGGCCCGATATCGAGCTCCTCGAGTCCATCACCATCAGCACCGCCCACCTCCAGACCGCGCGACCTGCCCTGGCGCAGGGGCTGCAGTGAGAGGCGTCAGCAGTGAGGCCCTGGCCCGCGACGCCGCCTGGACCCTCGCCGACGGCAACTGCAAAGACCTCACCCAGCGGTGGGCTGCCTGGGAGAGCGCCTACCTCGCCGCCGACGCTGTCGCTGCCCGCGCCCGCGCACTGCTCGCCCCCGCAGAGGTATGCACCGGCTGCCCGATCACGACCGAGTGCGCCGACCTCGCCGAGCTCTGCGGCTACACCGGCATCGCCGGAGGCCGCGGCTACCGCAACGGCCGCCTCGACACCTACCGCACCCGCGACCACACCGCCCACCGCCGCACCAGCGCATGAGCGCGCTGCCGGTCAGCCTCGCCCCCCGGCACGGGGAGTCGATCGAGTCCTGGCTCGAACACCTCGCCGGCGCCAACGGGCTGAGCTCCGCCCAGCTCCTCACCCACCTGCGCGCTGCAGGGGTAGGCACCCGCTACCTGACCCTCGCCCCGTCACCGCGGACCATCCACACCCTGGCTGCACTGGCACGCGTCACCGATCACGCCGTCCAGGGCGCCACCTTGGCCGCCTTCGACGGCACCGCGCTCGACTTGACCGGGCTCGACCCGGACGACCGGCACTCCTACCGGCAGGTCGCCGCCCGCGGCTGGACCCCCGCCCACGGCACCCAGATCTGCTCGGCCTGCCTCGCCGAGACCGGAACCTGGCAGAGCACCTGGCGGCTCCTGCTCGTCACCGCCTGCACCCGCCACCAGAACCTGCTCGTGGCCGCGTGCCCGTCCTGCCGGCGCCCGTTTCGCGACCAACGCCACTCCCACCTGCGCCGTGTCGGCACGGCGCTCGTCTGCGGGAACCCGATCGGAGCGGGACCCACCAGACAGTGCCAGCACGACCTCACCACCATCACCGCCGCCCCCGCCGGCCCCGACGTCATCGCCCTCCAGACCCGCGTCGACGCGGCACTGGCCGGCCACGCCGTCCAGGTCCTCGAAGAGCCGGCCGAGCCCGCCGCATACCTGGCCGACCTGCGGCACCTGACCACTCTCCTGCTCCACCTCGCCAGCCAACCCGCCGCGGCCCACCTCGCGCCGTGGGTGTCCGACCTAGCCGAAACCACCGCAAGCCGGACCTCGACACGAGGACCCCGATGGGGGCTGCGGCCACCCGAGCATCCCGGCGTGCGCGCAGCGGCCCTGGCGACCGCAGACACCATCCTGAGCGCCGACGATGTTGACACCGCCGCGGCAGCGCTGACGCCATGGACCGAGCTCACCCCGACCACGAACGATGGACCCCTCGGCTGGCTCGCCGACCACACCGTCATGACCACGACCCTCACAAGGCTCGTCACGGCCGCGCGGGCACCGCACCGGCGCCTGTCCCATCACCTCGACACCCCACGACCGGATGGAGGACGTATGCCGATCAACCTCGTCGTCATCCCACAGGTCATCCCGCACGCACAGTACGTCAAGCACCTCGCCGGTGCCTTCGACTCCAGCGAGGCCACAGTCCGACAGTTCGCCGCGCTGTCCCTGGCCCGGCTCCACCCGGACATCAAGTCCTGGTCCGCGGCCGCCGAGGCACTGAACATGCCCGCACCGATGGGGGTGCGCTGCGCACGCGCCTGCTCAGCGAGCATGCTCATCCCCGCCGGCGAGTGGGAGGACCGGATCTGGGCCGCCATCCACGAGGTGCGCAGACGCGACTACCGCGCCACCGAAGCCAAGTTCGAGCATCGACGTCTGATGAGCCGCTGGTTCCAGGAATGGGCCCGCCAGTACCGGCCCGGCACCCACTACACCAGCGTGACTTACGGGTTGACGTGGCAATGGGTCCACGTCGCCCACGCCCACCTTGACCTTTCACCCGCCTGGGGTGGCATCACCCCGACGGCCAAAGACCGCGCCATGTACCGCAAGTTCGATAGCTCCCTCAACGAGGAACAGCAGTTCGAGCTTGCCTACGCCCTCCACAAGCGAGCGTGATTGCACGACGTTCACATGCAGATGGTGTTCTGCGTCTGAGTTCGTGAGACATCTGGGGGAGGAAATACCCGACCAGGGTTCGGTGTGGCGAGTCGATCAGGAAGTCGGTTTGGATGTCGGAGCGGATCAGGGCATGTCGAAGAAGACGACGACACGCAAGAAGCGGCGGGTGTTGGCACCCTCGCAGAAGTACGAGATGTGGGTGGCGCTGTTGACCGGGCAGGGGACCCAGCGGGAGGTCGCGGCCAAGTACGGCGTGGACCGTTCCACGGTGGTCTCGGTGTGCCGGGCCGCGAAGGAGGGCGCGTTGGCGGCGCTCTCGGCGCATCCGGGCCGTCCGGGCATGTCGCTGGAGCAGGTGGAGCTGGCCGAGGCCAAGGCCGAGATCGAACGGTTGGCTGCGACGGTGACCGAGCAGGCTGGCGAGGTGGGCTTGACGGTGCTGGGGGTGATGTAGAGCTCGCTGGCGATCTCGTTGTTGGTTCGTCCTTGTGCCACGGGCACGAGGACTTCTTCCTCGCGGGCGGTGAGCGGTTCTATCGGCTGCCGAGGCGGTGAGGTCTGTGTATGCGCGAACGCGGCGAGGAGTCGGACGGTGACGCTGGGTGCGATGAGTGCGTCTCCGTCGGCGGCGGCGTGGATCGCCTGGGTCAACAGGGCGAGTCCGGCGTCCTTGAGGAGGAATCCGCGGGCGCCGGCTTTGAGGGCGCCGTGGACGTACTCGTCGAGGTCGAAGGTGGTGATGACCACGATCGGGAAGGGGGTCGGTGACGTCGGGGCCGGCGAGTCGACGGGTGGCTTCGATGCCGTCCATCAGCGGCATCCGGATATCGAAGAGGCCGACATCGGGACGCAACTGGTGCGCCTGGCGGACTGCCTCGCAACCGTCGGCGGCTGCGCCGACGACTTCGATGTCGGATCGGGCGTCCAACTGCGGAAGTCCAGCAAGTAGTTTGGCTAAAGAATGCCAAAGGCCCGCAGGCGCATTTCTGTGCCGCTAGGCTGCCGTTGTCGGACATGCTTTGGGGTGTGCAGGAGACGCCGGGCGTGCCGATCAACACTAGGCCCGCACCATGAGGAGTCCCTGATGCCATCTGTCTCACGTATTGCCAAATCCCTTGCGGCGGCCGCGCTGGTCGGTGGAACGGTACTGGGTGGAGTTGCCGCGCCGGCACAGGCGGCTCCCTTCAAAAGTGTCACGCTGAGCTTCGGCGACTGGAATTGCTGGACGGGTAAGCCGGGGACGGTCAAGGCTGTTCAGGTCGCCGTTATCCCAGGCAACTCAGTAAACTGGACGAACGGCAGGCAGGCGACACTGACCGCCCCCACCGGCCAACGGGTGCAGGTAGTCGCCAATTTGAAATGCCAGACAGGCCGCTGGTCGTGGAACACGACCTATCGGGCCATCACGGTTTATCGGGTTCTCAGCCCCGGCTGGAACTCGATCTAAGGCCCGTCGCGAAAGTGACTTCATAGGTGTTCGCACACGGGAGCTGCGGCTCCCTGGGGTTAGCGCACGGCGGTGTCTGCCCAACTAACCTGGCGGCGAGGCCATCGATGGGTGAAGTCGTTCGCGGCGAGGCCATCGGCGATCTGGGGCGGCAGTTTGGGCGCATCCACAAAGTCACGGCGCACTCTCTGCCGCTTGCGAGGGCGGTAACATGTCACGCAGTCCCATGTCATCCCCATCGACGAGTGTGCCAGTGAGCGCATCTCGCTCCCCCGGCAGCGCTGTTGCCAGCCTGGGTTTGGTGGCGTGCTCTTCGGGGAAAGCGAGAGCCGCCCCCTGGAGAGGTCGCTCATGGAGTTGACGAACACGAGGCGTGATCCGGTCCATCGGTACGGCTGGTCCAGAACGCTGGGATGAGTGGTGACGGCGAAACCGGGGCCGCTTGTCCGGGGGTCGCCGTCGCTCTGGTACTTCTCGGCACCCATCGCCTTCAGGCCTTTGGCAAGAGTCAAGGCGTAGCAGTTGTCGCACCCCGCCGCGACTCGGTCGCATCCCGTAACGGGATTCCACGTGACTTCCGTCCACTCGATGGCACTCTCGCTCACGATCCCTTCTCGGACATGTGTTCGAGAGTAGGGGGACCCACCGACACCCTCATCGGTACACCTGGCCGCCGGACCTAAGCGCCTCCCACGATCCGGCGGCTGAGCACACGGATTCGGAGGCGAGCAGGGAAGCCCAGGTTTCGTGGACCTCGTCGGACCCGTTGACCGTGTTAACCCACGCTGCGGCTGCGTCGCGATTGGCGATGACGATGGGCGAGGTCATCTCTGTGTCGCGCTTCCCTTCGACGATCCAGTGGACGCCGGAGTTGTCGATCACGATGAAGTCGGGTTCGTACTGACGCTAGACTGCCCCCAGTTCGAGTTGGTTGACGTAGGCGTCGATCTTCGCTTGCTCGTCCTTGTTCCAGCCGGGGTGTTGTTCCAGCCGGAAGCCGATCCGCTCAGCAGAGGCATGCTCCAGGCGAATCTTGCACGGCATCCTCAAGTTCGAGCTGTCGTGCAAAGTCGCCCGCATCAGGGCGTGCAAGGTTCGCTGCATCTCGACAGGCGTCGTAGTGGCTCAGGCCATGAGCCAACGCCAGGCAGATCTCGGTCATGTCGTTGGACAGCGACCCCTTGGTGAGCTCGGCCTGCGTGACCGGGTCGACGAGGTCGGCGTAGTCGTCGATGCCTTCGAACAGGTTGGCGAGGTTGTCGCGCAAGGGTTCGACATCGGCGTCTGGGCCGGGGTCGGGCTCGTAACGTTCGTCGAGGACGACGTCCTGGACTGCGCCGAGCCGGGACCCGGCCAGGAGCAACTGAGCGGTCGCGAGCAACAACAACGGGATCGCGATGTCGGGCGAGGACCCGGAGGCCACCTCGGTCACCGCCGTGACGTAGGCCCGCGCTTGCACCGCCGAGTCGTCGGCAAGCCCAGCGAACACTGCGAAGTCGTCGAACTCGGAGCCCGGCTCAGCACTGGCCGACACCGCGTCCGGCTCTTCGGGCGGCGCGGCGGGCGGCATACCCGATCGGTCGGCGTCAGGCATGGACGGTGCGCCGTCCTTCGAAAGCGCGTCCCAAGGTCACCTCGTCAGCGTATTCGAGGTCGCCCCCCACCGGCAG
>Ga0116159_1004783_pt1 | contig 11249 bp, 9 predicted proteins | sample AD_JPNAS1_MetaG_FD_89878 | JGI IMG/M metagenome (GOLD analysis project Ga0116159, IMG submission 89878) | Active sludge microbial communities of municipal wastewater-treating anaerobic digesters from Japan - AD_JPNAS1_MetaG | ecosystem: Engineered > Bioreactor > Anaerobic > Digestate | place...
CCCCCCCACCCCCCGAACCACCCGAACCCCCCGAACCACCCGACCCCCCCGAACCGCCCGAGCCACCCGAACCGCCCGAGCCACCCGAACCGCCTGAGCCACCCGAACCGCCTGAGCCACCCGAACCGCCTGAGCCACCCGAACCGCCTGAGCCACCCGAGCCACCCGATCCTCCCCCTCCTGGATAAATCGTTCCATCTTCGCCCGTGTAAGTCGTTCCTGCCGCGGTCGCCGCCTGGTCGATCAGACTTTTGAATGAGTCGGTTCGTGTCCAATAATTGTCGTTGCCGTAACAATCGGCCCCCCGCGACGTCACACCAAATACCGCTCCCTGCTGCGAAATGGCAGGTCCTCCCGAATCTCCCGAGCAGATCGACTGCCCCCCACGAAAATCATTGCCATAAACGATCTGACTCACCGTCACTCCGTCTCGATAATATCGTCGCCCCGATGAATTCGGATTGTTCGGATTCGTCAGCCCATAGCCTACGGCCTTGAACGTTTCCCCAATGGTGGGCGCAGACGAGACACGCACACGAACCGGTGTGAGCGACGATATCGGGCTGGAAAGCCGAATGAGGGCAAGATCGTGACCGCAAAGGCCCTTGCTCCCATCATGATACACTTGCGCTCCTTGGGCGATGGCTTGGGGATTTCCCGAAAGCGGGTCGTAACCTTTGAGGATATACAATTCGCTGGCGCTGAATTCCCCCGTGACGTCGTTGACGCAATCGACATACTCGTTGGTGTTGGACACGCAATGCCGCGCCGTGAGCACGATATTGGGAGCGATGAGCGTGCCCGTGCAGATCGATTGGTAGTATGGGCCTTGGTGAAACACCATCACGATGGAGTCATTCGACGTGCTGGTGTCGAGCGTTCCGTTGATGATGGGGTCGAACCGCTGGGCTACCAGCTCGAAATCCGGCTCGTAGGAACTGCAAGCCGCACCCGCGAATGCCACCAGCAAGCACGATCGAAGCCTCGAGCGCATCTTTCAATCATAACGGTTTAGCGATGGTTGCACCACGGCTACAGAAAAGATGCTGCGCTCGGATAAGACACCGTGCGACACTGTAAGCCTGATACCGACCGAATCGAATCATTGGAAAGCGGCATTGCTCTAGACTTGCATTTCCGGCAAAATCACTTCGTATGGGCCTTCGGGAGCCATTTTGTTGCGCCTTTTTCCTCAGCGTCGCGAGCAATTCCCTGGGTTGCGCGAATGTGCTGGGATTCGACGATATCTCTTTCGAGCAAGGAGATGGCGTAGCCCGTGGGCCCGTTACCTCAGCGGAATGTGGGAAGATATCAGCGTCTTCGATGGCATGCGCGACTTGCGTCAGTGATTTCTGCTGCGATATCGCCAAAGCATGCGGCGAGCAAACACCGTGCGCACGGCTGGCGGCCTGTCGAATGAGATGCACGGTCGACGATATCGCATGCTTGCACGATTGTGGGGTCCAACATTTCGATGGGATGACGTCGTGGAAGGAATTGGATGGGTGCGAGTCACAAAGCTGTGCGCAAACGTGCGTTCGATGAATCAACCGAGGGGTTGCACGAGGTAGCCCAGTTGCACCTCGTAGTGGACGTTACCGATTTGTAGCGTGCTCGACGATAGCGTGGCCCCCATCGTCAGCAATTCCGAAAGCGGCATGATGCGCCCCGTCATGCCGAAAACATCATGCCCTTTCGAAGATCCGAGAACGCGCAACGCATCGCGAAGAACGAACCGAGAACCGTTGGCTACCGTGAGCAATGCGCCGTCGAGACTCGCGCGCTGCGTTCGTACCCGCGCGTCGATATCCGCCACGGATTGGAAAAAGATGGTGCGCTGTCGCACACCCGTATCGTTCGTATCCTCCGGATAAGACGGGAACCGACTGGGATGAGGAGAAGGATGAATCATGCGTCCTTGGTGGTGGTTACGAAAGTAACCGCATAGCCCCGAACAGAAGCAGCCTTCGTGCCAATGAACCCTGGATCTGGAGGAGTCGGTAAAATAATATGTAAAAACAAGTGGTTATCGTTTGCGCCTAGAGGTTGGGGAAGGCCCAATCCACGCCGATTGCGGTTGAATCATGTCAGACAAGCCACGCGACCGTGACACCATCGCCACCCTCGCCGCTTTGACCGGGGCGGAAACGTTGCACGTAACCGTTCGTCTGAAGAGCGGAGCGAATCGCGTTTCGCAACGCTCCCGTGCCATGACCATGAATGAGAAAAGCCACCCGTCGCCCCTCGTTGAGACATCGGTCGAGAAATTGCTCTGCCATGGCCACGGCCTCTTCGGCACGCAATCCTCGTAAATCACAGGTGTTGTCTGAAGTTTGAAGCGGCAAATCCGGGTCCGCTGCAGCGTCGAAAAAGCGTGCGGGCTTGACGTTGGGACGAACGTTGCGGGCGGGAGCGGGCGTATCTTCGGATGCTCCTACGCCCCTAAGCTCATCGATATGGGCCAGGACTTTGACCGCACCGAGGGCGACACGCACTTGCCCTTGTTTGAGCACATCAACGATTTGCGCCTCTGCCCGCAGTCTCGGAACATACACGCGTTGGCCCGGCCCAATCATCTCCGGCGACAACGGTGTCGTGGATGCTGTGGTCTTGGCCTGCACAGGTTCGAGTTCTCCGCCCATCGCAACTTTTTGCGCCACGGCATCGACGGTTCGCTTGATTTCTTTCAGCGCTTCTTCGTTGAGTTTTTTGCTTCGTAAGCGCTGCTGCGCCATGCGAAGCTCCTCTCGCGCTCGCTGTATGGCAGACAACAATCCTTGTGTGTGTTCGGACAATAATTTGTGCTCTCGACTTCGCTGCTGTTTCAGTTCCGCATCCAACTCCCGTCGACGAGCTTCCGCCCACTGTTTCTCTCTTTCCGCGGCCGACCGGGCGAGTTCCAAAGCCCGACGCTCGTCGTTGAGCTTTGCCACCAGGCTGTCGAATCCCTGCTCTGCCACGGCCAGGTATTGTTGCGCGCGTTCGAGAACGTACGATGGCATGCCGAAGCGACGGGCGATCGCAAGCGCGCTGGAGGCTCCGGGCAGCCCCGTGGCCAGCGAAAACGTCGGACTCATCGAAGACATATCAAACCCGACCGATGCATTACGAAATCGATCGTCTCCCAAGGCCAACGCTTTGAGTCCTTCGTAATGCGTCGTACAAGCTACCGCCGCCCCACGCGCACAAAGACCGTCGAGCACTCCTGTAGCAAGCGCTTCGCCTTGCCGCGGATCCGTTCCTGTCGCGATCTCGTCAAGAAGCACCAACGTGCTAACGTCCGCGGTTTCGAGAATGCCGGCCAAGTTTCGAACCTGCGCGCTGAACGTCGATAGGTTCTTCGAAATGCTTTGGTCGTCGCCCATGTCGGTGGCCACCCTGTCGAACAATCCGACGCGAGACCTGGGGTCGCAAGCGATGGGAAGGCCCGCGCGGATCATACATGCGGCAAGACCAAGGGTTTTCAGGACGACTGTTTTTCCCCCCGCGTTGGGACCGGAAACAATGAGTGCGTGCCCGGACTCCACCTTCATGTCCGAGGGGATCACTTTCACTCCGTCGAGTTGAAGCAAGGGGTGACGCGCCTGAATGAGATCCATCACCGGCGTTGGTTCGAAGTGAGGAAAACACAAGTCCAGATCCTGTGCCAGGACCGCTGCGGCCGCTTTGAGTTCGGCGTGGGCAAGAGCGGATTCCGCAGCCGCTACAGCCTCGATCTGCTCTCGGATCATCTCCGACAAACGTGTCGTAATTGCAACTTGCTCGCGCTCGATCTGCGCATCGACCACCTTGAGTTTGTTGCCCAGCGCAATGATGGCCCGCGGCTCCATGAACAAGGTTTGACCGCTCGCGCTCGTGCCATGCACGATACCGATGAACCGCTCGTGCGAATCCACACGCACCGGCAATACGAATCGCCCCTGCCGCTCCGTGTAGAAGTCGTCTTGCAACGTCGACGCGTAGCGCTGCATGATGTCATGGAGCTTGTCGAGAAGACGCTGCCGTGTGGCATGGCGCTCCTGTCGAAGCTCTCGCAGACGCGACGAAGCCCGATCGCTCCAGGACCCATCGGGTTCGAAACAGGGTTGGATCTGGTCGATGAGGCTGTCGAGTTGGGGATCGGTGGCGCAAGACTCATGCAAAAGTGGCGCGCGACTCTTTTGTTCCTGCAAAAAACGTTGTAAATACCGAGCCTTAGATAATAGCTGGGCAACGCTTAGCAGTTCGTTGGGCGTCAGAGCGCCACCCGCCCGAAGCCGCTCCAGGATGGGCGATAAGATGGGAGCCCCCCCCGTCGGCAATGGTTTTCCCGCCTGCAGTAACGCGTACGCTTCCTTCACCTGCCCAAGCGCTTGCGTGACTTGCTGTCGAGTTGCGCAAAATGTCAGGTCAAGAGCCGCCCGGTGTCCCAACGGACCTTTCGCCCGCTGGGCCAGCGCTTCGAGCACACGACCCCACTGCAGATCAGAACAAGTCTTTTCCGAGCAGATAATGGCAGACGAGGATCCTGAAGCGTAGGAAGACATCTCGAGGCTGCTAGGCATGAGCAGCCTGGGTAACCCTAGATCTCAGCACGCACGCGCTTGCGACGCCTTCGCGCTGCTTCGCTCTCCTTCTTGCGGCGTTTGACCGACGGCTTCATATAATGACGTCGTCGCTTGAGTTCGCGAAGGATACCTTCCGCGGCCATTTTGCGCTTCAGGTGTTTGATTGCACGCTCGATCCCCTTATCACCGACGGTGACCTCGAGGGGTTTACACTGCACTGCCTCGGACGGCATTTTGATTCGAACCTCCAAAGGGAAAGGACGCGGGACCATGCCAGAGGAAAGCGTGGTGGGCAAGCCTCGTGAGCGATGGGGGGTATTTTTTTGCGGCTGACGGGGGGCTTTGATACGTTTTCGTCGTCGGCCGCCGTCAGGGAAGGCAATCGGAGGTAGGCGCTCCGTGGATAATCCATCGGACGATCGCCCGCGTTTCGTGGGCCGATAGGTGGCCTTCCAAGGGCATTGGTTCACCGTGAACGAACCAGGAACGCAATCGAGAAAGTTCGTCGTAAGAGGGGGGACCAGAAGGTGTCAGCCCCCCAAGCCACGGATCGGGGGTATCGCCATCGTGCAGCCCCGGATGGTTTTGGGGATGAATCAAAAGCTTATACACCAAGTAGCTGTTTGCTGCGTTCCCGGGGTCGATCCGCGGCATATCGTCGCCAAATCGGCTTGGTGTGCTCGCTGTCGCCGACACCGAGGCGCCCGTCATGGTTTGGCGCGCCACGACGCGAACGGCTGTCGTTTGCAAAGCGGTTCGCGTGGAAAGCCCCAACCCCAGGGCGGGAGAAGAACCGTGGCATCCCGCACGCCCACACGATGACCGCAATACCGTGGCCACGGCAGGTAACGCATCACTGCCTTCGTCCTGTTCACAATAGCGAACGGGCGGCAATCGATCGTCGCGAGGCTCTGATTCACGCTCGCCCGTCATGAAAGAATAGCTTTCCGTTTCTTTCAGGGGCGCGCCATCAAAAGCTCGAAAGCCCGTCATGTCGCCGTCATCTTTGGGAGAAAAAAGTCGAACCGTATGCAAGGTGGAAGGGACCCACCGAGAACGAGCGGTCAATTGAAAGACCACGAGCCGGTCGAAGGGGTCGTAGACAGGCTCAAAAAAAAATGTGGGACCTTTGGGAAGCCCAGCGTCCGGGTCGATGATGCTGGGGGTGACAAGGATGGATTGGCGTACGACGCTTGCAGGCCGCAGGTATCGGTTGAAGCGCAAGCGAAGGGCCCGTTCGAGGGGAAAGGACGATTCGGAGGGCTGAGGTTCGGATTCGAGGACGAGCAATTCAGGCGGGTCGAAACGCGAGTCCGGTGCGTCGCGATCGCAAGCAAAAAGCGCGGCGATGAGGCATGCGATGAATAGATGTGTGGAAATAGGAACGGTGAATAACCGTTTTTTCGTGGTTCGAACGCGATGGGCGCTCGATGGCGAAGCTGGTTGGCTCAGGAATCCGAATACATATTCAAGGCTTCGTGGATGACTTCCGTTCGAATTCCGGTGGAAATACTGTCTTTCAAGCAATCCGCCAGGGTGAGCAACATCTCGTCCACCCCGTTTTCCTCTATGATTTTCGTCAAAAGCCGCCTCGCTTCCGGACTGTCGTCCTCGCGTAGAAAGTTTCGGACCGTCTCGAGTGAAATGTCGCCCTGGAAGTCGAGATACATATTCTCCAGAAGGTACAGCGTTAGCTCCTCCACAGGCGTCCTCCTTGCACAACATTGCGCTGGGTAACCTCAGGCATGGTTCGCTATACCCGCCCGACCGGGTGGTCGGCAAGGAGTAATCGCGGCTTGCTGCCCCGGGCGTTGCCTTATTGCTCATCGACAGCGGAAAATAAGCGCATCGTCAGGGTCGTGGCAAACGAAACAAGGGCGAGGATTTCTTGCCAACGCCGATGCGCATCGAGAAGAAAAACCGGCAGGATGCGGATTGACCCCAATTCCTCCACCACCTCGCGTGGCATGACATCCTACACAATCGCGTTCCCCATGACAGCCGACACAAGCAGGTAAGTTTCGTCTTGCTTCCACCGAATGATGCCGACCGGTGATCGGAGTCGAAACGAATATCGCCGCTGGTGGATGAACCCTTCCTCGATGGGCCCGATTCCATCCGGGGCCGGTGAGGGTTACTCCCGCACGCAGGTGACAGTTTTTGCAAAATGACTCGTGATGATGGCACGAGTTGCAACGCTGCGCGCTTTGCTTCGCCGCTACCGCATGCATCGATAAATAATCATTCGGATGCACCTGCCGCGGACGCTCTCGTCCATCATGGCAACGAAGGCAATCCGCTTCGCTATGACACCGCGCACAAAAACGCGAATCGTTTGCCGCCACCACCGCATGGGTATGAACGAAATCCGGACCATGCTCGACCGCGCCCATCCACCGCGGTGGCAGCAGTTTTCCTGAAGGAAACGAGGTTTGAAGACGTCCGGATGCGGTTGTCAAATGGCACGTGGGGCAACCGGCCTTCGCATCCCCACGGGATCCGTCGGGAAGGCCGTGGCAAGTCAAGCATTTTTGCATGCGTGGCAGATGATCACGGGATGTTTTCCCCACGGTTTGCACCGCCCCATGACATTGCGCACAACCGATATTTCTCGCCGCATGGACGCGATGATTGAAGTGCAACCGAGCCGAGGGAACCACCGATCGCCGTACCCGATTCGCTTCGTTTGCTTCATAACCTTCATGGCAAAAAGCGCATTCCGTGGGCTGTTCCGCCGCCAGGTCCCGGTGATTCGTCCCATGGCATCGGTCACACGCCGCCACCGACCAGCCTACCCGCTTCGCTGTGCTGTCACTCGTTTTGGCGGAAGGATGGCAATGAAGACAGGTAGCCCCCCGCTGATGGTGCGCCGCATGATCGAAACGAATGGGAATCGTTCGAGCAGGAAAGATCAATTCACTCGGACTGCTTCCGCCGCCGACCGACGAGGAAACCTGCTTCGCGGGGGCTACAACCCCACCGGCACGGGCCAACGCTCTATCGCCGGACATCGCCGCCAAGCCCGCCGCAATCAGCAAACTCACGCCCAGCCATACAACCTGGATTCGACTCGTTCTCACCGGCTCACCAGCAATTGCAACGAGGCCAGAATGCGATATCGCTGACCTACCAACTCGTTCGTGTCATGCTCCCATTCGAGGCGCGCCATCGTTTCATCCCCCACTCGAAAACCACCCCCAAGCACATAGCCCAAGGACGTCGTCGAACGATCCGTACGCATCGCATCACGCCAATCCGCCACACTCACCCGTCCCGATACCAAAAACCGATCCTCGAACCACTGATCCGCAAAAACATCGACCCCATCGCGGCTGCCGCGCTCCCCTCGGTCCGTAAGACTTCCCATTCCTACTCGCCCACCGTCGTGATCATGACGCACCGAGGCCCGACCCAGCACATCGAGCATCGTGGTAGACGTTTCGCTTTCGATATCCACCCAACGAACTCCACCCGCGACCGCCAGCCGCCAACGATTCGTCAGCCCCACATCACCGCGCCCCAACAAGGTCGTCGTTGGTTCCGTCGAAAAAAAACTCCAGATCGAATCACCATCGAACGTGGGAATCACGTGGTCGACGTCGATGCCGGTCGTTAGCCATGAGGTAACGAATCCATCGAGCGTGGCGTACCAAGATGTGATTTGCGCTCTCGGGAAGTCGTGGATCAATCCGGTTCGCAAGGCTCCCAGCTCTTCGACAAGGGCGTCGGCGGATACACCGAGACGCTCCTGGGAGATGCGCATTCCATCGGTGGTCGAAGGCATTCCCACGCGATCTTCAGAAAACGGGCTGGTGGCGACTTTGCCTGTATTCCATACGCGACGATACGCCACGCGAGCGTGAACGACCGGCAGGTCGATGCTTTCGAGCACGAATCCGTGGGCGGGAGCCAATCCTGCCTCGAGAAATTCAGGATACGCATTGGCATCGAGGGAGGTTCGATCGCCGCGCCATACGCCGTCTCTTTCGAATCGACCCGTGGAAAGGGGTAGCCCCGCACGTTGTTCAAAGCCTCCGTAAGCTTCGAGGGCGAGAAATACCGGTAGTTCGGCGCGAAGCAGCGCACCATCCAACGACCACCACCCCAGCGGATCGACGATGATTTGTCGTCCTAGCCTGGCGCTCAACCAGCCTCCCGCGAGGTTGCGAATATCGAAGTAGCCGATCACCAGATCGACCGGCGCCCGTTGCAGTCCCGGAACGAAAGCCGATGGGTAATCCGCGTAGTTGCTTTCGAACGGTTGGATCGCGAAGTCCGCATCGAGGCGCATTCGCATGTGAAACGACATGTCGAGGCCCGAGGAAGCAGCGGCATTTTCGTTTTCGCCAATGCCCACGACATGCAAGCCAAGGGTTTGCAAAAACCGACGACGGGACAGGACCGGGTCCCCCCACGCATTGCGAAGTTGATAGCCTTGCGCCGTCGTTTCAGAATCGACTTCGACTTCAAAAGCCTGGGCGGCAGCAGCCCACGAGCCTGCCAAGCAGAAAGTCGCTACGGTCGCCCAATGCCGCGGGGCGCGTCGTCGAAGCATGGCTGTCGCACAATCCAGCGGACCGGCAGAGGTGTCAAGCGTGGGTGCCAACACGGGTCAGCATATCGCCCAGGACCGAATAAAAACGCTGAACCGATGAAATACTCACGCGTTCTGTGGGTGTATGTGCGTTCTCGATCCGGGGACCAAAAGAAATCATGTCGATTCCCGGCAATCGCTCACTCAAAGGACCGCATTCGAGCCCACCATGAATGACCGTGCAGCGAGGCCTGGTCCCATACACCTTCTCAAACGCCGCAAGCGCAAGGGCCATCGCCGTGGATTGTTCATGCACATGCCAGGGTCCGTACGCCGACGTCTCCTCCGTGGCCGCTCCCGCAAGCCTGGATACCGCATCGATCTGATTCAATACGCCATCGAGACTCCATTGCAGCATCGAACGACTACTCATCGTCAAGGTGACACGATCCACGTCCGTCCGAACCGACGCAAGATTCGTGGAACTATGCACCTGGGTTGGATGGGCTCGACTCATGGCAAGCACACCGTGAGGCAATGCGTTGAGCAATCGAACGAGTCGTCGCGTGGATGAGCAATCGAAAGGGGAAACGGAAGGGGTGGCGGTACGTTCGAGCATGACCCGCAGACCGGAATCGACCACCCCGATTTCCCGCATGAAGGCTTCGCTCACTTCATCGATCAATTGTTGAGCGCGCGACAAATATTTTTCTGGGGCAAAAAATACCGCATACGCCTCTCGCGGTATCGTCGTCGACTTATTTCCCCCCTCGATTCTCTCCACGTAAATCTCTTGTTCGCGCAGGTAACGGCGCAAAATTCGCGCAAGAATTCGGATGGCGTTTCCTCGGTTTTCATGGATCGAAAGACCCGAATGTCCCCCAAGCAGCCCCCCCACACTCAGTTTGACGGGGATATGCCCTTCTGGGGCCATGGCCCGACGCGCCCCATATTCGATTTCCGTATCGCATCCCCCAGCGCATCCGATCACGATCTGATCATCATTTTCCGCATCTAAATTCAATAAGATACGTCCGCGAACCAACGTGGGATCGAGCTGTTTCGCGCCGCTCAAACTCCCTTCCTCGTCGACCGTGAATAGCAACTCGATGGGTCCATGCTCGACCGTCGTATCTTCACACACCGCAAGAGCTGCCGCGACGCCAATGCCGTTGTCGGCGCCGAGCGTGGTTCCCTTGGACGATACCCAATCACCATGGACCGATACATCGATGGGAGCGCGACTGAAGTCGAAATCACTGCCCACTTCCTTTTCGCACACCATATCGAGATGCGCTTGCAAAACCACGATAGGTTGCCCCTCCCGGCCTTGGCTCGATGGTACTTGCAAACAAATATTGCCTACCGCATCCCGTCGCACCCCCCAACCCATGCGTTTGGCATTCGCCTCAATATATTCGATCACCTTGCTTTCATCGCCAGAAGGCCGGGGAATGGCTCGAAGCGAATCGAAATGTTTCCACAGACCGATGGGTTCCAAGTGGCTCAGCGGGCTCGTCACGGGTTCTCTTTCCTTTCGCGATGGGTTCTCCACCCTCTGTTGCCGGAATTGTCACGACGATGGATCGGAAGCAAGCTTTGTCGCTGCCTGCCCTTGACGAATTCGTTGACCCTGCCGTGTTCCCATTCCAGTCTTTGCCCACGATGAACGATAAGTCACGGACCATTTCCAGGTTTCGTACCGGCAGGCCGATGGTACTTCTGATGGGATTGACCGCTTGTTCTGGCCTGGCGAAAGAAGATCCGCAATCGCCGACCCCCGCCGACCCCAGCCTCGCGGCTTCGAGTATCGTCATCTGCCCCAAGGATAGCTCCTACGATCCCGGCCGTAACGGTTGCTTGGCGGCCTCTTCTGCGCCTTCGGCGTCCCAAGCAGCCACCCCCGCTTTCCGCGCCTCGCCTCCCTCTGAGCCGGTAGAAGAAGAACCGAACGAGCGAGACATGCAAGATGAAGACTGATTTCACCGTTTTCTGCGCATCCCCTATTGCTAGTTGCTAGTTGCTAGTTGCTAGTTCCTAGTTCCAACTAGTACTACAGCCACGAAGCACGTTCCGCTTATTTATGGAAATAAATTGGTACCCTCAAGCGTTGGGCACGCATGAAGCCAGTGCAGGTCAGCAAGCAGGAACGCCGCAGACTCGAGAAA
>Ga0116159_1004813_pt1 | contig 11204 bp, 10 predicted proteins | sample AD_JPNAS1_MetaG_FD_89878 | JGI IMG/M metagenome (GOLD analysis project Ga0116159, IMG submission 89878) | Active sludge microbial communities of municipal wastewater-treating anaerobic digesters from Japan - AD_JPNAS1_MetaG | ecosystem: Engineered > Bioreactor > Anaerobic > Digestate | place...
AAAAGAACTATTTAATTTGAATTACTCCCTTTTTTAACTTCATGGATCCGCTATTAATAACGAAAATGTTTGTTTTTAAAAATTTAATCTTTATTTGTAAAGATAAGTATGTTATCTAACCAACATTCATATAAGCACTTAAAAATAGTGAGTTAATTTAAGAAAAAACGCGCTAAAAGATAACTGATTCTTTCCGCACTTTTTACTTGCACGACTAGGCCGTCATAACTTTCTAATTGCTGGCGATAGGGACTGTAATTATAACGCTTATCCATCAAAAGGATAAAACCGTAATCTTTTTCACTTCTAATTACGCGGCCCATAGTTTGAAGTATCTTATTAAGCGCAGGATAAACATAAGCATAACTTATTCCGTCATTAAGTTTATTTTCAAAATAATCTTTTTCTAGTTCTTTTTCAAAAGATGGTGGCGGATACCCTACTCCTAGAATAATTACACCACTTAAGCGGTCACTAACAAGGTCGACTCCTTCACTAAAAGAGCCGCCTAATACCGCTAGACCAAGTGTTGTTTTTGTTGGCGAGAGTTTAAATGTTTCTAGATACTTTTCTTTTTCGATATCACTCATACTTGGTCGTTGCACAATTAAATCATAGTCTTCGCTATTTCTTAACTCTTGCTCCAAATTTTCAAGATACATAAAACTGGGCGTATAAACGATATAATTACCAGTTTTAACACTTATCGCTGCCCGAATTTTCTCCGCTACTACACTTAGAGTTTGTTCGCGGTCTTTATAGTAAAGACTAGTGCTACCGTCAACCATAATTAAAAGCTGTTCACGGCTAAACGGGTTAGGAATTTGATGAATATCATCATCAATACTAAGCATCGTTTTAAAGTAAGGCGCTGGTGCAAGTGTCGCACTAAAAAATATCGCGTGGTCAATTACTTTTAAAAATTCATTAATAAACTTTGCGCCACTAAGACACTTAATAAAAAACTTTGGGAAAAACTTCCGTGCTTCATCAATTTCGGTGTAAAGGATAAAATCTTCATACGCCAAATCGAGAATTTTTATAAATTTATTCACATCAAAAAAGAAATCGCTAAAGCCTTCCGCTAGGTTATTGCCTTGTTCTTGCATATATTCACTACCTACAACTAAAAAGCGGTCAAGACTACTCCGTAATTCATGTGGAAATTCAGTGATTGTTTCATACTCACTAATAATCCCCTCTTTATATTCATCAAGGTCTTTAACAATCCGATTAATAATTCGTCTAATTTTCTTATGTTCCGCGCCTTTTAACACTTTTCTAAAACTATAGAACGGCGTAAAATCAAGCACTAAAGAGTAATTATCACTCACACGGCGTGGTAAGTTATGCGCTTCATCAACAAGGGCAATATAATTACCGCGTTTACTATCGAAAAAGCGCCTTAAATACACAAAAGGATCGAATAGATAATTGTAATCAGCAATAATAACATCACTCAAAAGTGTTAAATCTAACTGAAATTCAAACGGACATAATTCATGTTTTTTGGCATATTCAGTAACAATCTCTGTGTTATATTCGTCCCTACTCTTAAAAGCATCAAGTAGCGCGTTTCTAATCTTCCCGTAATAATTAACGGCATATGGACATTCATCAGGATTACAGGCAACTTTATCATTAAGACACATCTTTTCTTTGGCGCTGACTGTAGTACTTTTAACTAGTGCTTTTTCGCGCACTACTCGTAAAGCATTTTCGGCTTGTGCCTTCCCACTTCCTTTTGCGGTTAAGTAAAAGATTTTAGTATTAGTTTTTTCCGCTAAAACTTTAAGACTAGGATAAAGTACCGCCATAGTTTTACCGCTACCAGTTGGTGCATTTAAGAATATTTTATGCTCATGTTCTAAGGCGTGCTCTACTTGTTCCATCATTACTTTTTGACTAGAACGTACTTCCTTATAAGGAAAATTAAGTGCTTTAAGTCTCTTTGTACGGCGCTTTTCATATTTTTCGACTTGATAGAAAAACGCTAAGTATTCACCAAAATAACTAAAAACATCACTTTGTAATTCTTCACGCGTAAATGTATAGCGTTTCATCATCTTGCGTTCATCAATTTGTGAAATATATGTTAATTGAATATCAATAACGTCTAAGTTAAAACGGAGCGCATACATCAATGCATAACACTTTGCTTGTCCAAGATGCCATGCTTCATTATTTTCAAAAAATTTATCAATATCAGTGTTCGCACTTTTAATTTCTTCAATCGTTACCTCACTTCCATTAACAATAACCCCGTCTACTCTTCCTTGTAATGTAATAAGATGATTTTCATATTCAAAAGTATATTCAAGTGCATATTCGGCAAGATATTTATCATTTTGTTTAGCTTGATAGAAGGCGTGAATCTGTGTACCTCGCGTCATTGTTTCTAAATTAAAAATGCGGGTATCTAAATCCCCAGAATGTAAAACAAAGTCCACGAGCTCGTGAACACTGAGGTTAAATTTCCGCATCAATATATCCTTTTAAAATGGTCGGTAATTTATGCTTTTCACCATTAATAAAACTACGAGCATCAATTACTTTCTTGCCGCTTTTTTGTAGTTTAAGTACTTCAATTTGTCCGCCCTTTACTTGTAATAAAAGTTTTTTCTCACTAATGAAAAGTTCACCGATAGTGCGAGTAACATTATTATTGTCAAAGCGTGCTTCGTAAATTTTTAATGGTAAGTCATCGTAACTTAATAACGCACCTGTAGCGGGCGCAAAAGCTTGTATCCGCCCTAAAACATTCTTAACATCGTCATTTTCAAGATTAATCCACTCATCTTTAATCTTTAAAAGCGGGGCAAAAGTAACTTGTGATTCCTCTTGCTGCACACCTTTATTTTCGCCGCTAATAACACTTGGTAAAACTTCTTCAATCAGTGTCGCACTTGCTTTTACCATCTTACTTGCAATTGTTAGGAAGTTATCGCTTGGTTCAATTTTAAATTTTTCAATCCCGAACACTCGGCCAGCGTCCATTGCTTCAACCATTTCCATAAGACTAACACCCGTTTCTTCTTCGGCATTTATTAGTGCCATTTGAATTGGAGAAGCCCCGCGATATTTTGGCAAAATTGAGCCGTGAAAATTTAAACAACCATATTTAGGTGCTTCTAGTACTGCTTTAGGTACAATTTGACCATAGGCAAAAGTAAGGATTAAGTCCGGTTCTAGTTCCACTATGAAATCATATTCTTTACGAATGCGAAGCGGAGTAAAAACGGGAATATTATGCGCTAATGCTAAAGTCTTTACGGGACTTGGTGTTAATACTCTTTTGCGCCCAACAGGACTATCACCTTGTGTGACAACGGCGATAATGTTATAACCTGCTTCAATTAAATAGCGTAAAAGTTCAGCGCTGAAGTCTGGTGTTCCTAAATAAATAATTCTTAAATCTTTCATACTCTTCACGCTTAAATTATAGACAAAAATTCACACTTCGTAATGAAATATATTAAATCCTCGTCCCATAATATTGAATTTACTAGCTTTAATAGCTATAATTTAAGACATATGTTGAACTCTAGGAAAAATAAACATATGCCTAAAAGAATTAAAAAAATTATCTTTGCCTTATATTCAATGGTGTTATGGACGACAATTCTCGTTATTTATATATTTTTTAAAGATCCAGTTATCTTAATATATGTGCTAGGGGCAATAATGATTACATTGTCACTACTTATTTTATTTTTAAAAGATAAGGAATTACACGTTCCTTGTATTCACATTACAATGCTTATCCATACGGCGCTTTTTTATCTATGCTTCTGTTCCGCTAATACTCGGATGGAATGCTTACGATATGAAGGCTAGTGTCGTCATACTTATAATATTTGGGATATCTTTACTACTTGGTATTTTTTATTACTTGCATGACTTTTTTGCAAGGAGAAAACGCCTTAAACTTTAAATAAAGTTTTTTTAATCATAGTATCGCTATAAATTACTCTATTGCCTACTTTGAAGAAATTTAATGAATATAATGAATAGAAACACGCAATTACTGAAAAATTATTGCACTCTTTATTTGCTAAAATTATTATAATTTTATATAATATTTAAGATTATTATTGAAAGAGGTAATAGTATGCCAAATATTAAGCAACAAATTAAACGTGTTAAGACCAATGAAAAAGCGCGCCAACGCAACGCCCATTTTAAATCAATGGTGCGAACTCAACTTAAAAAAGTTCGCGTAGCGATTGATGCAAAAGATGTCGCCTTAGCCGAAGCTGAATATAAAAAAGCCGTCTCTTTATTAGACAAAGCAGCAGGTCGTGGTGTGTTCCACCGCAATAAAGTTGCTCGTCATAAGAGCGAATTAGCGCGTCAAATTAATGAACTTTCTGCTTAGTAATTAAGAAGAAACATTTCAAATCCATAAAAACGGTCAATTTGGCCGCTTTTTATTTTATAATCTAAATCCGCAAGCGCGAGTAAAATATTAAATACTTCTTCTAAACTAGTGCGTCGTCTTTGATCCATCGCTAGTTTAACGTGGTAAGGATGAATTTTCAAAAAACTAGCAATTTCTTCGTTTGTCATCCCTTCTTCATGACATATATAAATTTGTGCATATGTTCTAAACTGATTACCGACTTGAGCAATAAAGGCGACTGGTTCTTGGTTTTGCACTTTAAAATCTTGATATATTTTAATAGTCTTCGCTTTGTCACCGCTGATAAAGGCATTAACTAGCGCAAAACTATTTTCTTCTAAAAGCGGTGTTACAAGTTCTTCAACCAGTGGCAAAGTAACTCTTTTACCATAAATCGCTAATTTTTCTGCTTCCTGTAAAAAAGAACCTAGATTAGTGACGCGGCTAAGTAATTCACTTGCAGCCTCATCATCAATCGGTAAATTTTCTTTAGCAAAGTAAGCACGCACAAAGCGTTGCCAATCATTTTTATCAATATCTTTTTCAACCGTTATTTTCCCGTTATTTTCAATAAACTTAATAATTTTATGTTTCGGGTTAATTTGTGAAGAACGAGCGATGAAAATAAGATGCGTATCTTCACTTAGACGCGAAAGCAAATCAATTTGTTCGTCAGGAATATCTTTATTAATACTTTTTTCATTACTTGTCGTTAACACACTGGCGTGGTCAATAACAATAACGCGTACACTGCTATCAAAAGCATAACTTAGTGCATCTTCAATGATTTCACTAAAAGGCGTTTCTCGCATGTCGTAACGCACATAGTTAAAAGCATTTCGTTCGGGTAATAAAGCATCTACCGTTTTCCGAATTACCTTTTCCACTAGTGCATATTCATTAGCCGCAAAGAGATATAACATAGTTATATTATACAAGTTTTTAAGGTAATTGTACCAAGAGTGTCTGTTCTTTTTATTTTCACATCATATTTTTGTAAAGTCGAAAGTACGGTGTGATGGGGGTGACCGTATTTATTTTGATATCCGCAGCTAATAATTGCTACTTGTGGCTTGTAATGACGAATAAAGTCGTCGCTTGTACTCGTATTTGAACCGTGATGACCAACCTTTAAAACGTCAACCTCTAAAGTAGGATAAGTCTTTATTAAATCTACTTCATTTGGTATCCCGGCGTCTGCCATTAAAAGGATTTTTAACTTTGGAAAAGGCACATAGATGATTAATGAATCAAGATTTACATCATCATAATACTTATTATTTAAGTTCTCTAATGTTATTCCGTTAACATTAAGCGGGAAATATTGTCTTTCGGTAATAACATTTTTCACCGTAAAATTATGCATTAACGCTTCTTTAGCACCACAGTGATCAAAGTCATCATGTGTAATAATTAAGTAATCTAAACGATAAATTTTATTGCGTTTTAAGTAGGGTATTAAAATATCATTGCCAACATCTTTATAAGTTAATCCCCCCGTATCGATTAATACATATTTATTTTTTATCCGTAGTAAAGTACTATCACCTTGACCGACATTTATAAAACTAATACTATATTCAAAATAATGATTAAGTGGTAATAAGTTTAATAAAAGCAATGTCGTTATTAATAGCGTAATATCTTTTTGTAATGGTTTAATCTTAGCGTTAAAAGCATAAAGCAACACGCTGATAAAAGTAACTAATAAGAGTTTAGAAAGCACATTTAAATCACCAAAATATAGTGTGATATTAATTTTTTTCATCAAAACAACTAGGTGATAAATAAGATTAAGTGTATTTATGCCAACATTTTGCAAAGGAGCAATAAAAAGTGTTACAAAGTAAACTAGTGTCCACACAGCAATAAGCGGCACTAATAAAAGACTAATAAAGATATACACTAAATTAAATGTTCCGCTTGTAAATATGTTATAAGGCACAATAACACACATCACGATAAGAGAGCTTTGTAACCTTCCTTTTACTGAACGAGACGGACGCACCATTTGAAAAAGAAATGTTAATAAGTAGGCTAAGTAGAATGCGGGATCAAAAACAAAATAAGGATTAATAACTAAAAAGAAAAAAGCAGCAATACACGTTAATTCTACACTATTAAAGTAAGCATTAAGGTGCTTCTTATTAATAAGACGCAAAATTCCCGTTAAAAAGATACGATAAAAAGCAAACTTAGTAATATTAAGTAAAAATAACGGAATAAGACATAAGTAACTGATGACTTCTTGAAGAAACTCGTTAACGAACACACTGCTTATTTTCTTTACAACACGGCGTAAAAACGAGAGATGCGCTCCTGTTAGACTAATTAGAAATAATAAGTCTAACCGTATTAATTCATGAATAAAGGGATCATCGTAATTTATTGTTTTAATTAATAATAAATTTTTAATGTGTTCAAGATGCGGAGGATAAGTATTTTTTTTAACTGTAAACTTATTAAATAGTCGTAATAAAGACGGTACTTTTAGTTCATAAAACGAAAGATTAAGCGCACTTTTAATTCCCTTATTTTCTAAATATTTCGCGTAATTAAATTCTCCTTCAAGCCGCTTAAAAAAGTAAGCTACTTTATAACCGTTAAGTAAAATTATGTCCCCTTCTACAAGTTTATTATTTTCTAACCGCACATAAAATTTTCCACGCACTGTTAAAACTATAATATGATTAGTGCCCGCTTTAGTTATGAGCCCAAAACTACTTTCAAAAGGTAACTTACTAATAAAGTTACTTATAATCATTATAATTAGACCTAAAGCAAAAAAGACAATAACAAAAGTAAAAGTCAATTTATTTTTAAAAGTGCGGACTAGAAGCAACAAGAAAGGAAGGATAAAAAGTGGAAGTCTAAATGCTAAAAGTCCGCAGCAAAATGATAGAAAGATGAATAATAAATTCATCGTAAAGTTACATGATTTTTAATTTTTTCAAATGTTGCTTTGGCAATGCCTTTTACCTTCATTAGTTCTTCTAAATAAGTAAATTCGCCGTGCTCCCCGCGATACTGAATAATCGCACCAGCTAGCGTCTCACCAATGCCGTTAACTTCCATTAGTTTATCTTTGGGGTCGGCGTTAATATTAACTTTATGGAGCGGCATCTCCCCACAGTAATCATCTAAGTCATTAATCGGAGCGATGTAATAACTAACACCAGCAATAAGCACTGTGTCTTCAATATAAGAGCGCGCATCAGCGTTACTTGTTGGTCCGCCCGCTGCCATAATTAAGTCACCAATTGTTTCGTCTTTTTTCATCACATATGTTCCTGGTTTTACGACTTGTCCCGTCACTGTTATTGATAAAAAGTTATCATCAATAACATGCATTGAACTTTGTCCTTGCGGATTAGCGCTCATATTGCTATTAATCACACTAAAGGCAAAGATGACAATAACTGTAGCGATCACTACACCAATCATTAGCTTTAACATAAATAAAAAACCTCCTACTAATAAGTAGGAAGTTATTTATCTTTTTACTACAAAAATATTAATTATTCGATTGGTTCAGTCGAAATATTTAAAATTTCCACTTCATAGGGAGGTTGGGCTTTTACGTTTACGCGGTCACCAACTTTTTTTCCTAAAATGGCTTGGGCAATCGGGGCATCAACAGAAACTGTACCATTAAGTGGTTTACCTTCAAATTGTCCTAAAATACGGAGCGAGAAAGTATCATCATTTGTGCGGTCATGAACTTCAACATAGTTCCCAACGGCAACTGTTTTACTCGTTTTGGAATATTCAACGATTTCTTTATGCGCTAAAATGTGTTCAATTTCCATAATCCGGCTTTCGATATTGGCTTGTTTATTACGGGCAGCGTCGTAATCTGCGTTTTCACTTAAGTCACCAAAACTACGGGCTTCTTCGATTTCTTTGAGCACTAGAGGCCGTTCTACATTTACGAGAACACTTAATTCTTCTTCTAAGGCGTCGACCCCTTCTTGGGTTAAAGTATATTTATTAGTCATAGTCATTTCTCCTATATAAATTGCTAATGCATTATAACATAATGCTTATAATTCTCAACCAAAAACAAAAGGGAAGCGGTTACTCTTCTAATTCGCTTTCGTAGGCGCGGAATACTTCTTCCATTTCCGCAAGTTCTTCTTCGTCTTCAACATATTCTAATGTCCCGTCATCAAAATACTTCGCGCACATCACTTCTTCATCATTATTTTCATCATAGAAAAAGACATATTTTGTGCCTCGTTCTTCATTTTCATACGTAAAAAGAATAATAAACTCTTCTTCTCCGCCTTCTTCGGTTGTAATAACAATCACATCATTTTCTTTCATTGCTTCTTTTCCTTTCTAAATAAGTTTCTAATATGTATTTTGCCGCGACAGCGTCAATCTGTGCTTTAATTTGCTCCTTTTTATAACCGAGTCGTTCAAGTTCTTCGGTAGCCGCAAGCGTCGTGTAAGTTTCATTAACTAATACAATAGGCGGCGAACCTTCACGCAAGAGATCATCACGGAATCTTTCCGCAGACTTTGCTCTTTCCCCAACAGTGCCATCAGTGTTAAGCGGGTAGCCAAGCGCAATTTCACTAATGTTTTCTTTAGCGCATATTGCTAAGACATGGGCACGCGCCTTTTTATAGTAATGCGGGGGAAACACATAATTTTCATAAGCAACTGCAAATGTCGCGTCAACATTACTTATCGCTATCCCAAGCGTTTTAGTTCCTAAGTCTAAGCCTAATATTTTACTCATCAAGCACCTTTAATATTGTCGCTAATGCTTTTGTTTTTTCTGGTAAGTTTAAGAGCACACCGTTAGCAAAGTCAGGTCGGCCGCCACCGCGTCCACCAAAAGCACTTGTTAATGCGCGCATTACTTTATTAGCGTTTAGCGACTTTGATAACTCTTTACTCACACTAATAAGCAGTGGGAAGTCATTTGTTTTATTACCAACTAACACAAGTAAAGCGCACTCATCAGTGCTTCTCACTTTATCGGCAATAACTCCTAAGTCTTCACGATTTGAAGTAGTGAAATATTCTAAATATATATTCGTATCACCGTGCTTTTTCGGTGTTAGAGCGGAAGCAGTACGATGGAGTTCAGCTGTTTTAAGCATTGTGACTTCACTATTTAAAAGGGCATTTTTTTCTACTAGAGTGCGCACATGTGGCACGACATCTTTTTTATCATTAAGCCCAAGCTCTTTACTTATTCTTTTCACAGTGTCGGAATATGTTTTTAGGTGTTCGTAGGCCGCTAATCCGGTTAAAGCAACAATCCGACGCACCCCACTAGCGATACTACTTTCACTTACAATTACAAAAGTACCAATCTTACTTGTATTATCAATATGTGTTCCACCACAAAGTTCAACAGATATTCCGGCAAAAGTAACAACACGAACTAAGTCACCATACTTTTCCATAAATAAAGCTTTTGCACCAAGCTTTTGTGCTTCCGCTAAAGTCATATATTTAACAGTTAATGGGACTGAGTCACTAATATATTTATTAACAATTAATTCAATTTTTTCTAATTCTTCGTCAGTTACACGGGTATTATAATTAAAGTCAAAGCGTAAATAATCAGGACCAACATAACTCCCAGCTTGACTTACTTCACTACCTAATACATCGTTAAGTGCACGGTGTAATAAGTGTGTGGCACTGTGGTTAAGCATAATGGAGCGACGCGCTACCCCGTCGATTTCTAATTGTACTTTATCACCAACCTTAATTACGCCGTAATCAAGCGTTAGATGATGTAAATGTTGACCGTGTGGTGCTTTACTCATCGCACTGACGACAGCGCGAAGTTCTTTGTTGCTTACAAAACCGCTATCACTAACTTGTCCGCCGCTTTCACTGTAAAAGGGGGTAACATCAAAGATGGCACTCACATCTTCTGCACTTTCATTAACTTTAACACCATCTTTAAATAAGCCAATCACAGTCGCGGTAACACTAAATTTTTGTTCTTCAAATTTTGACTTCTGATCAAACTTTAATAAGTCTTCACTTTGACTAGCCATGCTATTTAAATTTTTACGCGCAGCACGTGCTCTTTCGCGTTGTTCTTCAAGCAAAACTTCAAAGCCTTTCACATCGACACTCGCGCCATTTTCACTAGCGATTTCTAGTGTTAAATCAATGGGGAACCCAAAAGTATCATAGAGTTTAAATGCAACTTCCCCGCTGATGTTCTTGCTATTTGATAGGGCACCGCGTAATAATTCTTCACCGTGATTAAGTGTATTTAAAAAGCGTACTTCTTCGGCTTTAATAAGTTTTTCGACATGGTCTATTTTACTTTCTAAATATGGATAGAAGTCTTTCATAACATCAACTACACTTTGCACTAATTTGTAAAGGAAGGGTTCTTTCATAGCGAGCTTTTGGCCATAACGCACCGCGCGTCGTAATACACGGCGTAAGACATAACCCCGCCCTTCATTACTAAAACTAGCGCCATCTGCTATTGCGAATGTTGATGTACGAATATGATCAGCAATAACACGGAAACTAACGATATCATCACTATATTTAACGCCCGATAACTTTTCTAATTCTTTAATAATTGGCATAAATAAATCAGTCTCAAAGTTACTTGGCACTTCTTGTAATACACTAGCAATCCGTTCTAAACCAGCGCCAGTATCGATGTTTTTACTCGGTAATTCTTCGTAATTCTCGCGCTTTACTCCCGCTTTAGCGTTATATTGACTAAACACAATATTCCAAATTTCAAGGAACCTGTCATTATCAATATCACTTGCTAATAATTCTGGACCACGCGCATCAATTT
>Ga0116159_1004818_pt1 | contig 11196 bp, 10 predicted proteins | sample AD_JPNAS1_MetaG_FD_89878 | JGI IMG/M metagenome (GOLD analysis project Ga0116159, IMG submission 89878) | Active sludge microbial communities of municipal wastewater-treating anaerobic digesters from Japan - AD_JPNAS1_MetaG | ecosystem: Engineered > Bioreactor > Anaerobic > Digestate | place...
CCCAGGATTCTCCTTCAGACAGGGACGGGTGTTATCTGTTCTACGGATACGGAATTAACAGCGCCTCTTACGGGGACGAGGACAAGTGCCAGAGCGGGTTCCCGACAATTGACAACCACTGGACCGACTGCTGGCCCTACATCATCCACAACAACGTGGCGGCCGGATGGATGGGCTATAACGGATCGGCAACGCTGAGCATCCCATGAAAACGGCGACGATAGATTGCACGAACGCGACGGACGCCGGCCTGGTTGACAAGGTCGAGTGCTCGATCGGAGTCTATCGCCCGCAGTACTCGTATTGTGCCATTTGTAAGAAAAGATCGCCGGGGAAGCTCGTCGAGGTATCCGCCAGAGAAGACCCCGGCTGCGAGAATGAACAACTGGCCGAGATCCGCCAACTCTGCTTCGGCTGCAAGGCGTGCGAGTTCTGGACGCTGACGACGTGCGAACAAAAGAAGAGACTGAAGGCCGGGCATCTGTGCATCAAGCATTTGTGGCCCGAGAAAGAGGTAACTGACCATGGCTGACACGAGACTCTGGGACGGCGGAGCGGCCGACAACAACATTGCCACCGCGGCCAACTGGTCCGCGGACACCGCGCCGATCACCGGCGACTCGGCGGGCTTTCCAGCCCTGGACGCCGCCGCCGCCCTGGACGTCGACGGGGCGGACTTCTCGGCGGCGGCGCTGGTGGACTTCATCGTCGAGGACAACTGCTTCGTCAACTTCGGCAGCCGCCTGACGGCCCTGAAGCTCGACTGCGACTACTTCGAGTTCTCCGGCGACGGGAAGTACGCCTACTTCGACGTGATCAACTGCGCGGAGCTGCGGATCCTCGGCGGCGGCTCGGCCGCCAGCGGGCACAGCTTCGGCGTGAGCCTGCTGGGCAGCACCAACACGCTGCTGATCGTGGACGCCTTGGCCGTGACGCTGGGCATCGCCGCCGGCGTGGGCCAGTCGGCGACGTTCACGACGATCCAGCACCTGGCCGGCGCCACGACGCTGGGCGACGCGGTGACCTGCACGAACTTCATCATGTCCGGCGGCACGGTGGTCAATTCGACCGAGCTGTCGGGCACGCTGAGCATGTATGACGGGTACTTCACGCAGGTGCGCAACAACCCGGCGACGCTGACCGTTCGCGGCGGGCGGTGCTACTACAACTCCACCGACGCCCCCACGACCTGCAACCTCTACGACGGGGTGCTGGACCTGTCCAAGGACGGGCGGGCGAAGACCTTCGCGACGCTGAACTGGTACGGCGGGCAGATCTACGACCCCCGCAACATCCTGACCGTCACGACCCTCAACCGCTACAAGGGCGGCACCCTGACCGTCAACTAAGGAGCACTGCCATGGCGTTCTATCCGATCCCCAACCGAGGCGGCTCGATGAAGCCCCGCCAGCCTTTGCCCGGCACGCTGCCCGCGATGGGCGACCCCGGCCGCAACCCGTTCGCCGCGACGATCCTTCCGCCGCCCCCGGCGCCCACGCCCGCGACGATGCCGGCGCCCGGTGGCGCGGCCGGCAGCACGGGGCCCCTCCGCGACGACGCGGGACTGGAGCGGCTGCTGAACCCCATGGCGGCCGACGAGTCGCCCTTGACCCGGGCGGCCGTCGCGCAGATGCAACTGGCCCCGGACCCGGCGGCGCCGCCGTCGGGCGGCGGGGGCGAGCTGCCCGGCCGGATCTCCTTCGGGCAACTGGACGCCCTGGGCGGATCTCCGACGCCGTCGCCGGCGGCAATGCCGGCGGTGTCTCTTCCGCCCCGGCTGACCGACCCGACCCGGCCGGGCCTGGTCCCGCGCGAAATGCTCCGCCTCCGCATCGGCGAGAGCGACCGGGACCGCATGCTCGGCGACACCCGCTACGGCCTGGAGGCCACGGCGGGCGAGCGATTGGCCCGAGGCAACCGGGCGATGCTCGAGGCGGCGCGGGCCCAGGCGGACCTTCAGGAGTTCAACCGCGGCCGGCTCGACGCCGGGCGGCAGCGCGAGGCCGCGGCCGCCGCCGATCGCCAGGCGTCCGGGCGGGTGGGCTCCATCGGCTTCCAGGCCGGCGGCATGGAGCAGCCGGTGTTCCTGACCAACTCGGCAGGCCAGCAGGGGGCGGCGACGATCCGGGGCGGGCAGGCGGAGACGATCGCCCCCGAGACGGGGATGGCCATGGCCCGCGGCGGGCTGGTCGACGCCATGAAGGCGCAGGCGGACCTGGAGCGGCAGCAGGCCTCCGAGCAACAGGCCGCCCGCGAGAACTACTACAGCCGCGACCTGCGCGGGCAACTGACGGACGACTTCCTGAAGACGCCGCCCGGCACGGGCCTGGGCCAGTTCGAGCAGGACTGGATGCGGCGAAACCGCACCGCCAACCGCCGGGGAATGCCCCTGTAACGGGAGACAGACCATGACGCCACGACAACGACTCGTCCGGACGGCGATCGACCAGGAAATGGACCCCCGGCTGGCCCGGGCCGCCACGGCCGACAACGCCAGCCGCCAGGCCCTGCTCCAGGCGGCAATCGCCTCCGACACCCAGACCGGCCTGGCCACGGCCGACATGCAGTCCCGCCAGAACCTGGCCGGGACGGAACTGGCCGCCCGCGAGCGGATGCAGCAGGCCGAGCTGGGCCAGCAGCGCGACCTGGCCGGGACGGAACTGGCCGCCCGCGAGCGGATGCAGCAGGCCGAGCTGGGCCAGCAGCGCGACCTGGCCGACCGCCGAGAGCGGCAGGGCAACCAGTCCAGCCTCCGACAGCTCGTCGCCGCGCAGATGGGCAACGTGCGGCCGGAGTACCAGGGCCCGCTGCTCAAGGCCGCCGGTCTGGACCTGGAAGGCGTGCTGGGCCAGTTCCCCGGCTCTCAGGCGGGCCAGACGGCCGGGCAGAGGCCGCCCGGGATCTTCAAGCCGCAACTGGGCCAGAGCGGACTGGCCCGAATCGCGTCGATCATGCAACGGGCGGATGAAGCCGAAGGCCTGGGCCAGAGCGATCTGGCCGACCAGCTCCGACAACAGGCCGCCCAGATCGAGCGGGGCGAGCAGCCCGGGCCGATCAGCGGGGCGGCCCAGCAGCAGGCGGGCCTGATGGGGCAGATTCGGACCGGTCAGGCGTTGAACCAGCTTGCCCCCGTGCTGGCAGAGATCGGAGACCCGGCCGGCGGGGACCAGGCGGGAATCCAGTCGATCATGAACCAGGTCCAAAGCGCCCACCAGGGCGACAGCGGCTGGCTGGGGCGGCTGTCCAACACCAGCGGCGACACCTATGCCCAGGAGCTGGTCAACAACCCGTCCTTTGGCGGCTGGGCCAGCGACGCGGCAAGGCGGTTGGTCAATCAGGGCGTTCCGGTGGAGCAGATCCCCACCATGCTGAGCGATATGGCCTGGAACGCCTTCATGCAAGGCCCGATCGGCAATATGCAGGTCGGGGAGTGGACGCTGTGGCCTGGTCATGCCAAGGAATCGGCCGCCCTGAAGGTCAAGACGGCCGTGGCCAACGCGGTAGGGCCCTACGTCCAGCAGCTACGCGGGCGAAGCTCCCCCTTGCTCCAGCAGGTCAAGGCACAGATGGCAATGGCTGGGCAACGGATGTTTGGGAGTTAGGGAGTATATTTGTAGTGGCAAACTTGGCGGCGTCGATGTGGGCGGCATGAACGTCGATGATGCCCTTGGTCCATTCATAGCGACCGTTGTACTTCTGGTCGAGTCGGTACTGGTTGTAGGCGAGAAATGAGACGGCGAGCATGAGGATCACCAGGACGACCACATTCACGATGAACAGCACCCCAACCGTCTTGTCGCTTATCTTCATGGGTTCATTCCCCCCGTCTGAGGTACTGGAGGCCCCAGCGGCAGAACAGCAGCAGGGCGATGCCGACGATGTAGCCGATCGGGGCTCCAGACACGGGCGGGGTCCTTTCTCTGGCCGAAATTATACGCGGCGACCAAGTGTCCGGCAAGTATGGCAGACGGAAAACCTGGAGGCGGCATGACGGCCCTTCCGGCCCTGGACATCCTGAGGCCCGCCGCGAGGGCGATCCCGGAGATTCGGCTGCCGTCGCTGCCACGTCTGCCCGGCGTACAGCCTTTGCCCCAGTTGGTCAGCGAGTACAACAACACCTTCTCGCAATGGCAACAGCGGCGACAGGGCCAGGAACGGCCGGAAACGGGCCCAGGAGTGACGATCGCCGGAAAACCGACTCCCGGGCCGGTTCTACCCCTAAGGTCTTCACCTGAGGTCGCTGGCGGCCTCCAGAATCGACGCAGTAAGCCCCGATTGGACCCGGAAGACCCCGAAACCTACGAGAAGCTCCGCCCCACGGTCCAGAGGGTGGCAGAGCAGTCGTCGGGCTGGAGCGACTTCTTCAGCGGGCTTATGCGGGTGATCGATGTGATCGACATCCCCCGCATGGCCGTCAACCAGGCGCTGAACCTGGTGATTGGGGCCAAGGCGTCCAGTCCGGAACCGTCGATCCTGGGCGGCCAGCGGATCTACGGGGCGGACGTAATGCGCCGCTTCGGCATCGAGAACCGCGCCGCCCAGCTTGTGGGGGGGTTTCTGTGGGACGTGGTCACCGATCCGCTCTCCTGGCTGACGGGGTTTGGCGGAGCCGCAAAGACCGCAGCCAAGGTCTCCGTGGGCGGCAAGGCGGCCGTGCTTCAACGGGGCGTGGCCAAGACCGCCCGGCAGTTCCTGGGCCAGGGCCAGAGCGGCAAGGCCCTCAAGTTCCTCTCCGAGTCGGCCGGCGTGCCGCTGGCCCAGCTCGACAGCCTGGTCCCCGCGGCGGCCGCCGCCGGGCGGGGCGAGGACCTGGCCCGCATCCTGGGCGCCACCGCCCGACAGGCCGGTGAGGCGGGGATCGACTGGACGCGGCGGGTGGCCCAAAGCGGCGACGAGCTGGCGGGGCTGCTGACCGAGATCGGCAAGAGCAGGCCGGCGGCCATCGGATCGGTCTTCGAGGAGCTGGTGGTCAAGGGCGGCCTGGCCCGCAAGGGCCTGCGCCTCTCGACCGAGCCGCTGCGGAACTTCCCGCTGCTGGGCCGCGGATTCAAGAAGGTTCTTCCGGCCGGTGCGGAGATCCCGCTGACGTTGCCGGGCGTACTGGCCCAGTCTCCCCGGACGCTCTACGGCATCGCCGGAGCGACGGCGGGCGGACTGGCCGCCGACGAAGGCGACACCCTGCCGGCGATGATTGGCGGGGCGGCGCTTGGCGCGATCGCGGGCCCGCGCCTGGGTCGGTTCATGAAGCGGTCCAAAGGGGTGGACGCGATCCGCAAGAGCCTGGTGGCGGTATTCGGGCGGGGCGGGTCGGCGAAGGTCCGCCACCTGGAGCGGATCCGCAAGAACTGGCAGCGGGCGGTCGGGGCGGCCAACCAGGCGGACCTGGAGACCGTGCCCGGCCGGGCGGTGGCCGAGATCGAGGACTTCCGCAAGCTCTTCCAGTCCACCACCGGCGTGGACCTGGGCAGCGAGGGGGCGGTCGCCGCGGCGCGGCTGTTCACCAACGCCCAGGAACTGGCCGACATCCGGCCCGACGACATGATCTCGATCATGGCCGGGATCATTGCCGACACCGGGCAGGCCGTGGGCAAGGCCCGCGGCGGCGGTCTGCTGGCCAGCGAGGCGTGGGGGACCCTGTCGGGCAAGCTGGTGCGGGGAAAGCAGGCGGTGGAGTACTCCGCCCCTGAGCTGAAGGCCGCTGCCGGCGTGCGGCCGACGCATCTGATCGTGCCCGACCAGGCCGGGGGGTTCTCGATCCTGAAGGCCAACGTGGACGACGCGGGTAAGGTTCGCCCCCAGCGGGTGGACGCCTACAACACCCTGGACGAGGCGGTGGCCCGCGTGGAGCAGTCCATGGGCGGCAAGGCCCTGGTGCTGGAGGCCGACGAGTCGGGCCGGCTGTTGAGCCCGGCCGCCCGGGACCCGTCGCTGATCCCGCCCGAGGCCCGGCTGCCGCTGAGCGGCGGGCTGGAGCCGATTTCCTCCGCAAAGGAAGCAGGCGCAGGGACTGCCCTGGCCGCGGAAGAGCCTGCCGACGTGGTTCGGGGCGTTCGCTCGGTTGCCCGCAAGCTTCGCAAGGAGCGCAAGGAACTGGCCGCGCAGATCACCGAGTTCGGACAGCAGCACGGCCTGGACGTCAATGAGTTGCGGGCGGCCGACGACGCGAGACTGATGGAAGAGGGATTCGACGCCCTGTCCACCACGTTCCGGGGCCCGATCCCCACCGAGCTGCTGGAGGCGACCAGCTCCAAGGCCATGCGACCGCTTCGGCGGCTGCTCAAGGGCAACGTCGCCGGGGCGACCGAGGGCGAGGACGTGCTCAAGCGGCTGGGGACCGACGAATACCTGCGCCAGCTTGCCCTTCGGCGTGACGTGTTCAAGCCGGGCAAGGACGTGGAGCGGATCCTGAACGACGTGGAGCGGCTCGCGAAGAACGCCCAGCAGGGCGATCCGCAAATCGCCGCGGCGGTGGAGCGGTACCGGTTCCTGAGCGACGAAGGGTTGCTGCTGGAAGAGGCGGCCACCCGAACGCCCGGCAGCCGCAAGTTTTCGGCCGAATATCTGGCTGCCGTGCCCCCACAAGCAAGGCCCAGATCATTTCCCAATTGGGGCGACGAAGCCCGCCCGCCGCTGCCGAGCGAAGTTCCGGTGGCCGGAGCGTCGCGGCCCGGCGCGTTGATCAGCCCCGAAGACGAGGCGCTGCTGGGGCTCAACCGGCCGGTGAAGTCGGCGGCCGACGCCATCGACGTAGGGCCCTTCAGCGACGAGCTCGGCCGCGAGCTGGGCGCGACGACGGATGGGCAGAGCGTAGCCAAGGTCCTGGCCGACGGCGGCAACCCGACGCCGGGCTTCGACGTGCTCGAGCTGGACCGCACGCTGGCCCCGCCGCTGGCGGCCATGGTGCGAAACTCTCGCGGGCGGTACCTGGCCCAGGAAGTGGGCGAGCGGAGCGCCGGCGCCCTGGAGTCGGCGGCGGAAGCGGCCCGGCGGGCGGGCTCCACGCTCGACGAGCCGTGGAAGGTCGCGTATGTGCCCCACCGGATCACGGCGGGCGAGGCCCAGAAGCAGAACCGGCTAGTGGGCTGGTTCTCCAAGGCGGTCAAGCGACGCAAGCAGGCCTTCCAGAATCTGAGGTCCAACAAGGCCCAGTCCATCGAGGAGATCAACGCCGCCTATGCCGCCCGGGGCGGCGGCAAGGAACTGTTCGAAACCAACCCGGCCTGGTACGAGACGCTGCGAACGCTCGAGCACAACCGGGCGATGGGCAACGCCCACTTCCTGGCCGAGGTCGCCGATCAGTACGGCACGAAGATCCCCAAGAGCGGGGCGATCCCCAAGGGCCTGGTGAAGATCACCGGGACCGACTCGAAGCTCTTCGCCGCCCTGGACGGCTACGCCTTCCACAGCGACGTGGCGGACTATCTCAAGCGGGTCGATCGCCTGTGGCGAAAGCCGGGGCCCATGATGGAGGCGTTCGACAAGGTTCTCGGCACGCTCAAGGGCTGGATGCTGACCGCTCCCGCCTATCACGGGCGCAACCTGGTCTCCAACGCCTGGCAGATGATGGCCGGAGAAGGCTTCGGCCTGGCCAGCGTGCACGACGGCTATCGCGCCCTGTGGGCGGCCCGGCAAGGGCACGCCAACCGACTGGGGCGAGTGCTCAAGGGCACGGTCAACCCGGCGACGAAAAACCCCTATACCTGGGGCGAGCTGATTGACCAGCTCGACAGCCTGGGGCTGACGAACAAGACCTTCTTCGACGAGCCGATCGACCAGGCGGTGCGGAAGATCCTGGACGGCCAGGGCGGCCGGGCGGCGGCGCAAAAGCTCAAGCCCTGGCAGCTCGACCAGTACAACCGGCGGATCGGGAGCTTCCTCGAGGACGGCTCCAAGGTGTCCTTTGTGGTCGAGCGGCTCAAGCGAGGCGACGCGCTCCAGCAGGCCGTCGATCGGGCCCAGCGGTTTCTCTTCGACTACACCGACTTGACCGCCTTCGAGCGGCAGAACTTCCGGCGGCTGTTCCCGTTCTACTCCTGGGCCAAGAACAACGTGGCGCTCCAGGTGGACCTGCTCTTCGAGCGGCCGGAGATCGCCGCGATGTACCCCAAGCTCAAGGGCTCGATCGAGGGCTCGCTTCCTGAAGGCCAAGTCGTGCCCGATGCCCTGCGGCCGGACTATGTCCGCAAGGAGGCCGGCACGCAGATCGGCGGCGGGCTGACGCCGGCGTTCATGAACCTGCCCAACCTGCTGCCGCTGAGTGAGCTGAAGTACCTCAGCCCCGGCGGGCTGGCCCGCGGCGCGGTCGACCTGGCCAATCCGATGCTGAAGGGTCCCATCGAGCTGGCCATCAACAAGGACCTCTTCTTTGACAAGCCGATCCGCAGCTATCCGGGGCAAACCTCGAAGTTCGTCGGCCTGGACGTGCCGCCCGAGTTGGCCCATGTCGCCGGGGTGTTCCGCCCGGCCAGCGAGATCAACCGGATCACCTACGGGATGCAGCGGGGCGAGGACCTCTCCACGATCGCGGGCCGGTTCACGGGCCTGAGGGTATTCGAGGGCAACCTGCCGCGGGAGATCGCCCGTTTCGAGCGGCGTCAGGCCGAGACTCGCGGCTACATGCGGGCCAAGGCGAAGATCGCCCTTGCCAATAACGACGTCGCCGGCGCCGAGCGGATCGCGGCGCTGTTTGACGACAGCGGCATGGGCGAGGACGCGATCAAGACGCGGATGCTGATCGCCGAATCGACCGGCGACTACGGGGCGGCCCGCCAGCTCGCCATGGACCTGGCCGATCGCGCCAGACAGCGGAAGGCGGTCGAGGTCGGACAGACCCAGGTCGCCCAACTGAGCAGGGACCTGAAAGGAGCGTGATTTGTGACCGCAGCCGAATGGCAGCACCTGGTAGTCGAGAAGCTCGACAAAGTGCTTCAGCAGCAGGCCGCCACGGGGCAGACGCTCGTGTCCATCCAGCAGCGGCTCGACGAGCACGGAGAGACCCTGTACGGCAACGGCCGGCCGGGTCTCAAGGAGCGAGCCGTCACGGTCGACAATGCAATTTCCGGTCTACGCGGCGAGGTCACACGGATCCAACGACGCTGCGCCGAGCAGCATAAGCCGCCCGGGGCCTGGTCGAAGATCTGGCCGACGATCGTATCGACCGTCATTGCGGCCGTGGTCCTGGGGATCCTTGCTTGGGCGATGGGGCTCTGGCGGGACACCACGACGAAAAAGCTTACCCAATTGAACTACAGTGCGCAACATGCGCAGAAAGGACCTACCCCATGAGCGAAGAAGTTAAACCCGGATCGAAGACCAGTGAGTTCTGGACGGTAATCGTCTCGATGGTCGGGCTGCTGGCCCCGCTGGCGTGGGCGATGGTGGACAAGAACCCGACCGTCGCGGCAGTGGTGGGCGGGATCATCGCGTTTCTGTCCCTGGGCTACGCGTTCTGCCGGACCTGGATCAAGAAAGAGGAGTCCGGCGAGATCGACATTCTGAACCCCGAATGGCAAGCCAAGTTCAAGGACGCCCTCGACCGAATCCAGGAGATTGCCCATGCCGCCGGCAAGCCGCTGGGCGTGCTGCTGCTGTGCTTCTTGCTGCTGGGGTCCGCCGGCTGCTCGGCGGACCTGGTCGCTCGCGAGGCCGTACGTGCGGATCGAGGCCTGGACAACGCTATCGCCAACCGAGAGAGCCTGATTGAGACGCTCCAGCAGACCCAGGCCATCGTCAATGGCCAAGCGGCCAAGCTTTTGGCCGAGGCCGTCAAGGCCGCGCCGGACAAGACGGGCGAGCTGATCGAGGTCGAGATGGCCAGTCGCGAAAAGCAGCGGTTGGCCATTGCGGATTTCCGCCAGAAGGACGACCTGAACCTCCAGGAAGTTCGCAACTGCCACGCCCGGATGGTCCGGGCGGCGTCGCTGTTCGGGAGCAAGACAGACGTGGCAGCCAGGCTGGACAGCCTGGAGGCCCTGATCCTCAAGATCGCCGAAAGGAAGTAACCCATGGAACTGACCGCAACCGAAGTCAAAGCGGCCGTCGCGGAAACCGTCGCCGCGATCGCAGCCAAGAAAAGTCAGAATGACCCGGTGGCCGCCTACCTGGACTTTGCCGCCCTCCGGGACGGCGTGAAGCTCAAGGCCGCCCAGCACCTGGACGCCAACGACGCAGAGGTCAAGCAGCTCGTGGCGGACCTGAACGCCCAGGCGACGCTGGCCGACGTGGTGCTGATGATCCTGGAAAAAGCGGAGAAGTATCTTCCGCTGGCTCTCGGCATTTAGCTACCTTCCTCCGGGGCTCCTCCACCCCGGCACTCTGGCCCCCGGTCGCGACGAGCCGGGGGCCTTGCTTGCGCTCAGGAGCCGAGCTTCACCCGCTCGATGTCGTCGTGGTATCCTTCTTGCAGATGAGCGTATCTGCGCCTGGTGAAGTTTACATCGCTGTGCCCGCCCCACTGGCTGATCCGGGCCATGGAAGCGCCACCCTCTGCCAGCCGGGTGAACCAGGTGTGTCGGAGAAGATGCCAGCCGCGACCTGTGCATCGCCCCGGCAACTCGCGAAACTTCGGGATTGCCTCCTGGAGCGGCTTCAGGGCCGAAGTCCACCACTCATGCCCCCTCATGCCCGTCGCGCCCTTGCGGCAGCGACCTGGAAAGACATACCGGCAATGACCAGTGACCGCGGACTGACCAGCGAGCACATCCACCGCCGACTGGCAGAGCGCAACGTGCCGATAGTGTCGATTCTTGGCCTTCCGCACCACGAGCACGCGGCTGTCCAGGTGCACGTCGGCCCAAGCCAGCATGCGCAGCTCCGTCATGCGCAGGCCCGTGAGCAGGGCGGAGCGGACTTCCGCCCCGATCCCGTGCTTGTCGGCTACCTGAAGGGCCAGTTCGATCTCGGTATCGTCCAGAAACCGCGGGGCCGGTTCGTCATGCACCGGCTGGGGGATCTGCTGGCACGGGATGCACGGGAATTGCGGTACGAGGGCATTGAGCTCAACGCAGATGGAATAAACGTAATGAAATCAAGAGGTTATACCTTCCCGCTCTTCAATTGACAAAAGCGCCGTGGCACGCGGTGTCACGTGCCACCGTCTTTTGCACGCGTTACGAGAAATGGTTCAATGTTAAGCGCAACGACGGAAAAGAGGGCGAATCCAGTAGACCGTGCAAATACCGGTGGCACGTGCCACCG
>Ga0116159_1004824_pt1 | contig 11187 bp, 15 predicted proteins | sample AD_JPNAS1_MetaG_FD_89878 | JGI IMG/M metagenome (GOLD analysis project Ga0116159, IMG submission 89878) | Active sludge microbial communities of municipal wastewater-treating anaerobic digesters from Japan - AD_JPNAS1_MetaG | ecosystem: Engineered > Bioreactor > Anaerobic > Digestate | place...
AGCGCATGCGCTTCAGTTCCTTCCTCGGCAAAGAGGCTCAGACCTTCTTCGATGTGTTCACACAGGCGGGCCGAAGGCGGGCAAGACGTCCACCTTGAGGCCGACGATGGTGAGAGCAGGGCATGCCTAGCCATTACCAAGCCTCCTGATATCTCGCAGGAACGACGGGTAGTACTCTTCCTTCAGATCATCGAGGCACGTCGCCCCATGATGGGAGAAGATCGCTCCGAACGAATCTTCCAGCCCCTCTCGCTTCTTTTCGGTCATAGCCTGCTCGATATCGGCCATCGTCGCTCCTAGGCACAGTGCCTCATCCAGCAGGTCGCGATAATGGGACGGGTCGATCTCAGAAAGCTTGGGGGCTCCATATTTCTCCAACAGTGCTCTGATGTGCTCGGTATGCCCATCGCGGGACTTGTCAGCCAGCACCTCCCGGACCTCTACTAGCGTAAACGGCTTGGGCTCTGGTTTGAGTTGTAAATCAGCCTTAGCCGACTCCGGTTGTCCCCATTTCGCTTGCAACGCCGCAAGGGCATCAGTAGCGGTATTCAGGATAGTCATGGCCTCTGCGATGCAGGCCTTCGTCTCTTCGCTCATGTGCTCCCTCCTCTCGTGTGCTCATTCGATCCTTGGCCGAAGCGATCATCAGTCGCTTAGCCAACCGTTTTGCCACCGCGCTGATGGTCATCAGCACCTCGGCGATATCCTCGTCGGTCTCATGCTCGCTCCGACGCCTGGTCTTTCGTTCATCCATTTGGATCCATCTCCTTTGAGCGGCAATTCACTTATTCGCCCCTCACCACCTTCCGTATGCAACGGGAAAATTGACCGACAGAAAGTGAACATTTCTTTGTGAAAAATTTCTAAAGAATTTGTCGGTCAAAGTGCGCATAGCGTCTGGAAGGGTATGTGGGGAGATACAACCTCGCAGAACCAAGTGAAGGAGGATTCAGGTGAATCGATTGAACAACGAAGGGTATCCAGACCCGACACCCTATGAGGCACTTAGAGAAATGGAGCGCGAGGAGAGACAGGCGAAGCGCGTATTCAGACCTATCGTCTATATCTGCTCGCCGTATGCGGGGGATATCGAGACCAATGTGGAGCGCGCACGACTGTACAGCCGCTTTGCGGTGGACTCTGGCTATATCCCTATTACTGTTCATCTGCTGTATCCGCAGTTCATGTATGACGACGATCCCTCCGAGCGTGAGCTCGCGCTGCGCTTTGGCAACATCCTCATGAGTAAATGCACTGAAGTGTGGGTGTTTGCAGCCCACGGGATCTCCAATGGAATGGCAAGTGAAATCGCCTATGCCCGTCGCAAGGGATACCTGCTGCGCTACTTCGATGCCGAGTGCCGGGAGGTAGTGGGATGAACGCGACCAAACAAGTGAGCCGGGGGTACGGTTTTACGGTAATTGATGGGGGAAAAGAACTATGGAATTGAGCACCGATACACATCTGGAGCAACCAAGAAATATCAGCATGGATGCGCTGATCCGCATTACCTACTGTAAAGACAAGCCGACCGTCAGTGGGAGAGAACTGCACAAAGCATTGCAGGTGGCCACCCGATACAACGACTGGTTCGCACGAATCCGCGTCCTCGGGTTTGTAGAGGGAAAGGATTTTTACACCGTCTCGCATAACAATACCGGCGGACGCCCGAGCATCGACCATGAGATCACCATCGCGATGGCCAAGGAGCTGTGCATGCTGCAGCGCTCGGCGGCCGGTCGCAGGTTTCGCCGCTACTTCCTTGAATGCGAACAGAACTGGGAATCACCTGACCAGCTCATGGAGCGAGCAATGAAGATAGCCCATCAACGTAGCGTAGAGGCAGATCGGCGCATCGTGGCAGAACACGGGCTGCCTCATGAACTATTGGCTCTGGTCGAAGACCGTGAGCCGCACAGCAACTTCGATCACACATGTGAATACTTAATGAAGGAGATTCTATGAGAGAGCTGAATATCGCCTATGGCAACAGCTGTCATGCGAAGACATGGAGCAACAAGACCACGACATTCGACGCCCTGTGCGATCGCCTATCGACCACCATCCGCACGACCGAGTCCGTCCAGGAGTATCCCAAACTCCCGAAGGCACAACGCGACAAAGTGAAGGACAAGGGAGGGTTCGTCGCTGGCCGGCTGAAGGACAACCGGAGGCGGCGGGAAAACGTCGCGAGCCGATCGATGCTGGCTTTCGATGCGGACCGTGCAAGCGTGGATTTCGTGGCATCATTCAAGACACAGTGCTCATACACCGCCTGCCTGTACACCACCCACAGCCACACCCCTGAGAATCCACGGGTGCGCATCCTCGTCCCGCTCACCAGGGATGTGAGTTCCGATGAATACGTGGCGATCACCAGGCACCTGGCTGCAAAGTGGGGCATCGACCAATTCGATGAATGCTCCTATCGCCCCCACCAGCTGATGTATTGGCCGACCACACCCTCCAACGGAGAATACGTGTTCGATCGCATCGACGGCCCATGGCTGGATCCCGATGTGTTCCTCGCATCCCATCCCGATTGGAAGGACTGTTCTCTCCTGCCCACCTCTTCCCGCGAAAGCACCGTGCGTCCGCCATCGGGCAAGATGCAGGAGGATCCGCTTGCGAAGGAAGGCCTCGTAGGAGCGTTCTGCCGTACCTATTACCCGATCCAGGATGCCATAGAGACATTCCTTTCACACATCTACGAACCCACGACCGTTGCTGACAGATACAGCTACATCCCCGCCGACAGCACCTCTGGGCTCGCGATCTATGAAGACAAGTTCGCCCAATCCTACCATGCCAGCGATCCCGCCTGTGGACGGAGGCTCAATGCTTTCGACCTGGTCAGGATCCACCATTTCGGCGATGACGATCCGATCAAGACCTTCAACGCCATGGCGGACCTTGCCAGCAAGGATGAGCGGGTGAATATGCTTATACTCGCCGAAAGGCAAGCCAAGGCAAAACAGGAGTTTCCCGCCGATGACGATGGTGAAGAATGGAAGAAGGGCCTGGTACGAGAGAAACGCTCGATGGTCCTGATGAACTCGCTGCACAACCTCAAGCTCATCCTCGAACACGACAAGGCCCTGGGCAACATCGCATTCAACCAGCTGCTGGACGCCATCGAGATTACCGGAGAGGTTCCCTGGCAGCATCCGTCCCGGTTCTGGCGCGATGCTGATGACTCGCAGCTCATCAGCTACATCGATGCCAACTACGGGACCTTCAGCTCGCGCAACTACGACATCGCAATCTCCAAGGTCGCCGACGACCGCTCCTACCATCCCATCCGCCAATACTTCGACGCACTCCCGGCTTGGGACGGCAAGGTGCGGGCCGAGTTGGTGTTCATCGACTACCTCGGGTCCCCCGACACCCTCTATACCAGGAGCGTCACCCGAAAGACCTTGTGTGCGGCATACAAGCGCGTTCTCACCCCGGGGTGCAAGTTCGACAGCATGCCGGTGCTCTGCGGTCCCCAGGGTATCGGCAAGAGCACCACCATAGCAAAGCTCGCAGGCCCCTGGTACTCCGACAGCCTGCACCTGAGCGACACCAAGGACAAGACGGCTGCAGAGAAGCTGCAGGGCTACTGGATCATGGAGGTAGGCGAGCTTGCCGGACTGAGGAAAGCCGAAACCGAGACCCTCAGGTCCTTCATCTCGCGCCAGAACGATATCTTCCGTGCAGCCTATGGTCGCCGGACAACCCCCCATCCCCGCCAATGCATCTTCATCGGCACCACGAACGCACAGAGCGGATATCTGAGGGATACCACCGGCAACCGGCGCTTCTGGCCGGTCAACACCCCCGGCAGCAACACCAAGCGTCCCTGGGAGATGAGTGACGATGAGGTAAAACAAATCTGGGCTGAGGTCAAATGTCTCGTTGAGGCAGGCGAGCAGCTGTATCTGGAGCCCGAGGTCGAAGCCATGGCGAAGGACGAGCAGCTTGATGCGCTTGAAGCCGATGAGCGCGAGGGAATCGTAGCCGACTACCTGGCCACCACACTCCCCTCACGGTGGGAAGCAATGGACATCGGAGAGCGGAGGTCCTATCTCGACGGCTTCGGCTTCGTCGACGGCAAACCTTCGGGGGAGTGCGTCCGGACCAAGGTGTGCACCATGGAGATCTGGTGCGAGTGCTTCGGCCGGGAACGCTCCATGCTCAGGCGCGGGGACTCCAACGAGATCATCGCAATACTGCTCAAGCTCGGGTGGGTGCGCAAGGAGGCCAAGGAGCGTCTTGCACTGTACGGACCCCAGTTCGTATTCACCCCGCCGGTAGTCCAAGAGGTTCTTGGGAACTAGCGACTCTCTGGGGAACAACACGTCAGCTGTTCCCGTGTTCTTGCCGCGGCAACGAGTACAAGCGTGGTAACACATCATGACTCGTTGCCGAATATACAATTATGGAGGATTAGTTCTTATGTTCCTGAAATACTATAAATCATCAATATCATTACTATATAGAGAGAAGACCAGCGCGGCATGCCCGTATACACATATTCACGCGTATAGGGGTTTTTCGGCTCTTGGGTACGGCGTTCGGAACAACCGCATAGATTGCATTTGCGGGAGCGCCATATGAGCGGTGAAATCTACAGCAAGGCATACATCGCCCGATGCCACAGGACGCTCAAGGAATGGGGGGCTCCTTTGGATGGTTGGTTGGTTCTCAACACCTACGATTGCCTCGAGGAAGCGGATGAGCTGTTCACCTGCGAGCTGTGCGGATGCACGCAGGTGCGGTTCGTGCATGAAATGGAGCACCGGCAATATTTCGAGCGAATCTCGGTGGGGTGCATCTGCGCAGGGATCATGGAAGACGACATCCTTGCTGCGAAGGAACGCGATCGCCTGATGAAGAACCGGGCGAAGCGGAGGAAGAACTTCCTGAAACGGCTATGGGATAAAACATCTCATGGGGCATATGTCCTCAGGTATCGGGGCGAACTTCTCAAGATTTACGAAAGCCATGTCCACCCCGGGCACTTTACGGTCAGTCTGGGCAACGACTGCACATCGCAACACAAGGGAAAACCGATCACAAACTTCTTGTCGGCAGTCCATGCGGCGTTCAATCTGATCGATCCTGCAGAGGAGGCTTGGCATGCTTGAGAAGGAGATCGAGAAGCAGCTGGTGAGGGCTGTGAAAAAGATGGGAGGCCGGGCGGTGAAGTTCACGAGCCCCGGCTTTGACGGGATGACCGACCGTCTGGTGCTGCTGCCCGGTGGCAAATGCGGCTTCGTGGAAGTGAAGGCCCCGGGCAAAAAGATGAGGGCACTCCAACGGGTAAGGCATGAAATGCTGAAGGCCCTGGGGTTCAAGGCATACGTGCTGGATGCAAAAGAGCAGATAGAGGAGATCATCAATGAAATTAGTCATTGAATGCGATTGGTGCAAAAAGAAATTTGAAAGGGAAAAATGTCAGATCAAGAAACACAACTTTTGTTGCCGGACGTGCATGCATGATTTCAGCAGCAAGACAAAAAACCCTGAAGGGTATCATACATTGAAGGATCTAAGCAAAGCAGGTGAAACGCTCAGCAGGCTTAACAAGATACTCAACCTTTCCAGAATGACACCTGCAACCAGAGAAAAACTACGCCAAGCGCGGCTTGGGTCAGGTGAGGGAAAAACCTATACGAAACGTTATGGGAGACATGAGCATAGGGTTGTCGCTGAAGAAATCCTTGGCAGACCTCTCAGGAAAGGCGAGGTAGTCCACCATGTCGACGGGAATCCCCGGAACAACGATCCGGGTAATCTGAGAATCTTTGCCTCTCAGGCGGAACATGCAAGATTCCACCATGAATTAAGCAAAGTGCTCGCAATGCTGGAGAGTTGAGAAGATGAACTATACACCACATGCATACCAAACATTCGCCACAGAATTCATCGAAAGCAATGCCATCTCTGCCATATTAATCGCGTGTGGACTTGGCAAGACGATCATCACCCTGACGGCGGTGCTGAACCTCCTCTTCGATTCCTTCCAGGTACGCAAGGTACTGGTCATCGCACCCCTTCGGGTTGCGAGGGATACCTGGCCTGCCGAGCTCGGCAAGTGGGACCACCTGGAGTTGCTGAAGGCCTCAGTGGCCGTGGGAAGCACAAGCGAGCGCCTTGCAGCACTCGAACGCAAGGCCGACCTGTACATCATCAACCGTGAGAACGTGCAGTGGCTGATCGAGGAGACCACCCTGCCCTTCGACTTCGACATGGTGGTCATCGACGAGCTCTCATCGTTCAAGAACCACAAGTCAAAGCGCTTCAGGGCTCTGATGAAACGCCGCCCTGCGATCAGTCGCAGCGTGGGCCTGACCGGCACCCCAGCCAGCAACGGCCTGATCGACCTGTGGGCGCAGTTCAAGTTGTTGGACAAGGGCGTGAGGCTGGGTAGGTTCATCGGAGCCTACCGCGACGCGTACTTCAAGGCCGACAAGAGAAGCGGACAGATTGTGTTCAGCTACAAACCCGCCCCGGATGCAGAGGAGAAAATCTATAAGGCGATCGAGGACATCACCATCTCGATGAAGGCACAGGATCATATCAGGATGCCCGAGCTCGTCACCAACGAGTATAGGGTTTCCCTCAGCGATGAGGAGCGCTCTGCCTACGAGAAGCTGCGCAAGGAGCTGGTCCTTGATGCCTCGGGGGGCCAGGTTACTGCTGCCAATGCTGCAAGCCTGTCTGGCAAACTGCTGCAGCTGGCAAACGGGGCTGTGTACACCGACAAAGGGACGACGATCGCCGTCCATGACCGAAAGCTTGAGGCATTGGAGGACCTCATCGAAGCAGCCAACGGACAAAGCGTATTGGTGGCCTATTGGTTCAAGCATGACCTGGCGCGGATCACAGGGAGACTGCAGAAGCTTGGGGTATCGTTTTCGACTCTGGACTCGAGCGAGAGCCTTTCTAGATGGAATAAGGGGGAACTGCAAGCCGGGCTGATTCACCCAGCCTCTGCCGGGCACGGATTGAATCTCCAAGGCGGAGGGAGCTTCCTGATCTGGTTCGGCCTGACCTGGAGCCTTGAGCTGTACCAACAGACGGTGGCGAGGCTGTAGCGTCAGGGGCAGCAGTCCGAGACCGTGGTGGTCCAGCACATCATCACCGACAAGACCATCGACGAGCGCATCATGAAAGTCCTGTCAGGAAAGGCAGAAACCCAGGATGCATTGATCGAGGCGGTGAAAGCCGAACTTGCAGGAGGCAGTCGATGACCGAGGCGAGCATGAGGCAGCTGGCTGCTGCAATCGTAGAACGTGCGGTATTGGACTGGCAGAAGGCGGTAACCCAATTGGGGGACAATCCCGACTACCAGCATGCATGGGCGGCAAAAGATGAGATCGAGAGATTCTTCGAGAGCGAGTGGTTTGATTTCCTGTGTGACATCAACCCCGACTTCACCAAGGTTCACCTACAGGAGATGAGAGCATGAACGCAAAGGAATATCTGTCCCAGGCATGGTACCTGGACAAGCGCATCAAGACCAAGGAACGCCAGATCGACTGGCTCAGAAGCCATGCCGCCTACGTTTCCCCCAAGATCTCGGACGAACCCAAGGTTACTGTTTCGGGCAGGCGGTCGCCGGTAGAGGAGGCGGTGGTGCGCATCGTGGAATTGGAGACCGAAATCAACAACAGTATCGCTAATCTGATGATGCTGAAACAGGAGATCGGGAAGGCAATCAGGAGCGTCAACAACATGGAGTGTGAGACGCTGCTTGAGATGCGGTACCTTATCTTCCTTGATTGGAGCCAGATTGCATCCCAGCTGGATTACAGCCAGGACTACATCTATCACCTGCATAGGAAGGCGCTGGGGTTGGTGAAGGTGCTGTGATTACGATGGATTCTCCTACAAGATTCGTTAATCTCCCATAGGATAATTTCCAAGGGAGATTTCATTTTTATACGCTGTGCAAGGCGATTACTTTCCATAATCTAGGCTTGGAATCAACTCTCATCGAGGATTACCCTTGCATGCTAATAAATTTTGTCTGGATCCATCTCCGGCCTGAAAGGTTTACCTGTTTCAAGACTCTCTTCAAGCTGTTTACGCATCTCTTCATCACTCATTCCCATAACCAGGAAAAATGGAAAATTCTCTTTAAACCTCTCAACATATTTCCTTAACAGATCATCAAGCTCACTCATCAAATGATACCTCCGTCTCAATAACTAATATAAAGGGACTTCCTGATAGGTTAATAATCTTGCTCTTTTCATTCATACCGGGGTAAAAATTGTCCCAGCTATGGCTAGTAAGCAGTGAGGCCCGGCGGTATTGACCGAGCCTCTGCCGCGAGTCCTTCCGCAATTCCCCAGATTCAACCGTTGGCACGTTCATTTTAATGCGCACTGATAACCAACGCAAGGGAAGCACTCATGCTCTACGGACCCAAGCGACTGTACAGTTGGGATACAGTCAGGACTACATCTATCACCTGCATGGGCAGGCGTTTTGGTTGGTGAGATTATCAAGGGTTTAACCAAGGCTCCCATGAGATTCGGCAATTTCCAATTAAGCCGATTTTTGAAGAAATTTGAAGTTGGAAAGCTATCCTTCACCTAGTATGTCTACAAATGTACCTTGTCATATGGTATCAAGTGAGCTACCATCAGCTATAGTATCTTTGGAATGGGGAGATATCATGAAAGTTAGTAAACTGTTATCATGTGTATTAATTTTCACATTCTTGGCATCTACTGCATTTGCATCAGATTATTTGATTTGGAGAAACGCAGACCAGACTTGCACCATCGATGCATACAAAGGCAATGCTACATCATTAGTCATCCCCTCAACCATTGAAGGGTACGCTGTCACCAGTATTGGAGACGAAGCTTTTATGTGGTGTAAATCCCTGACCAGAATAACCATCCCTGATAGTATTACAACAATTAGCGAAGGTGCTTTTTTTGGATGTACATCTCTTGAAGCTATAACAGTCAATTCTAGAAACCCAATTTTTGAACATATTCAAGGAATTCTTTTCAACAAATCTACCAAGGTCTTGCATACTTACCCGAGCGGGAATAAAGCAACGGCATATGCCATCCCAGCTGGAACAAGTGCAATCGCTTCATACGCTTTTTCTGGTTGTGATTCCCTTACCAGTATTGATATCCCGGAAAGCGTCACCTCAATCGGTGAAGGGGCTTTTAGAAACTGTGATTCACTAATCAGCGTTACCATCCCTGCCAGCATCATAACAATTGCAGAAGGTGCATTTAATGGTTGCACTTCCCTTGAAACTGTCATGGTCGATCCAAAAAATCCAACATTTGCATATATTCAAGGGGTGCTTTTCAATAAAGCTGAGAAGACCCTACATACCTACCCTGCCGGGAAAAAAGCAAAGACATATACCATCCCAGAGGGAATAACCGCAATCGCTACATCCGCTTTTCATCTCTGCAGTTCACTTACCAGCATCACCATCCCTGATAGCGTCACATCAATCAGAGAGGAGGCTTTTTGGGACTGCGATTCTTTGATCAGCATTACCATCCCCAACAGCGTAACGTCAATCGATGATGCGGTTTTTTGGAACTGCAATTCCCTGACCAGCATAACCATTCCCAACAGCGTCACTTCAATAGGGGAATATTCTTTTGCTTTGTGTGGTTCCCTGTCCAGCATTACAGTCTCCGACAGCGTCACCTCAATCGGTGAAGGGGCTTTTTCTAATTGTACTTCACTGACTAGCATCACAATCCCCGACAGCGTCATCTCAATTGGTAGGGATGTATTCTCCTACTGTGGTAGCCTCTCTGAAATTAAGGTAGAGGAAGAAAGCTACGCCTATGAGTTCTTCGTGACAACCGAATTGGCACCGTTGCTCTCTTACAGCCCTTCCTGGCTTTAACATTTCCGGACGATGATCAACCAATCGTTGAATTAAAGGTAGCTTATTTTTTCAATTCTGAGCTGCAAGAGTATATAAATCACTAATTATGATTTATTATCTGATGAATAATACCACAGATAAGTTTCCATCTGAATTGAGGAGGTAGCTCATGAAGGACTTTAATCAGCTTCTAATGATTTTTATACTTTTCCTTTATCTTATCTTGGGGGTATTCACCGCATGTGATTCGAAAGAAATCGATAAAGCCATAGTGGAATCTACTCCAATAATAAGCTACGTATCAGGAACAGATTACGAAATAGCAAAATATTCTAACAGAACCTGTGCCATAAGAAAGTATAGAGGAGATGAAGTATTCCTCGATATTCCTCAAACTCTTGATGGCTATTTAGTCACTTCCATCGAAGATAACGCATTTTCTGAGTGTAGGTCATTAGCTATAGTAACCCTCCCTGAAGATGTCACCTCGATCGGGGATCAAGCCTTTTCTTATTGCACTTCACTTGCATATATTAATATTCCATCTAGGGTTACTTCAATCGGTGCAGAAGCTTTCCATAATTGTGATTCTCTAGATAGGATCACCATTCCCGCCAGTGTCAACAGCATTGGAGATGGAGCTTTTGAATCGTGTGGTGCGCTAGAGAACATCATAGTTGATGTTGAAAACCCAAACTACGCAGATATTCGAGGAGTTCTTTTCGATAAAAACGCAAAGATCATACATACCTTTCCTGCAGGGAAAAATTCTTCCGTCTACACGATTCCAGAGGGAATACAAGCGATTGGGAAAAAAGCCTTTTCCGCTTGCAAAGACTTACGTCAGGTAAATATTCCTGATAGTGTTACAAAAATCGGTGAAAGTGCTTTTTATTGGTGTGAATCTCTGACCAGCATTACCATCCCCGATAGTGTTACAAAAATCGGTGAAAGTGCTTTTTATTGGTGTGAATCTCTGACCAGCATTACCATCCCCGCAAGTGTATGCATAATTGGGGCTGGAGCGTTTTCTTCCTGCTCCTCTTTGGAAAATATCACTGTTGATGCAGATAATTCAATCTTCGGCATCTTCGATGGCGTACTCTACAACAAAAAAGACAAAATCTTGCATACCTACCCGTCAACAAAAAAATCTGTTATATTTATTATCCCGGAGGGGACGATTTCCAGCTAGTGTCCAGTAGTGTTCGCAATTTCTAGGCCGGTCATAAGAGCTTCCACCAGCTAAGCCGCCTTACTTAATATAATCTGCTTCTGTTCTGTTAAAGCCTGGACACTGATATAAGCCCTCC
>Ga0116159_1004826_pt1 | contig 11186 bp, 8 predicted proteins | sample AD_JPNAS1_MetaG_FD_89878 | JGI IMG/M metagenome (GOLD analysis project Ga0116159, IMG submission 89878) | Active sludge microbial communities of municipal wastewater-treating anaerobic digesters from Japan - AD_JPNAS1_MetaG | ecosystem: Engineered > Bioreactor > Anaerobic > Digestate | place...
AACGCCGGTGGGCGGGTGGTGGCCGCTGCCACGCCAGAAGGGGTGGTGGAGCTGGGCACGCATACCGGGGTGGCGCTGCGACCGGTGCTGGCGCGCTAGCAGGTCGGCGGCTCGGCTCAGGCCGTGACCGGACCAATTGATGGCAGATTGAACCTTGATTTCTCAGTTGGACGCGCCCGAGTGGGCCGCTGGCGGCGCGTCTGGGTAGGGCGAAAGCTGCGGCTCCAAACCTGCCCGCGCAGGTTTGGACGGCTTGAGCAGGCCATGCCTCTGGCCTGGCTGCGCCCTGCAAGGGAGACGACGCAGCACAGCTCCTGCCCGCCAGGGGGAGCAACGACCCCAGGCGTGTTGCCAGTGGCTCAATCGGGTGCGTAGCGCTGTGACCCAATGGGTGAACTCCATCGAAGCTGAAAAAGTCAATATCCATGAGAACTCACGGATAAGCTCAAGCGGTCAACTGAATCTAGGTTGAATGGGGTGAAGCCAGTTCCACGCTGACTGGGCGACAAATTTGGCGCAATAGGCCAGCACTGCCGAGTCTTGGGCGATGCGCTGCAGGTGCGCTACAGGTACGCATTCAGCAGCGGACCACTGTTTGCACCAGGTCGGCGGGCACATCGTCCGGCCAGCCTGAGTTCAAGGCGCTCACATCGACAAGCACCTTCAGGTCTGCCACGGTCTGGCGCTGATCGGCAAAGTTTTCGCCGCCATGCGCTTGGAACCGCTTTTGCAGCCAGGCCAGGTACTGTGGCATGGTGCCGTTCACCGGCGCCAGGTGCGTTTCTTTCTGCGCGGCACCGGCGGCCGACCCGAGCCTGACGCTGGCTTCTTCCACCACATACATCACCTCGTCGCACCGCAGTGCCTGAAACGGGTCCACCGGGTACAGCTTGGTGCTGATGAAAACTTATTCCCTTTCCAAATCATCCATGTCGTTGTTATCTCGCCTTGCCTTGCGTTTGCAATGTGTGCGGCAGGGTGCCTAGACACGAATGATCTAGAAATGGAATTACAGACGGAAACACGCGGTCAACTGAGGAATCCGGGTGCAGGCTGGGTGACTTGCGTCACAGACAGGATGTGCCCCGAGCGGGTGTAATTTGCCTGTCCTTACCTTATCTTGGTTGTTTCACTTTTCTCAAGGAGTTTGCATGAAATCGAATGTTGGCGGTACTGACCGCATTGTGCGCATTGTTCTGGGCATGGCACTGATTGGCCGGACACTCACTGGCAGCATCGGTGTCTGGGGCAAGTGAACTCAAGAGAAAAATGATACTCATGATTGAAAGTCCCTCAACACACCGTTGGAAAATTGGAAACGCGTCGATGACCAGAGAGCCAGGCAAATTTGTTCGGATGATTGGCATCAGCCAGGCATCGGTGGCCAACCACCACAAACCCCCCAAACAAGATCACCACACCAGCGACGATGCCAGTCAGTTGCTGCAGCTAACAGCGCATCTGTACACCGCGCGGGGCATTGCCGCCGATTGGCCTCAACTGCTGCAAGCCTGTCGCGACGGTTTTCAATGCGCGGGGGGGCTGGACCAGTTGCCCCAAGGCGCGGGAATCGGACCCGATGAACTGGCCGCGCTGGCCGGGCGCATCAGCCACTGCGCCAATTTTGGCGACGTGTGTGGCAACTATCATCAGGGTGACGACCAGGCGCTCAACATCAAGCGTCGGCGCTGCTCTGCGCTGGCGCTGCACCTGCACGCCGCCGCCCTGGCGGCCCGCAAGTCGCTGCAGGCCGGCTTGTTTGAACACTTGCCGCCCACTTGGGTGCTCGACCGAAGCGGGCGACAGCGTGAGGCCAATACCAGCGCGCGCGAACTGACCCGTGCGGGTGAGCGCTTTGAGCTCAGGGACGGCCTGCTGGTGCTGGCTGACCCAGGCTCCAGCCGCTTGCTGCACAAGGCATTGCTGGATGTCAGCCAGAACACCCGCTTTTTGTGGCAAGAGCGCGACGACCTTGAAACCAGCTTGCTGTTGCGGCCATTGCCGGACGGCCAGCACATCGCCGTCACGCTGGTGCCCGATGCGCCCAGTGTGGCCGAACTGGCATCGCTGCTGGCCCGCAATCTGGGCCTGACACCACGCCAGAGCGACCTTGCCGCCTACCTGGTGACAGACCATACGCTGGCTGGCGCAGCCCGCGCCATGGGCATTTCGCGCCCCACCGCCAACGAGCACCTGGCTGCGCTGTCACGGCAGGTCGGCGCAACCGATCGCAAATCGCTGCTGGCCCTGCTGCGGCACAGCGTCAACCAATCAGGCTGACCAAAAGCCGCCGAGGCCTCTTTGTCCTGGCGCGATTGACTGGGCAGTCATGGATTGCGGGGCTTGCGCACACAGTTGTCGGATTTTTTTACAGTTGCAAGCCAGGAGCGTCAAAACCGGACCCCGACACTGTGTCTGGAACAAGCCACGCAACTCACAGCAATAACCGGGTTTCAAGAGGTCATCGTGAAAAATTTGCGACTTTTCGGCCGGGAAGTTGTCATTCCCGAGCAGCCGTATCCTGACAAAGTGCAGGGTAAAAGGCAGTTGACAGAAAGATCTCAGTTGCGCTGGCGTAGGCGAAAATTATTATATAAATCAATAGCTTACAGAATTATTTGCAGTTGGCACAGATTGTGCCTTTTAACCCAGGATGAGCGAAGCTGGAGAAAGCGTCAAGAGACCGGTTTTTCAGGTCGACTCTTCTCTTGGGAAAAATTTATCTATCCATATCAACAGAAAGTCATCAATGAAACTAAGTTCTGTCGCACTGCCAGGCATTGCGTATTCCGGTGATCGTCACCAGGGGTGCGCGGCGGGCAAAAGTTACGCCCGATCCCTGCCAAAACTAATCTCCGCTGTTGCGCTTGCCGTGGTGGGCCTCGCCTGGCAAGCCCCGAGCCAAGCGGCGTTGTACACCAATAATTTTGGCACCAACGCTTGCACCCCTAGCGATTGCGATGACTGCTCATCAGGTCAGTGGAATTTCTCCGGGGCCAACCAGAACATCAACTTTTTCGGCAACACCTATTCGGGCTTCTATGTGAGCTCGAATGGTTACCTGTCCTTCGGCAGTGGCTCGGGATACCAGGGTAACGTTCCGATTGATACTCAGACTAATGCGCCGATGATCGCGGGTTCCTTTACCGATCTATTTTCACACAATGACAGCGCGTCGAACGTGTACATCGACAACTCCACTGCCGGACAGTTGATTGTCACCTGGCAAGAAATGGGCCATTTCAACGCTAACTACAGCGTGCGCAGCACCTTCCAGATCGTCGTTCGTTCCGACCAGTTCGCGATCGGTGCCGGTGAGGGACAAATCGGTTTCTTTTACGACACGATGACCGATCCCGCCAGCAGCAGCGCAGGGTTTGGCGATGGTTTGGCAGCAAGCAATCCGGGCGAAGTGGCGTTCCATTCGGTGCAGCCCGGCACGGCTCTCAACAACAATGCGCCGCGCTGGTACAACCTTGACAACCGTCCTACGCCCGGTGGTCCGACCGCGGTTCCGGAACCCGGAACCCTGGCGTTGACCGGGCTGGCGCTTCTGGGGCTGGTCGGGCTGAGGCGGCGCAGGGGATCGGATCAAGTGGATAAATGAGATTAAAGGGGCCAGGCTCGGATTGCTCTCTCCGCGAACGCAGTGATATTGGGGCCGGATCCCGATTCGGCACCCAGCCGCATGTTCGCCACCACTGCCTCACCGAATCTGGCTCTGACCCCAATAGCATGGCAGCAGGCCTGACGTGTTATCAATAAAATAGCTGCCAGCGCTTGCTGGATAAGCGCTACAAGGCGATTTTATGGAAGATTGCTACGCCGTGAGCGCCAAAGCCAGCCGCTGGTGATGGGCTCGCAGAATTGGGGTCAGAGCCCAATTCGGGGTGACTCCACCAGCCCGGCTCAGCCTGTTGGGCCGAATTGGGGTCCGACCCCAAATCTGCTACCGCCTACGTCTGCGCTGAAGGTGGTAGTACCATCAGCCAAAGAGGCCACGCTAAAAGCGGCCAGGCTCGAACTACTTTGCGAACTACTTTGCGAATTATTTTGTTGTAGATGCGTGAGGCTAGCAGCCGCAAGCAGTATTGCCTTTTTGACCCTGCCCGGCAGTGCCAGCGCCCCGTCGCAGGCTATCGCGATATGCCTGTTACCGTAGAAAACGCCACTTGGGCGCCGGAACAGTCCAGCAACTTTTTGCAGGCAGTGCACACGCTACAAAGCCAACGCTAGTCTTGCGAGATATGGTCAGCGCAATGACGCTACTTTTTATGTAGCGTCCAGCGCATATTTCACAAGTGCTGGAGCCCAGTTTTACTTGAACATGGATACCTCAGTTGACCGCTTGTTTTCACCTTCATGTTCATATGAGCAACTACTTTTTTAGCTTCGATGGGGTACACCCATTGGGTCACAGCGCTACCCGCCCGATTGAACCACTGGCAACGCGACTGGCGGTGTTGCTCTTGCCTGGTCCGCCAAGGCCACATGCTCCCAGCAGGGCGCGTCGGCGTGCCCCTTTGCAACTTGCTGCCGCATGCCGGGCACAGCCAAGCCAAAAGGTTGGCCTGCTTCGAGCCGTGCAAACGTGGGCAGGCAAGTTCGGAGCCGCAGCGTTCACCCTGCCCAGCCGCGCCGCCAGCGGCCCACTCTGGCGCGCCCAACTGAGGAATCCAGGATGATCACCTATTACAACCACCGCCACGCCCAGCACCAGGGCAAGCTTGAGATGTTTCGTGGCGAACTTGTGCCGTGCTTTGAGGTGCCTGCGCGGGTTGAACATGTGCTGGCTGAGTTGCAGCGGCGCAAGTTCGGTCCAGTCGATCCACCCGAGGCCTTTGACATCAGCGCATTGACCGGCATCCACAGCCCGCGTTACCTCGATTTTCTGGCGCACGCCTGGGATGAGTGGGTGGCGCTGGATGCGGCTAACGCGGTGCGCGACGCACTGCCCTCGGTATGGCCGGTGCGCACACTGCGATCTGATCGGCTGCCGACCAACTTTGCCGCGCGCATGGGTTTGTTTTCGATGGATGCAGGCACGCCCCTGACCTCTGGCACCTGGGAGGCAGCGCGCACCGGAGCCGATTGCGCGCTGAGCGCTGCCAAAGCGCTGGCAGGCGGTGCGCGCTCGGCCTTTGCCCTGACTCGTCCGCCTGGGCACCATGCCGGGGCTGACTTTTTTGGTGGCTATTGCTTTTTGAACAATGCCGCTTTGGCCGCGCAGGCTTTGCGCGACCAGGGCTGCGAGCGGGTCGCGGTGCTGGACATTGACTATCACCACGGCAATGGCACGCAGGCCATTTTTTACGAACGAGCTGACGTTTATTTCACCAGCATCCATGGCGATCCGCACACCGAATACCCGTTTTATCTGGGTTACGCCGATGAGTTGGGTGCGGGAGTGGGGTTGGGTTTCAATCGCAACCTGCCCTTGCCTCGTGGCAGCGGATTTGGTCTATGGCGCGCCGCGTTGGCTGCGGCCTTGCAAGATATCGACAAATTTGCTGCGCAAGCGCTGGTGGTGTCCTTGGGTCTGGACACCTTTGCTGGCGATCCGGTGGCCGGTTTTCAACTGCAAAGTGACGACTATCTGGCCGTTGGTGCAGATATCGCAGGGGCTGGCTTGCCCACCGTGTTTGTGTTTGAGGGCGGTTATGCCATAGCCGACATGGGGGTCAACGCAGTCAATGTGCTGCAAGGCTTTCTGCAGGCGCATCGGGCATAAAAAAAGGACTGGCAGCGATGCGCTGACAGTCCTTGACGGTACAACCCCGGCAACGCCGGGGTTGTGAAGCCGCTTAGTGGCCGGAGGCTGACGAGGAGCCAATGCCGGTTTCTGAACGTACTTCTTGCGCCGGGTAGCCAGCGCGGTCAATCACGGCACGCTCGCCACGGTCCATCAGCGACACCAGCCAGATGGTGATGAAGGCGGCTGGAATCGAGAAGATGGCTGCCGAGTTGTACGGGAACCATGCCGAGCCCTTGGGATACAGCATCACGGCTTCCCACACGCTGGCTGAACCAATGGTCAGCACAACGGCCATGATCAGGCCAACAAAGCCACCGGTCACAGCACCCTTGGTGGTGCAGTCTTTCCACAGCACCGACATGAACAGCACCGGGAAGTTGGCCGAGGCGGCAATCACGAAAGCCAGCATCACCATGTAGGCGACGTTTTCTTTCTCGAAAGCAATGCCCAAAGTGACGGCAATGACACCCAAAGCCACGGTGGTGATCTTGGATACGCGCAACTCATCAGCCTGGTCAACCCGGCCCTTGCGCCATACGGAGGCGTACAAGTCATGTGACACGGCCGAGGCACCCGACAGCGTCAAGCCAGCTACCACCGCCAAAATGGTGGCAAATGCCACGGCCGAGATAAAGCCCATGAACAGATTGCCCCCGACTGCCTTGGACAAATGCACCGCCGCCATGTTGCCGCCGCCGTTCAAGCCCTTGGTGATGTCGCCACCCACAAAGTAGTCTGTCGGGTTGGGAATCAGGTTGGTAATGGCACCAAAACCGATGATGAAGGTCAGGATGTAGAAGTAGCCAATCCAGGTGGTGGCCCAGCCGACCGACTTGCGGGCTTCCTTGGCACTAGGCACGGTAAAGAAGCGCATCAGGATGTGCGGCAGACCAGCAGTACCAAACATCAGTGCCATGCCAACTGAAATGGCAGAGATCGGATCCTTGATCAGCGCGCCAGGAGCCATGATGGCATCCTTCTTGGAGTGCACTTCAATCGCCTTGACAAACATCGCCTCAGGCGAAAAACCGAACTGCATCAGCACCGCGCCAGCCATGAAGGTGGCACCGCCGAGCAACATGCAGGCCTTGATGATCTGTACCCAGGTGGTAGCCGTCATGCCGCCAAACAGCACATACATCATCATGATGGTACCCACCAGGATTTCAGCGTATAGGTACTCCATGCCAAACAGCAGCTTGATGAGCTGGCCGGCACCGACCATCTGGGCAATCATGTAGAAAGCCACCACCACCAGCGAACCGCTGGCCGCAAACACGCGAATCGGTGTCTGGGCAAAACGGTAACCGGCCACGTCGGCAAAGGTGAACTTGCCCAGGTTGCGCAGGCGCTCGGCCATCAGGAAGGTGATGATTGGCCAGCCGACCAGCCAGCCGATCGAGAAGATCAGGCCGTCAAAGCCGTTGGCGAACACCAGCCCTGAAATGCCCAGAAACGAGGCTGCCGACATGTAGTCGCCCGCAATTGCCAGGCCATTCTGAAAGCCGGTAATGCCACCACCAGCGGTATAGAAGTCTGCCGCACTTTTGGTTTTGGCAGCCGCCCACTTGGTGATCCACAGCGTGGCCAGCACAAATGCGCCAAACATGACGATGGCGGTCCAGTTGGTGGGTTGCTTGGTGGCCTGCCCCAGGTCAGCACCGGCCGCGTAAGCACCGGCAGACAGGGTCAGCAAAGACAGCAGCGCAAGCGCGCCCTTGGGGTTAAATAATTTGGTCATTTCGCTGCCGCCTTGATGACTTGTGATGTCAGGTCGTCGAACTCGCTGTTGGCCCGACGGACATAAATGTTGGTGATGATGATGGTGAACAGAATCACACCAATGCCCAGCGGCATGCCGAGCGTGATCACACCCGAGCCAATCTTGCTGGCCAACAGCGGCTTATTGAAGGCCACCAGCAAAATGAAGCCGTAGTAGGCAAACATCATCAAGAACGTTAGCGTCCACCCGAAGGTGTGCCGCTTGGACTTGAGCTCCTGGTACTTGGGGTTACTGGTAACCCTTGCAACCAAATCGTCCTGCATAAAAGTGTCTCCTATTAAAAATGTGACCGGCGCGAGGCTAAATGACAGTTCTTACCAATTGCTGACCGCAAAAACCAGTCAACGACAGTTTCGTCAACAGGTGCAGTCGTTTGGATGCCAATCCCGCAGAGCACCAAGGGGAATTGGGCTGATCGCGCATTCCTGGTGCATTGAGCTTCCTTTGCAGGCATATACAAACAATAGCAAACTAATCATATTGCTATTGGCCTAATGGCCATTTTCATTGGTGAGAATGACGACCTGCGGACAACAAGCTCGGCCTGTTTTGCCGGGCAAAGTCTTTTGACTCGGTGTTTTCCCTAGGTTTTTGCCCCAATTCGGGCATGCGGGCTTTCAGTGGTGGATTCATGCGACAAGACAATCAATAATCCATGCGGCAACAGGTGAGCCATCGAGTTTTGGCGAGCCCCAGTTTCAGCCCATTACAGGAGACAAAGACGTGTTCAACGGAATCGATGCACAGCGCCTGCTGGCCCTGTTTGGCTGCGGCTGTCTGCTGCTGAATTTTCCGCTGTTGGGCCTGTGGGATGTCAACACCACGGTTTGGGGCGTGCCGCTGTTTCCGGCCGCGTTGTTTGCGCTGTGGGCGCTGCTGATTCTGGCCCTGGCCTGGCTGATGGAGCGACGCGGCCAGGGCCCACAGGACGACTGACATGCTGCAGCCTGCACTGGTCATTGGGGCTTCGTTTGCCTACCTGCTGCTGCTGTTCGCGGTGGCCAGTTTTGGCGACTGGCGGGCCGCGCAGGGGCGCTCCATCATCGCCAACCCCTGGACCTATGCCTTGTCGCTGGCGGTGTATTGCACCGCCTGGACCTACTTTGGCAGCGTCGGGCGGGCGGCTTCGGGCGGGGTCTGGTTTTTGCCGATTTATCTCGGGCCGACCCTGGCCATGATGCTGGGCTGGCAGGTGATGCGCAAGGTGATCCGCATTGCCAAGACCTACCGCATCACCTCGATTGCCGACTTCATTGGCAGCCGCTATGGCAAAAGCCCGCTGCTGGCCGGTCTGGTGACGCTGATTGCGGTGATCGGCATCGTTCCCTACATTGCCTTGCAGCTCAAGGCGGTATCGGCCGGCTATGCCTTGCTGACCACATCACCCGGCACCGGCGCGGCAGTATCGGTGCACTGGAGTCAGGACAGCACGTTTTACATGGCGCTGGCGCTGGCCGGCTTTACCATGGTGTTTGGTGCCCGCCATCTGGACTCGACCGAACGGCACGAAGGCATGGTGGCGGCAATTGCCTTTGAGTCGGTCATCAAGCTGGTGGCTTTCCTGGCGGTTGGGCTGTTTGTGGTGTACGGCCTGTTTGATGGCCTGGCCGACCTGTTTGCGAAAGCGCTGGCAGTGCCCGCGCTGGCCAATTTGCTGCGGCTCGACCAGGGCGGTGGCTTTGCCTGGACCCAGTGGTTTGCGATGACCCTGCTGTCGATGTTCTCGGTGATTTTTTTGCCGCGCCAGTTTCAGGTGATGGTGGTGGAAAACGTGCGCGAGGTCCATTTGCGCCGCGCCGTCTGGGTGTTTCCGCTGTACCTGCTGGCAATCAACCTGTTTGTGCTGCCGATTGCCCTGGGCGGCTTGCTGTATTTTGGGCCGGGCCAGATGAACGCGGACAACTTTGTGCTGTCGCTGCCACTGGCCGCCGGGCAGCATGCGCTGGCCTTGCTGGTGTTCATTGGCGGGCTGTCGGCGGCCACCGGCATGGTGATTGTGGAAACCATTGCGGTGTCAACCATGGTGTGCAACGAGCTGGTGGTGCCGCTGCTGCTGCGCACCGCGCATTTTCGCCCCGATGCCGGGCACGACCTGACCCGCCTGCTGCTGGGTATTCGGCGGCTGGCCATTTTGGGTGTGCTGGTGCTGGGCTACGGCTACTTTCACCTTGCCGGCGAGGCTTACGCGCTGGTCAGCATCGGGCTGATCAGCTTTGCCGCAGTGGCGCAGTTTGCCCCGGCCGTGCTGGGCGGCCTGTACTGGAAAGGTGCCACCCGCCGGGGCGCGCTGGCGGGCTTGCTGGCCGGGTTCCTGATGTGGTCCTATACCTTGATGCTGCCCTCGCTGTCCAAGTCGGGCTGGCTCGATGAGTCATTTTTGACCCAGGGCCTGTGGGGCCTGGCGTGGTTGCGGCCCGAGCAGTTGTTTGGCCTGAAGGGGCTTGACAACCTGACCCACTCGCTGTTTTGGAGCTTGCTTGTCAATGCCGGTGCCTACCTTGGCTTGTCGCTATGGCGCGCCCCTTCTGGCCTGGAGGCCAGCCAGGCGCTGCTGTTTGTCGATGTGTTCGAGCGCACCAGCAGCCGCAGCCCGGTGTTCTGGCGCGGCAGCGCCAAAGTGCCTGATTTGCTGCGCCTGTGCGAGCGTTTTCTGGGGGCGGACAAGGCGCAGGCCTTGTTTGACGGCTACGCCCGGCAAGCGGGCGTGCGGGTTGCGTCGGCCATTGTGGCCGATGCCCATCTGGTGCAGTTTGTCGAAACCCAGCTCGCCGGGGCGGTCGGCAGCGCCTCGGCCCGGGTGCTGGTGGCCTCCAGCGTTGAAGAGGAAACCCTGACCCCCGAGGATGTGCTGCGAATCCTGGACGAAACCTCGCAACTGCGCGCGCATTCGCTCGAACTCGAGGAAAAAACCGCCTCGCTGGAACGCGCCACCAATGAGCTGCGCACCGCCAATGAGCAGCTCATGAGCCTGGACCGGTTGAAAGACGACTTCATGTCGTCGGTGACCCACGAACTGCGCACGCCGCTGACCTCGATCCGGGCGCTGGCCGAGCTGATGCGCGATGAACCCGACATGGAGCTGGCCCAGCGCAGCCAGTTCATGACCATCATCGTCAGCGAGACCGAGCGGCTGTCACGGCTGGTGAATCAGGTGCTCGACATGGCCAAGATCGAATCTGGCCATGCCGAGTGGCATGCCGAAATGGTTGACATGTGCGCGCTGGTGCAGCAGGCCGTGGTGACCACGGCAGAGATGTTCCGGGAACGTCAGATTGTCGTCGCGCTGGACTTGCCACAGCAGGCACCGGTGTTGCTGGCCGACCCTGACCGGCTGATGCAGGTGATGCTCAACCTGCTGTCCAATGCCGCCAAGTTTGTGCCGGTGCCAGGTGGTCGGGTTGGTGTAAGCCTGCGCCGTGACGATAGCGGGGTGACGGTGGCCGTGCAAGACAACGGACCCGGCGTGACGGCTGGGCAGCAGGCCTTGATTTTTGAGCGTTTTCGCCAGGGCGGCGACACCAGCAACCGACCGCAGGGAACCGGCCTGGGCCTGCCGATCAGCCGACACATCGTGGAGCATTTTGGCGGGCGGCTTTGGCTCGAATCAGATCCCCCCAATGGGGCGGTTTTCCTGTTTTTCCTGCCCAT
>Ga0116159_1004832_pt1 | contig 11175 bp, 9 predicted proteins | sample AD_JPNAS1_MetaG_FD_89878 | JGI IMG/M metagenome (GOLD analysis project Ga0116159, IMG submission 89878) | Active sludge microbial communities of municipal wastewater-treating anaerobic digesters from Japan - AD_JPNAS1_MetaG | ecosystem: Engineered > Bioreactor > Anaerobic > Digestate | place...
ATGGTGCGACTTTGCCAAAAGAGTTTTTTGAACCACTTAAAAAAGAACTTCCAAATGGCAAAGAAATTAATCTCTCTCAACCGGCTATTGTTGCTTATCATAAATTACATTCCAACCGTCCTTATGATTTGATGGATTTACAAAAATTACGGCCGAATCTTCAAGAAAGAGATTTTTCGATGTTGAGAAGAAGTTTAGAAAGGGAAATTGAGAAAACAGAAAAAATGGTTAAAGAAAAAGCACAAGAGGTGTGGGATTCTTTAACACCGATGTTAAAATTGACGCACGACAAAAAAGTAATAAGCGAAAAACTTTTGGAACACCCAGACCTTCAAAAACGTAGAAGTGATCAAAAGATTTCCGAATTTGTTTCCTTAATTTCTCAATATGTTTCTGAAAATCCAAATATTACATTCGAAGATTTTCTTAGTCAGTCATTGGCTATTTTGAAACTGCGAGAACAGGTCGAGCAAAAATTAAAAGTTATAGATCAGTTGGAAAAAAGTTAAAGGCGGTGCGCCAATTTCATTGATACAAAAAATTACAATGGCGAAAAAAGAAAATGTCAAAATTATTACGCTCTCATCAAAATGTAATTAGTTTATCAAAAAATAAAATAAAAATATGGAAATTGAAATAAGAGCTAAAATAAAAGATATAAAAAATGTTGAACAGTGTCTTGTCGGACTTGGCGCTAAATTAGTAAAACAAAAGAAGCAGAATGATAAATATTTTGGAGAAATTAATTTATTTAAAAAATTAGGATATTCTTTTTTAATACGTGTACGTAATGAGGGTGATAGAAAATTTTAACCTACAAGGGTGCGGAGGCAAAAAAAGATGGAATCTGGGAAGAATACGAATTTAATATTGACGATGAAATAATGGCTGAAGCTATGCTTAAAGCCATGGGCCTAGAAAAAATAATTGAAGTCAATAAAAATAGAATTGAGTATAAAATAGATAATTTAACAATTTGCTTAGATGCTATAGAAAATCTAGGTTGTTTTGTTGAAATAGAATCGCAAGATGATAATGATATTGATAAAGATAAACTAAAAAAAATTATGGACAAACTGAATATTAAAGAAAGCCAAATAATGCACAAAGGCTATATTACAATGTTACTAATTAAAAATGGTTCGCCTTATTCAAAATACATTGTTAATTAAGAGTGAAAAAATAGGTAAAATTAAATTAAAAATAAAAAATAGTTCTAAATAATGTTTTGACATAAAGTCGGGACACCATTTAATTTTATCCGATAACAGCGTGCATGCGGCTACGGCTTTCCTTGATGGCAAGATAATATCTTTGCTACGTTCGGACATCGTATAACGGAAACATTATATGTATAAATTTTAGGAATTTAGACAACAGTGCAAAAATTTTGTAAAAAACTTTTGGCGAGCAGGCAAAAAATTGGAGAGGTTTAAGATGGAGAAAATTTTTGCCCACAAGCCGTTAGTAAAATTGCGAAGTAATTTTGCGTCAGTCGGCTTTTGGATTTTGTTTAAAATAAGTTCTGACATTGTCCAACAAACACCACCAATCACAACTTTCGTTGTTTTGGGAAAAGAAGTGTTGCTCTTATCCCAACCCATCCGTGTGTGAACAATGACAAGGAACTCCCTTGAAATTCGTTGACCTTTTTAGTTTTTTCGTATAACATAGTAATAGAATGGATACAAATATTATATCACAATCCTTATATTTTAATAATATATCCCTCCAAACAATTATGTCAACAATTGGTAAAAATATAAAAAAGTTAAGACAAGAAAAGGGTATTTCGCAGGATAAACTCTCAAAACTGGCGGATATTTCACTTAATACCGTTGTTAAAATTGAGCTTGACCAAAGTCCAAATCCTACTCTTGAAACGATCCAAAAGCTCGCCAAAGCTCTTGGAGTTTCGCTTGATGATTTAGCCAATAAATAAAATTATGCAAAAAGAAGCCAAAGCCAGAATAAAAATCAATGAATTACTTCAAAATGCTGGTTGGAGATTTTTTGATGACAAAAATGGAAAGGCAAACATTGTTTTGGAAAATAATACCAAAATCACAAAGCAAACCATAGATGAATTTGGCAACGATTTTGAAAAAACTAAAAAGGGATTTATTGATTTTTTATTGCTTGATGACAAAGGATTTCCACTTGTAGTTTTAGAGGCAAAATCGGAAGACAAAGACCCGCTTGACGGCAAAGAGAAAGCCCGCCGTTATGCCCAATCTCAAAATGCTCGTTTTATTATACTTTCAAACGGCAACCTTCATTATTTTTGGGATTTAGAAAGAGGCAACCCTACCGTTATTACTGTCTTTCCGACTTTTGAATCCTTGAAGCATTTGGAAACTTTCAAACCGAGCTTTTCTGCACTTTCAGAAGAAAAAGTTGAAAGCGATTATATTGTCCAAACGCAAAACCCAAATTATCAGAAAGACCCCCGTTGGACAGATGAAACGCAAAGGGCCGATTTTATCAAAGAGCAGGATTTGAAATTTTTGCGTCCTTACCAGCTTGCTTCAATTTATGCTTTGCAAGATTCGGCGAAGAAAGGAAATGACCGCTATCTTTTTGAAATGGCGACCGGAACGGGAAAAACCCTTGTTTCCGCCGGAGTGATTAAACTTTTTTTGAGAACCGGCAACGCCAAAAGAATTTTGTTTTTAGTTGATCGCTTAGAGCTGGAAGACCAAGCGTACAAAAATTTCAAAAAGATCTTGCATAACGATTTTACCAGTGTTATTTACAAAGAAAATCGTGATGACTGGCGAAAGGCGGAAATTGTCGTTTCTACCGTTCAAAGTTTATCGTTTGATAATAAATATAAAAAACTTTTTTCGCCCACCGATTTTGACCTGATAATTTCTGATGAAGCCCATCGCTCAATTGGTGGAAATAGTCGTGCTGTTTTTGAGTATTTTATCGGTTATAAATTAGGACTTACCGCAACACCGAAAGATTATCTCAAAAATATTGACCCGCAGAGAATTAGTGAAAAAGACCCGCGAGCGTGGGAGCGTCGCCAGCTTTTGGATACTTACACGACTTTTGGTTGTCCTTCCGGAGAGCCGACTTTCCGATACAGTTTGTTGGACGGCGTAAAAGATGGTTATCTTGTCAACCCGATTGTCGCGGACGCGAGAACGGAAATCACTACCGAACTTTTGTCTGAAAAGGGTTATTCCTTAATAGTTGAAAACGAGGAAGGCACGGAAGAAAAACATACCTTTTTCCAAAAAGATTTTGAGCGAAAGTTTTTCTCGGAAAAAACAAATCAGATTTTTTGTAAGACATTTTTGGAAAATGCACTCAAAGACCCGATCAGTGGCGAAATCGGCAAAAGTATTGTCTTTTGTGTTAGTCAAAAACATGCTTCAAAAATAACCCAAATTCTTAATCAATTTGCCGACCAACTTTGGCCCGGCAAATATAATTCCGATTTTGCCGTGCAGGTTACTTCAAATATCCCTGATGCTCAGCAATTTACTATTAATTATTCAAACAACAACTTAAATGGCCAAACAAAATGGCTGGCGGGCTATAAATCTAGCAAAACCAGAGTTTGCGTAACTGTTGGAATGATGACAACCGGCTATGACTGCCAAGACATTTTGAATCTTTGCTTGATGCGCCCAATTTTTTCACCGACTGACTTTATTCAAATTAAGGGACGAGGAACGAGAAAATATACTTTCAATTACAAGGATACTGACAATGAACAAATAAAAGTAGAAAAAGAAACTTTTAAGCTCTTTGATTTTTTTGCCAATTGCGAATACTTTGAGGAAAAATATAATTATGACCAAGTTTTGAAATTGCCGATTAAAGCCGGAACCGGAACGGGAGGAGACGAAGGCGTTGATATTGATGAGGTAAGCATTTTCAATCCCGACCCGCTCAAGACTTTTTCTGAAAAATCTGTCGGCCTTGCCGGTATGAAAGTTGACTGGAAATTCTTTGAAAAGTTTGAGCATGTCGTCAAAAATGATCCGGTTGTAAAACAAAAATATGAGCAGGGCGATGTCAAAGGAGCGGAAGAATATATTAAAACAGAAATTTTTGAAAAGCCTGAAGATTATTTTAATTTGGAAAAGCTGCGAAAGGCCGTAAAAGCCGATCGTCGCATAACACTTAGAGAAGTTATTGAAAAAATATTTGGCGGCATAAACAAATTCAAATCAAAAGACGAATTACTTGAAGAAGAATTTGAAAAGTTTGTTACTATTTACAAGCCTGATAATAAATATGTCTTGCTTATCAAAAATTATCTCAAAGCATATATCACCGACCCGGAAATCCGTGACATTGTGGAAACCAAAGAATACAGTCGTTTTGCCACCAATCCAAAAGTTACGATGAAAGATTTTCGCGATCTAAATGGCTGGCGCGAAATCGTGCCCGAGTATGTCAAAGATTATGTTTCTATTAATGCTTTTATGTAAGAAAAATATGCTAACTCAAGAAACAAAACGAAAAATTGACTCTGCCCGCCAAATTTTGGTCGGCAAAGTGCCGGATCCAAAAGCACAAGTTGAACAAATCACAACTGCCCTCATCTATAAATTTATGGATGATATGGACAAAGAATCACAGGAGCTTGGTGGTAAGGCACGCTTTTTTACCAACGGCTATGAAAAATATGCGTGGACAAAATTGATGGACGCAAAACTCGGTGGACATGAGCGTCTTGATTTATACCTTGAAGCGATTACCTCTCTATCCCGCAATCCGCATATCCCTCAGCTTTTCCGTGATATTTTCAAAGACGCATTTTTGCCATACCGAAGTCCGGAAACACTGAGTATGTTTTTGAAAGAGATAAACGGCTTTATTTATGAACATAGCGAGGATTTAGGCGACGCTTTTGAATATCTGCTTTCAATTCTCGGCTCGCAGGGCGACGCAGGACAATTTCGTACTCCCCGCCACATTATTGATTTTATTGTGGCGGCAGTTGATCCTAAAAAAGACGAAACGATTTGCGACCCCGCTTGTGGAACGGCCGGATTTTTGATTTCCGCTTTCAAGCATATTCTCAAAGAAAACAAAGAAAAACCTCTTACGCCCGATGAGAAAAAAAATCTGATGGACCATTTTGTTGGCTATGACATTTCGCCTGATATGGTGCGGCTTTCCAAAGTCAATTTATATCTGCACGGTTTCCCGAACCCGACCATTTTTGAATATGACACCCTTTCCAGCGAGGAAAAATGGGACGAAAATTTTGATGTAATGCTTGCCAATCCACCGTTTATGTCGCCAAGCGGCGGAATCAGGCCGCACAAAAGATTTTCCGTACAAGCTAACCGTTCCGAAGTTTTGTTTGTTGATTATATTTTGGAGCATTTACGACCTAATGGCCGGGCCGGTATTATTGTACCAGAAGGCATAATTTTTCAATCCGCCATAGCGTATAAAGCGTTGCGTAAATTATTGATTGAGGATGGACTTTTAGCGGTTGTTTCTCTGCCCGCTGGAGTTTTCAATCCTTACACCGGAGTAAAAACCAGCATTTTACTTTTTGACAACGGCCTTGCCAAGAAAACAAAAGATATTCTGTTTTTGAAAATTTCAAACGATGGCTACGATCTCGGTGCGCAAAGGCGAGAAATTGATAAAAATGATTTGCCACAGGCGTTGGAAATAATCAAAAAATATAAAACCGCTTTGAAAGAAAATAAAAATTTCAAGCTGGACGAGAACCAAAGCAAAATCGCTCATCTTGTTGCCAAAGAAAAAATTGCCGAGAGCGGCGATTATAATCTTTCGGGTGATAGATACATAGAAGCGGTTAATTTCGTTAACCAAAAATGGCCAATGGTGGAATTGGGCGAAGTTTGCGAAATATTAAATGGGTATGCTTTCAAAAGTGAAAATTATGTAAAGAGTGGTGTTCGTGTAATTAGAATAACAAATGTCCAAAATGGCGAGATTGTTGATGATAACCCAAAATTTTATCCTCTAAATGCAAAAGAACCTATTGAAAAATACAAACTCGTTGAAGATGATTTGCTAATTTCTCTAACTGGGAATGTTGGTCGCGTTGGTCTTTTGCCAAAAGAATTTTTGCCGGCTGTATTAAATCAACGCGTTGCCTGTTTAAGAGTTGATGAAAACAAAATCAGTAAAAGTTTTCTATTCCGTGTATTAAATCAAAGCAAATTTGAACAAGAGTGTATTAAATCAGCGAGTGGAATGGCTCAAAAAAATATGAGCACAGTTTGGCTTGCAAAATATAAAATTCCGCTTCCGCCGCTTGAAGTTCAAAAAGAAATCGTTGAGCAGATTGAAGTCAAACAAAAAGCGATTGAAGCCGCCAAAGCGGTGATTGAGAATTTAGAGAGAGAGAGACGCTATTTTGGCCAAGAGATTAGGAAAATAAAAGATGTTGAGCGGGTGGAGTTGGGGGAAATAACTGAAAGAATAACAAAAGGAACAACGCCGACGACAATCGGACACCAGTTTCAAAATACAGGAATAAATTTTATTAAAATTGAATCAATAGCCGAAGACGGCGATTTAATTCCTGATAAGTTTGCCCATATTACAGAAGAATGTAATGAAGAATTAAAAAGGTCGCAACTGAAAGAAAATGATTTGCTTTTCTCGATTGCTGGAGCTTTTGGACGAGTAGCAGTAATTCCAAAGTCGGTTTTACCAGCGAACACAAACCAAGCTCTTGCCATAATAACTTTGAAAAAAGGAATATACCCGAAATTTATTTTTAATTTTTTGAAGTCCGGTTTAGTTTTAGAAGAGATAGGAAAATTAAAAGTTGGTGTTGCACAATACAATATTTCGCTTCAACAAGTATCAAAATTAAAAATCCCACTTCCGCCGCCTGAAATTCAAAAGCACCTTGTCGCTGAAATGGAGGAACAGGAAAAAATTATTGAGGCGAACGAAAAACTTATCGGGATAATGGAGCAAAAAATTGCCGAAGTTTTAACCGAGATATAATAGCCCGATGAATAAACGAAATCTCTTATCAATTAAAAAATCCCTTGAGCTCTTAATATCTTCAATTGAAAAAAGAGAAATTGAGGGATTTTTAGCATTGGAAACAATAAGAGGTTTTAGGTTTTTGCTTTACAAGGAATTGAGCGGCGAGGAATTAGATATTTTTAAAAAGGCAGTTCCGTATTATGACCCGACAAATATGGTGAGTTATGAAGCCGAAGATGTTTTGGAAAAAGCAAAATATATCGCTAATCAGCTCATAGTCCACATAGACACAAAACTTGAGGACTGGGAAAATAAACTTGAAGAATTAAGCAAAAACAATAAAACCTTACGAAAAAGAATTACGGAACTGGAGAAAAAACAGAAACTTTTATTAAACGAGATAAATGTATTAAAAGCAGAACATAATTTTGAAATATCGGAAAACAAGGTTAAATTATTGAGTGGCGACGATTTGCTATGGCTTTTAGAAGCAGTGAAATGTTTTAGAGGCGGAGCTTTTATAGCTTCGGTTGCGATGTGTAGGGTTTTATTTGAAAATTTGGTCAATGCTGAGTGCGCCAAATCTGGTATAGATATTTCAGCGGGGTTGCAATATAAATTTGAAGAATTAAAAAAATCCGGTTATATTTGCGGCAATCACGAAAAAATAAGCGAACTGATAAAAACCTTTGGCGACGACGCTTCACATCCAAATATCGAAAAAATAAACAAAGAAAAAGCCAACTTTATTTTAAGCGGCTGTTTGATTTTAATTGACGATTTATTCAAAAAATAAACCTCTTCGTTTGAAAAGGTTTATTTTTCTTGAGGTTTTTGCTGAGGCGGTTGAGGATGGGCGGCTGGCGGTGGACCTTGTAGAATTACTTGCGGTTGCGGGAAATTCTTCATCAGTGAAGTTCCGTAGGCATTTTCGTAAAGCTTTACTGCCGCGCTTCTGTCAAAAAATAGTTCAATAGCACAGTATAGTTTCCAAACCTTATCTCTCAAATCTTTGTTTTCTCGCATATCTTCAACATCAAGTTTCCACTCTTTGGCTTTTGAAATAGTAATCGGTCTCGCATGCGATTTATGGTTGTCATGTTCAAGAAAATGGCCTGAAATTTCCTTTGCTAATTCTTCTTTTTCTTTTTTGTCCTCAAACATATATTTTGCAATCCATTCTTTCACAAGCTCCTCGGATAGTTTAATCGCATCTTCACATATTTCAAGAATATGTAAATCGTATTTGTTTAATAATGGTAAATATGCAGGTAAAATATCACTTCCTTTCGTTTCAATTATTTCCCTTGCTTTATTAAACCCATTTATTATTGCTTTTGCAGGAACAAAAATAATTCCCATACCATTTTGTAAGGGCATGGGAATTTGCGGGTCGGTCGGCCCTAATTCCGAGCGATCGTCCATTAAAATTTTATTGCCGGAAAGAGCAAGCATAGTCGCCGCGCTTTTTGCCATTCTGGGAATAATAAATCTGATGTCTCTGTAATTTTCCCGCAACATTGAAACCAATTGTTCCGTTGCTTCTGCGGAACCGCCCGGGCTATGTATCAAAATATCAATTTTATCATCGTCAATCTTTTCTATAAGGTCAGAAAAACAAGTAAGGTCAATCTGGTTTATGGAATTAGGAACAGCCGGATGACTTTTGTTAAAATCAGCCGCGTAAACGATAAGCTTTCTTTTGGTGATTTCTTCAATCTCCTTGATTAATCTTATTCGCAAGTCGTAATGTTGTTTCGGGTCTTTAATACCATCGACCAGTTCTTGAAATGTAGACATTGTAGTTACCTTTAGTAGAGATCGAATTCGATCCCTTTACTTTTGATTTTGGCATAGAATAAAAACCCATCGACTCATCGTATTTTTTTTGGGCTTTTTCAAAAATCTCTATTGTTTTTTTCATTTTTTCGTTGACTTGGACAAAGTCTTTAATTGTAGTAAAAGGATTGTTGTTTTTTGTAGTCATATTAAAAATATCTTTAATTTAAGCTACAATTGTAGTATAGTCAAAATTTCAGATTATTGCAATAGTAATTAACTAATCTCATCTGTCACCAATTTGATGTTTTTGTCGCCGTTCGACTTGTTTACGTGTGGACACCTGCCTGCCGTGTAACGGCGCAGGCATGGCGTACAGACAGGAAAAATTGCTGGGGGTTTCTCCGCCTTCGCATTCGGCTTCGGACGGACAGGTATCAGGCGGGCAAAAATGGAGGGGTTTAAGATAGGGAATTTTTGCCCACAAGCCGTTAGTAAAATTGCGAAGTAATTTTGCGTCAGTCGGCGTCTGGATTTTACTCAAAGAAAGTTCTAACATTTTCCAACAAACACTACACTTAAACTTACTTGCACTCTTTTAATAGTATGGTATAATCTTAACAATAATTAATATCCATTGTTTTCTTGTCTTTCTTATCTTACGATTTGATAGACAAAGAAAAAATGGTTGAAAAATATGACACAAGATTGGTCACAAATAACAACACAAGCACTATATGATGCTTGGGAAAGTGTATTACTTTTCCTTCCTAATTTAATAGGGGCAATAATTATTTTCATAATAGGTTGGATTATAGCAATTTGGATAGGCAAATTAGTTTCAAGCATTTTAAACAAATTGAAATTCAATTCTATTTTTGAAAGAACAGGATGGAAAGACGCTTTAGCTAATGCGGATATAAAGGTGGAGCCATCTGGCTTTATTGGGGCAATTTTCAAGTGGATATTAGTTTTTGTATTTTTAATGATTGCTACTGATATCGTTGGTTGGACTGCTTTTGCTGAAATATTATCTAGTATTGTTGCATGGACACCTAGTTTAATAGTTTCTATTATTATCTTAGTTGTAGCAATAGTTATTGCTGATGTAATAGAAAAAATTGTTAAGGTTTCAGCTAAGAAGATGGGAGTTAACTTCGTTAATTTATTAGGAACAATTGTTAAAGGTGGAATATATATTTTTGCTGGTTTGGCAGTATTATCTCAATTAGGAGTAGCCCCTGAAATTGTAAATGCTTTAGTTATGGGTTTTGTTGGAACACTAACTATTGCATTAGGTCTATCATTTGGATTAGGAGGAAAAGATGCAGCAGCTAAATTGATTGAAGAAGCAAAAAGAAAAATATCAGATAATCAATAATGAAGGCACCGCATTGGCGGTGCTTTTTTATTTGACCAAAGCAAGTGTTTTTGGTAGAATACAGATATGAATTCTAACGAATTAAGGAAACATTTTCTTGATTTTTTTGAGAGCAAGGGGCATAGGATCGTGCCTTCTTCTTCTCTTTTGCCAACTGATCCTAGTGTTTTATTTACTACTGCTGGTATGCAACAATTTTCACCATATTTAGCGGGGGAAAAAGATGTTGTTAGTGACTTTGGGAACAGGCATCTAGCAAGTTGTCAGAAATGTTTTAGAACAGATGACATTGAAGAAGTTGGAGATGATACTCATCATACTTTTTTTGAAATGCTTGGCAATTGGTCAATTGGTCAAGATGAGTCAGGATATTTTAAGGAAGGTGCAATTGATTATGCTTTGGAGTTTTTAGAAAGCATTGGTCTTGATAAATCAAGAATGCATATTACTGTTTTTGGTGGAAATAATGTTATTCCTAAAGATGAAGAGGCAATTGATCTTTGGAAAAAAAGAGGAATTAATAGCATTAAAGAATGTGGTTTCAAAGACAACTTTTGGGGACCAGTTGCTGAAACAGGACCATGTGGACCTTGTTCAGAAATTCACTATGATAGGGGAGAATCATTCGGGTGTGGTAGAAGTGATTGCGGGCCTAATTGTGATTATTGTAAAAGATATGTTGAAATATGGAATCTTGTCTTTATGCAGTATTTCAAAAATAAGGCAGGGGAATATGAATTGCTTAATCAGACAAACATCGACACAGGAATTGGTTTTGAAAGATTACTCTCTATTCTTCAAGGTAAAAACTCTGCATATGAAACAGATTTATTTTCTGATGTTATTTCTAAAATAGGCAAAGGGGACAAGGTAGCTTGTCGGATCATAGCAGATCATATTAGAGGAATAGTTTTTCTTGTAGACGCTGGAGTTATTCCATCAAACACCGGCCAGGGATATATCTTAAGAAGATTAATTAGGAGAACTATTAGATATGGTAAAATGATAGAGCTACAAGGGGACTTTTGGGTTCCTTTAATTAAATTAACTATAGAAAAGTA
>Ga0116159_1004846_pt1 | contig 11161 bp, 16 predicted proteins | sample AD_JPNAS1_MetaG_FD_89878 | JGI IMG/M metagenome (GOLD analysis project Ga0116159, IMG submission 89878) | Active sludge microbial communities of municipal wastewater-treating anaerobic digesters from Japan - AD_JPNAS1_MetaG | ecosystem: Engineered > Bioreactor > Anaerobic > Digestate | place...
AACCCGGCCACACCGACCCCATGCACGGCGTGCCGTTGCAGCTCATGGCCGACCCCGGCTCTGGCCTGGCCGGTGCCTTTGTCAACCTGGTGCGCCGCCTGCGCATCAAGCTGATCATCAACGCCCCTGGCAACCCGCGTGCCAAGGGGCAAGTAGAGCGAAGCCAGAACATTGTGGAAATGGGCTTTGAACACCAGTTTCGCAGCCACCGCCCAAAGAACCTGGCTGACCTCAATGCACGCGCCCAAGTGTGGGCCAACCACTACAACGCCACCCAAATTCATAGCCGCCACGGCTTAACCCGATACGCCAAATGGCGCGAAATCATGCCTGAGCAACTGCGTACCGCCCCCACCATTGAAGTCTGCCGCGAGCTGCTCACCGCCCCCCACAAAGACTGCCGGGTGGACAACTACGGATACGTGCAGTTTGGCGGTGGTGGGCGCAAGTGGGACGTGCGCAGCGTACCCGGCGGTGTGGCGGCAGGCCAAAAGATTGCCATCACCTACAGCGCCTACAACGACCAAGAGGTATTTGCCGTGCTGGTGGGGGCCGACGGCCACGAACTGCTGCACCCCTGCCCGCTGCTGCAATATGACGATCACGGCTTTCATGCCGATGCCCGTGTCAAAGGAGCAGGCTACCAGGCGCTCAAAGACACCGCTGCAGACACCAACCGCAAGCAGGCCAACCTGCTGGCCACCGGTGCTGACACCTTGGAGGGTGCAGCCATTGCCCGCAGGGCCAAAGGTTTTGAGGTGTTTAACGGTGCAGTGCGCTTTGACCACCTGGCCGCAGAGCTGGCAGCACTGCCGGTAAGCTTGGCGCGTGCTGCCCAGCCACTGCAACTGCACACCAGCACCCCCGCGCAACCAGTGGCTGCCAGATTGCTCACCCATTTTGAGGCTGCTGCGGCGCTTACTGGCATGGGCGTGAGCGCCTCGGCTGAGCGCAATGCGGCCATTCTGGCCTATGCCAATGGGGTGCCTGAAGATGATTTGCCAGCCATCAAGGCGCGCCTGACGGTGCGTGCTGGCTTGCGGGTGGTCAACGGGGGTTCGCTATGAGCCGCAAACCGGGCGCAAATGCGTCAAACCGTGTTTCTAAATGTTCCAAAGAAAAAAACCATACCAGTGCCGCCATGATCCCTGAAAACGCCTCACAAGCGCCCACAGCGAGCCCAGCCGCTGAACTGTTGAAAACCCTTGGGATTCCACAAGCCGACCTGTGCCGCGCCACCGGTATGAGCCGCGCCACCATCAGCCGCCTGGTGGTGCATGGCCAGTGGCCGGTCTATCAGGCTGATTTGGTGTTGGAAGACATTGAGGGCTACCTGGTCAAGCGTGGCCTGACCCCTACCCAAGTGCAGCGCATCACCCTGGCGTTGCAAAACAAGTTGGCCCCAGAGGTATCTCACACCCCTGAGGCCGTTCCCCAAGTCCCAACTGAAACTGAAACTGAAAAGGAAGCCACCATGCTACTGCAAAACCATGAGCTGTATATCGAAACGCAGGACCACTTCAAGTTAGAGCGAAACCCGTTTGTTGACGACATCAACAGCCGCGCCGACGTGTTCACCAGCGCCGGCACGCGCCGGGTGCGCAATGCCATGCTCAACGCCGCCACACAGCACGGCTTTATTGCCGTGGTGGGTGAAAGCGGCAGCGGCAAAAGCACGCTGCGCAAAGACCTGGAAGAGCGCATCCGCATAGAGAAACTGCCCATTCGCGTGATCAAGCCATACATCGTGCAAATGGAGCCCACTGAAACCAGGGGCAAGCCGATGAAGAGCGCCGAAATTGCCGATGCCATTGCGCGCACGCTGGCCCCCGGTATGGCGCTCAAAGCCCGGGCCGACTCGCGCTTTGAGCAGGTGCACGAGCTGCTGTGTGCCAGTGCCTCAGCAGGCTACAGCAATGTCATTGTGATCGAGGAGGCACACCGCCTGCCGCTGACCACGCTGCGCCATCTCAAAGGCTTCATGGAGTTGGAGGACGGCATACGCCGCCTGCTGGGCGTGTGCTTGATCGGCCAGCCCGAGCTATCGCGCCTGCTGGCCGCAGAAAACCGCGACATCCGCGAGATCGTGCAGCGCTGCACCCGCGTCGAACTCGGCCCCATGGACGCCGACCTGGAGGCCTACGTGCAACACAAGTTTGAGCGCGCCGGCGCTGATGTGCGCAGCGTGTTGGCCGCCGATGCCTACGGTGCCATTCGCGCCAAGCTGATACAGGTGGCCCGTGGTGGCAACCGCATGAACGACACGCGCAACCTGTGTTACCCCCTGGTGGTGAACAACCTGCTGTGCAAGGCCATGAACTTTGCCGCCCAAGAGCACTGGCCGCTTGTAGATAAGCAAGTGATTGCGGGGTGCTAGCCATGAAAACCTATCGCATCACCATCACCCAGGCCAACGGCCAGCAAGCCCTCTTTTTGGGCATCTACAGCGACGGCTTTCGCGCCGTGATTGCCGCCATCGACAACTTCCCCACCGCACAAAGAATTTCAGCCCGGAGACTGCCATGATGATCAAAAAACACCGTACCTGTGACCAGCTTGGCGTCTGCCAGGGCCTGGGCGCTGACCATTGCCCTGACTGCGATGCATGGGAGTGCGACGTGCGCTGCGCCCCGCACCCGGGCGAAGCTGCCCAGCCAACTTACCCGTTTGCCCCCGGCATCATCGAAGGCCCGCCGGTACCCGGTGGCCCGTTTGATGCGCCCTGGGGCATCAGTCTGAAAGATGCCGCCTTCATGCTGGGGGCGGTGCTGCTGTGCAGTGCTGCCGGTGGCCTGCTGGTGGGCTGGCTCAGTGGGTGGCCAAAATGAGCGGCGAACTGAGCTGCCCAGTGTGCGGCACCACCATCAGCATGGAGCACCTGCTGATCAACGCGGACGACCGATCTGTGGTGCTGCGCCTGCTGGCCATGGGTACGCCCATAGGTGCGGCGGTGGGCCAATACACCCGCCTGTTTGACCCGCCCAAAAGCCGCCTGACCATGCGCAAGCAGGCCCGCATTGTCAAGGAGCTGGTGCCCGACATAGAGCGCCGCGCCATCACCCACCGCGGCCGCGACTGGGCCGTGTCGCTGCCCATGTGGGAGGCCGGCATTGACCAGATGCTGGACGCCCGCAACGCTGGCAAGCTGGACCTGCCAATGACCAGCCACCGCTACCTGTACGCCATCTTGGCCGCGCTGGCCGACAAGGCCGAAGGCGAACAAGAGGCCGAAGCCCTGGCCGCTGCCCGCGCCGCCCCACGCCAGGCCACGGTGACAGTGCGCGGCCAGCCCCTACCCATGGGGCAGGCGCTGCAGCAAGTGTTTGGCAACCAAGACCCAACGCTGGCCAAGCTGGATGCCGAACGCGGCACCTATGCACCCATGCCAGCCGCAGCACGGGCGCAACTGGCCAAGCTCAAAAACCCCGGAGCCAAACCATGATTGAGAAAACCTACCACACCCAAAACCCGGTCAACATCCGAATACTCAACTACGTGGCCACCATGGGCCAGTGCACCGCAGCGCATCTGCATGCGATGTTTTTACCAGATGAAGCCAGCCGCGATGAGCGCAAGAGCATGGTCAACAAGCTGAGCTACCTGGTGTGCACCGAGCAGTTGCTGCGCCATGGCAAGGGCGAAACGGCCGTGCTGCGCATTGGCCCGCATGCCGGTGCGCCAGGTGTAAGGGGCAGGCGTGAAAAGCACATGGCAAATGCACGAGCTGCAGCGCTGGCCCCCTGTGTGAGCGCTGGCCCCGGTGCCTACCGGCCGCAGGTGGCCAGTGCCCCGGACCACAACCACATGGCGGTCGATGTGTACGTGCCGCCACCCGGCCCGGCGATGCGCCGTGGCGCACTACAACACGAAAGCTGTGCCAGCCGTGGTTGCAGGTGCTAAAGCCGTTACCAATTTATTTCCCACCAAGAAAAGGTCTTTCCAAAAATGGCTACCCGAATCAAATCCAAAACCCTGGCCGAAGTGCCGCAAAGCAAGAACGACTGTGCCGAAAGCATTCGCACCATTGGCGACCTGCAGCGCGAGTTTGAGCGCAACCGCGCTGCCATGAACGATGCCATTGCCGCCATCACCCAGGAGCACCAGCCCCTGCTGGCGGCGTTAAGTGAGCGAATCCAGGCGCTGCAAACCGGCGTTCAAGCCTGGTGCGAGGCGCACCGCGTTGACCTGTGCGGCGAGAACGACAAGCTGGGCAAAACGGCCAACCTGGTCACCGGCGAGGTGAGCTGGCGCATTCGCCCGCCGAGTGTGACGGTGCGCGATGTCGATGGCGTGCTCGACACCCTGCTGCGCATGGGCCTGGGCCGCTTTGTGCGCGTGAAAAACGAGCCCAACAAGGAGGCCATGCTCAATGAGCCCGACGCGGTGCGCGGCATTGCTGGCATCACCATCAAAAGCGGGGTGGAAGACTTCATCGTCACGCCGTTTGAGGCACAGGCTGAGGTGGCATGAACCAGCAGCAGGCCTATGACTGTTTGCCTGGCTTCGTAGCCGGCAAACATCGCAGAAGCTGCCGCAATTGCGTCTACGGCCGGCACATCACGCCCGCTACGTTGGCCCATATCAACGATGCGCCGATGCAGTGCGGCTACAAGTTTTGCACGGTCAGCGCAATGGGCATCTGCTATGCCTTTCGGCCGGGCGAGGCAATTGACTGCACCAGTCAGGCCCACCTGGGTGATCAAAGCAACGCCGATGCCACGGGCGTAGTGTCATGAGCCAAACCGTGCCCCGCCAATCCCACCTTGCCGCCATCCACGTGGCGCAAAAGGCCCTTGGTCTGTCGGCTGACGATGCCAGCGCGCTAAAGCTGGCCATCACCGGCAAGGCCAGCAGCGCTGACATGAGCGAGGTACAGCGCAAAAAGTACCTGGCGCACCTCAGCGGCCTGCAAGAGCGCGCCGGGCTGATTGCGCCGCGCCCGCAAAAGCGCACCTATGTGCAGCGCAACGCCGACGACGACCAGGACGAACGCTGGGGCAAGGCGCGCGCCCTGTGGCACGCCCTGGCCGCTGCCAAGGTGGTGCACACCAACACCGATGCCGCCCTGATGTCCTACATCAAGCGCCAGACCAAGCTGGAGCACTGGCGCTTTTTGAACAGCTACCAGGTCAACAGCGTGATAGAAGCGCTGAAAAAATGGTGCACCCGCTCTGGCATTGACCCCAACCCCGCACCAAGGAGCTAACCCCATGGCATTGCCAGATGCATCTGACGGCCGCATGGCCGAGCGCCGGCACGAGCTGTACGCTGACCTGATGGACCTGCTGCAGCGCCTGCTGGCCGAGTACGACGTGGGCAGCAATGAGGCGCTGCTGATAGCCAGCGACATGGCCGACCGCCTGGCCAACCACTGGGGCGGGCAAAATATCACCTTCCCCAAGGAATACCGGCGCAAGCTAAGTCGGCTTGAGCTGGAGATTTTTGACGCCTTCAAGGGGCACAATCTGTCTGCCATAGCGCAAACCTACAACATCAGTGAGCGCGGCCTGCGCAAGCTGATTGCCCGGGTGACCAAGCGGCTGCGCTGTGGCAACCAGCCCGGCCTGTTTGAGCCCCCGGCGCTGCCAGACCAGCACTGATCAGACCGCCCACCAGGTGCAGCAGAATCTGCCCTGGTTCCAAATACATTGGCACCCGGCCCCGGCACAGTACCGGGTATGCCACAAACCCCCCCGCTACAAATCTTCAAGCCCGGCCTGCACACCGCCATGAACGGTGCTGTGCTGCAGTTTTCTGAAGCAGACCTACAGAAAACTGTAGCCGCTTACGACCCCACCAAGCACGAGGCCCCGCTGGTGGTAGGCCACCCGGCACACGACGACCCCGCCTATGGCTGGGTGCAAGCGCTGCAGTTTGCGGGCGGTGCCCTGGATGCCATACCCGCGCAAGTCAACCCTGACTTTGCCGAGATGGTGGCCAGCGGCGCGTTCAAAAAAATCAGCGCCAGTTTCTATGCCCCCAACAGCCCGGCCAACCCGGTGCCAGGTATTTATTACCTGCGCCATGTGGGCTTTTTGGGTGCCACGGCACCAGCCGTGAAAGGCATGCGTGCACCACAGTTTGCCGCCACCGAAGAGGGCGTGCTGACCTTTGAGTTTGCCGAGCCACCCCCCATCACCACCCACCAGGAGCCCACCGTGATCGAGTCAGAGAAAGATGCCCTAGAGGCTGAAAACACCCGCCTGCGTGCCGAGCTGGCCGCCGCGCGCCGTACCGCCGTGCATGCCGCCAATGTGGCCTTTTGCGAAAGCTGTGCCGGTGTGCTGCCAGACCACCGGGCGCTGGCGGTAGAGATTGCCGACCAACTGGCGGCCCAACCGGTGCCGCTGGAGTTTGGCGAGGGTGACCAAAAGGCCCCGTTGCTGACGCACTTCAAGGCCTTTTTGAAAGCATTGGCAGCACCGGTGCAGTTTGGCGAAGCCGCCACCCGCGAGCGTGCTGCACCAGACCAACCTGCCGCCAGCGACGCAGACGCCCAGTTTGCCGACACCGCCACCCCCGAGCGCCTGGCACAGCACCGCGCTGTGCTGGCCTACATGGCGGCGCACAAAACCGACTACCAGACGGCTGCAAACGCCGTGGTGAAGTAGTCCGGCGCTGCTGCATTGACCACGAAATTTAAAGGAGCTTTTTGATATGGGACGTTTAAGCAAACTGCGGGTGGTTGACCCGGTGTTGACCAACCTGGCCACTGGCTACAGCAACGAGCAACTGGTGGGCGACCAGCTTATGCCGTTTGTGACGGTGGAGAAAGAAGGCGGAAAGATTCCACTGTTTGGCAAAGACCACTTCAAGGTGTACCAGACCGAGCGGGCGCTTCGGGCTAAGAGCAACCGCATCAACCCCGACGACATTGGCGAACTGGACGTGACGCTCGACGAGCACGACCTGGAATACCCGATTGATTATCGGGAGGATGCCGAGAGCGCCTTCCCCCTGCAGGCACGCGCCACCAATGCGGTGGTGGAGGGCATTCGCCTGCGGCATGAAAAGATGGTGGCCGACATGGTGCAAAACCCGGCCAACTATGCCGCTGGCAACAAGCTGGCGCTGAGCGGTGCAAGCTGCTTTACCGATGCAGCCAGCGACCCCGAAGGCGTGGTGATGGACGCCAAGTCAGCAGTACGGGCCAAGGTGATCAAGGAGCCCAACACGATGGTGATTGGCTACGCTGCCTGGTTGACCATGAAAAAGCATGCCAAGCTCAAAGCCATCTTGAGCGACAACCGCCCCCGCCTGGTGCAGTTGGCTGACCTGCGCGACATCTTTGAGATACCCAACATTGTGGTGGGCCGCGCCGTGTATGCCAGTGACGCTGGCGTGACGGCCGACATCTGGGGCGACAACATCGTGCTGGCCTATGTGCCCGGTGCCATGGGTGGGTCGCGCAGCCCGTATGAGCCGAGCTTTGGTTACACCTTGCGCAAGCGGGGTAACCCGGTGGTGGACACCCGCACAGAAGACGGCAAGATTGAGCTGATTCGCAACACCGACATCTTCCGGCCATTTTTGCTGGGCGCAGATGCGGGCTACCTGATCAGCAACGTCAACCTGTAACGAGCAGCAGCCATGGCGACCAAAAAGCCTGCTGCATTTGGGGCGCCTGTGAAAACGGCCCCAGATGCGCAGCAGCGCACCGACACACCAGCCTGGCAGGTGGGCGCGGTGCCGGTGTGCCATGACGGTGTGCGCTATGCACCCGGCGCGGTGATTGTGTTGACCAGCGCACAGGCGGCACGCCTGGGGCTGCAACAAGTTGTCAAGGATTCCTTGACATCTGGGGCTGCAACAAGCCCAAGCCTGACACCCAACTGATTAACTGGAGTAATTGAATGAAGACCGAGAAGATTTTGATGGTGACCACCATACTGGCCGCTGCGGCACTGGCGCGCTTTCGGCTGGTGGACTACAGCGGCAACCCAACCAGCGCGGCTGAGCGGGCGCTGGGCGTGGCGGTGACCAACTTTGACACCGGCGAGCAAGCCGGTGTGGCCGTCAAGGGCGAGGTGCTGGTGGAGGCCGGTGGCGCAATTGCTGTGGGGGCCGAGGTGGAAAGCGATGCGAGTAGCCGCGTGGTGACCAAGAACGCCGGTGTCGTGGTGGGGGTGGCGCGTGATGCGGCTGCAGCGGCCGGTGACATCATCCGCGTGCTGATCTAGCCCCACAGATGAGCCACTACAGCACCATTGACGATCTGGCCCAGGCCGCCACCAACGGCTGGGACGAGCTGGCCCAGCGCGCCGGTGGTGCGCTGGTGGACGGTGCGCTGCTCCAGGCCACCGCGCTGCTGGAAGACCGTAGCGCCTGGTCGCCAATGGCCCGCGCCCAAGCCGACGCGGCGCTGCTGCGCATCACCGCGCTGCTGGAGGCGGCCAGCCGCCATGCAGATACCTACCTGTTCCCCCGCTACCGCGCGGTGATGCCGCTGACACCTGAGCTGGTGCAAGCGTCAAGCCTGCCGCAGGCGGTGGCCGCCATTGCGCTCAAGCGCTTGTATGGGGCCAGCCTGCCTGATGACGTGCGCAATGGCACCAAGTGGGCCGACGACTACCTGCGAGACCTGAATAAGGGTGTGGTGAGCCTGGGCGCGGTGGACGATACCGTGGCCACGCCCGCCGGGCGCATGGTGAGCCGGGTGCCTGACAAGGCTTTTGACTGGGACGGGTACTGAGCATGGATCTCGACCTGCTGGCCCTGGAGACTGCGCTGCTGGAGCGCCTGCGCACGGCGCTGGCCGGCCAGATGCCGCCGGTGCATGTGCTTAGCCAGGACGATGTGGCTGCCGCGGCCGAAGAAAAGCAACTGGTGCCCGCAGTGCATGTGATTTACCAAAATTACCGTGTGCTGGAAAGCCGCAGCGACGGCAAGGCAGCGCGCATTGAACAGATTTGGCTGGCCGTGGTGGCCACCCGCAACACCCGCAACCTGGCATCCGCCACCAGCTCCCGCCGCCAGGCTGGCCTGCTGGGTGGGCAGGTGGCGAAGGCGCTGATGGGCTGGCGCGCACCGGGCACCGCCACGCCGTGGCGGCTGGTGGATGGCCCCGGTGCGGCGTTTGGCACTGGCTTTGGCTACCTGCCAATAGCCGTTGCCGCCGAGATGACTGTGACCGCCTGATATTGATTAACCCAAAGGACTTTGCATCATGACCGACACCGTTTACTACCCCTACCTTGGCTCCGGCAAAATCTACGCCCGCGCCTTTGGTGCCGCCGCTGGCCTGATGGAGCTGGGCAACGCGAGCAAGCTTGAGCTGGCCGTCAAGGAGGACAAGCAAAAGCTCAAGGACTACAGCAAGCCGGGCGGGGGCACCTATTCGTCAGTCAGTCGCATCAGCGAAGCTACCCTGCAGATGACGCTGAACGACCTGAACAAGTCAAACGTGGCCCGCGCCGTGTTTGGCACCGAGCTTGCGGTGGCAGGGGCCACCATTGTTGATGAAGCCGTGGTGGCCTACAAAGGTGCCATCGTGCCGCTGCTGCACCCCAACCCGACAGTAGTCACCGTCACCAACGACGCAGCCAGCACCACCTATGTGGCCAACACCGACTACGAAGTGCGCGCCGGTGGCATCTTCATCATTGCCGCAGGTGCCATCACCAACGCGCAAGCCCTGAAGGTGGACTACACGTTTGCCGCTTACGACCGGGTCGATGCCATGACCAGCTCGTCAATCCTGCTGGAACTGCATTTTGAGGGGTTGAATGAGGCCAACAGCGGCAAGCCGGTGATTGTGGACATCTACAAAGCCCAACTCAGCCCGACCAAGGCCCTGAGCCTGCTTGGTGACAAGTTTGCGGATCTGGAGGTTGAGGCTGAAGTGCTGGCCGACACCAGCAAGGTTGGAGCAGGCATCAGCCAGTATTTCCGCGTCAAGCTGGCTTAAGCGTTACCAAAAGCGGCCAGCGGGCCGCGCCCATTGTTGCCCATCAGTCAAACCCAATAAACCGCAATGGCCGACAACAAAGTAGAGATACAGGTACGCGCCAACGTAGAGGGCACTGCCGACATCACCAAGCTGGGCCAAAGCGTTGAAAACCTGGCCCCCGCAGGACAAGCCGCAGGTGCAGGCGCGCGTGACGCAGCCAGCGGCTTTGCCCAACTGGGGAAAACTGCACTCACACTCAACCAGGCCAAAGAACTCATCACCAGCCTGGTTCAAACCCTGGGCGGCGTGCCAGCCGAGGTACTCAAAACCGCCGACTCTTACAACAACCTGGCCGCCCGCGTGCAACTGGTGGCTGGTACCGGCCCGGCGTTTGAAGCCGCCTTCAACGGCATTGCCGAAGTAGCCAAACGCACCAGCAGCAACCTTGAGAGCACCGGCCTGCTGTTCACCAAGTTGGCCGAAGCTGGCAAAACCATGGGCATCGGCCAGGCCGAGGCCTTGAAACTGACTGAGACTGTCAACCAGGCCATTCAGTTGAGTGGTGCCAGCGCTGGCGCCAGCGATGCAGCTATCATCCAACTGGTGCAAGGCCTGCAAGGCGGCGTGCTGCGTGGCGATGAATTCAACAGCGTGATGGAGCAAAGCCCGCGCCTGGCCAAAGCGCTGGCTGACGGCCTGGGCGTCACGACCGGCGAGCTGCGCAAAATGGCCGAGGCTGGCCAGCTCAGCAGCGACACCGTCATCAAAGCCCTGCAAGGCCAAAGCGACGCGGTGGCCACCGAATTTGCCAAACTGCCCCCCACAGTTGGCCGCGCCCTTGAAAACCTCTCCACCAGTTGGACGCTTTACATCGGCGAAACCGACAAGGCCACTGGTGCCAGCAAGGCCGCCGCCAGCGTCATCGACGGTCTTGCCACCAACCTGAACACCATTGCCGGGTACCTGCTCGACGCAGGCCAGGCCGCAGCCGCCTTTGCCGCCATCAAGCTCGCGCAGGCCTTCACCGCCACCACCGTGGCCGCCACCCAGTCCACCGCTGCCGTGCTGGCCAACACCGCCGCCATCAACGCGGCCGGTGCTGCAGGCACAGCAGCGGGCGCTACGGTCAGCCGCTTTGCCAGTATCCTGAGCGGCCTCAAAACCTTTTCCCTGCTGGGGCTGATCACCAATTTTAAGGACATTGGTACCTTCATCGGCCAGGCAGCAGCCAGACTGGCAGGCTACAAAGACCGCACCGACGAGCTGGCCGAC
>Ga0116159_1004860_pt1 | contig 11133 bp, 11 predicted proteins | sample AD_JPNAS1_MetaG_FD_89878 | JGI IMG/M metagenome (GOLD analysis project Ga0116159, IMG submission 89878) | Active sludge microbial communities of municipal wastewater-treating anaerobic digesters from Japan - AD_JPNAS1_MetaG | ecosystem: Engineered > Bioreactor > Anaerobic > Digestate | place...
CAAAAAGATGGCCTTATGGAGGTTCAAATCCCTTTGCGCTTTTGCTCATTCCTCTCTTTATTGCCTTTTGAACATGCAGAACCCCGCTTTCATTTCTTGAAAACGGGGTTCTTTGACAGGCTGGAGTGGAGGCAGCGCCTCCCCTCTTTGCTTACATATAATCCGCCAGCAGCCTCGGCACGGATTCGCTGAACGCCTCGGCGATGAGCTCGTAGCCATCCTCGTTGGGATGCACGCCGTCCACGCACATGAGCTTTTCATAATCCCTGCGCCCGAGGAAGCGGCTGCGCGCGTCGACGAGCGGCGTCGCGGTCTCGCGCGCGATTTCCGCCACGGCGCCCGAATAGCGTTCGTGAAAGTCATGGATGACCTGGGGCGAGCCGAGCCACTGGAGTATGCGGCCGCGGTCGTTGCCGTTGCGCGTAAGGAAGCTCAGGTATTTTTCCGAATCGATGGGCGGCAGCGTCATCAGCACGGGCCGCACCTGCGCCCCGCGAAGCTCGCGGATCATGGTGTAAACGACCTCCCTGAAATGCTCGACGCGCGTGAGCGGTTCGTGCCGCCCCTCGGGATTGCGGCTGATCTCGTCCCAACGGAAATTGCTGTCGTTGCCGCCGAATTCGATGAGCGCGAAATCCGCGTCCATGCCGGCCTCGATGTCCTGCAAAAGCAGTTTGTAGCCCTTGTCTATCGTGATGCCGAAGCGGGAGCGGTTGTCCACCTCGATGTTGAAGCGCTCCGCGAACCTGCGGAAATACCTGTCGAACAACGCGTGGTAACGGTAGGCGCAGTCGAGCACGGTCCCCTTCATGATGGAATCGCCGTAGATTTTCGCGCGGATGGTCTGAAGCATAATCCTTCCTCCCGTACATATTTCTTACACATTGTGTTCATCTAAACTTCATAATCTGGTTGTCTATACTAGATTAAATAGATTATACATTTATCTTAGATCCATGTCAACATGATTTGACGGTTTTCATTAACCCGTGTTATAATTCGGGCATACCGCACGGGGAGGAAAGATATGCGCTTTACGCAGGAAAAAGCCGAGGAGTTCCGCTGCCCGAGATGGAACGAGCTGCCGGGCATACCGCTGTATATGGACCAGGTCGTTTTCGTGCTCGAGGAGTCGCTCGCGCCGTTCGCGGAGGAGGACGACCACGTCGTGACCGCGACCATGATCAACAACTACGTCAAGCAGAAGGTCATCGTCCCGCCGGACGGCAAGCGCTACCGCCGCGAGCAGATCGCGACGCTCGTGATGGTGTGCCTTTTGAAGCGGGTGTTCTCCATCAGCGAAACCATCGGCCTGATCGGGCTGATCACGGAAAACGCGCCGCCCGAGGCGGCGTACGATATGTTCTGCGCCGAGCTGGACGAGGCCGTGGGGAGATCCTTCGCCCCGGGCAAGCCGCGCGCCGCGGGCGCGCAGGGCTTCGGCGCGGGCGAGGCGGGGGACGCGGGGCGCGCGGCCATAGCGGCGCTCACGGGAAAGCTGTTCGCGCAGGATATCGTGCTCGGCTGGCAGGAGAGGCGCAGGCTCGCGCGTGAACAGCTCGCGAAGGATTCGAAGGAAAAGAAAACGGACGGTAAAAAATAAGTTACGTCAATTCATAATAATTGCAAACGCCGTTTGATTGTGATAAGCTATGCTGACGGCTGTCTGTCCGTATGTTCGGGCGCCGCCGGAGGCAAGCTTATTTTTTGTGACGGAGGAGTTTATGGCAGGTATCGAGAGGCTCGCGGGCAGCAGGGTGAAGCTGACCTGCGAGGTGAGCGCGGAGGAATTCGAGGCCGCGGTCGAGAAGGCATATTACAGGACGAGGAAAAACATCACCGTGCCGGGATTTCGCAAGGGGCACGCGCCGCGCAAGGTCATCGAGAACGCATACGGATGGGAAGTCTTCTTTGAGGACGCCTTCGATATAGTCTACCCCGCGGCCTATAAGGCGGCGATCGACGAGCACGGCGTGGAGCCGGTCGAGCAGCCGGACGTTTCCGTCGTCGAGGCCGAGAAGGACAAGCCCGTGGTTTTTTCCGCGACCGTGGCGGTCCTTCCGGAGGTGAAGCTGGGGCAGTACAAGGGTATAGAAGTAGAAAAGCGCGCGTACAATGTTACGGACGAAACGGTGGAAAAAGAGATCGACCGCGAGCGCGAGAAAATCGCCCGCATGATCGACGTCGAGCGCCCCGCCCAGATCGGAGACGAGGTCGAGCTCGACTACTCCGGCTCGGTCGACGGCGAGCGGTTCGAGGGCGGTACCGCCGAGGGGCAGACGCTCACGCTTGGCTCCGGCTCGTTTATCCCCGGCTTCGAGGAGCAGATGGTCGGCATGAGCGCCGGCGAGGAACGCGACCTCAACGTGAAGTTCCCCGACGATTACCACAGCGAGGAGCTCAAAGGCAAGGACGCCGTGTTCCATGTGAAGGTGCGCGCCGTGCGCGTCAAGGAACTGCCCGAGGCGGACGACGAGTTCGCGCAGGACGTTTCGGACTGCCAGACCATCGCGGAGCTTCGCGAGAGGAAGCGTGCGGAGCTGCTTGAAAAGGAAGAGAAGCGCGCGAAGATCGCCAGGGAAAACGACGTGCTCGGCGCCGTGGTCGCCAACGCCGAAGTCGAGATACCGGACGTGATGGTCGAGCGCCAGATCGACCGGATGCTCAAAGATTTCGAATACAGGCTCAGCATGCAGGGCATTTCGCTCGAGAACTATGTCAAATATTCGGGCCTCGAGGTCAAAGCCATGCGCGCCGACATGAAGGACGACGCCGCCTCGCGCGTCAAGAGCCAGCTCGTGCTCGAGGCCGTCACCAAGGCGGAGGGCGTCAAGGCCGAATCCGCCGAGGTCGACGAGAGGATCGACGAATACGTCAAACAGTTCGGCGAGCGTGCCGAGGAATTCAAAAAGACGATCGGGGAGCATGATCGTTCCTTTTTCGAGGAGCAGGCCGTGATCGAAAATACCATCCGGCTGCTCGTGGATTCCGCCGTCGAGGTCGAGAAAGCGCCCGCGGCGCAGGCGGCTGAGTGAGAGCCTACGCATAGTATAAACAGGAGGCGTAAAGAATGAGCAATCTCGTACCCATCGTTGTGGAACAAACCAATAAGGGCGAGCGTTCTTATGATATATATTCTCGCCTGTTGAAGGATCGGATCATCTTTCTCGGCGGGGAGATCGACGACGACACGGCGAACCTCATCGTCGCGCAGATGCTCTTCCTCGAGGCGGACGATCCGGATAAGGACATCAGCCTGTACATCAACAGCCCCGGCGGCTCCGTGACCGCGGGCCTCGCGGTCTACGACACGATGCAGTATATCCGCTGCGACGTGGCCACCATCTGCATAGGCATCGCGGCGAGCATGGGCGCGTTCCTGCTCGCGGCGGGGGCGAAAGGCAAGCGCAAGGCTCTGCCCAACGCGGAGGTCATGATTCACCAGCCCACCGGCGGCGCGCGCGGGCAGGCGACGGACATCGCCATACAGGCGGAGCAGATCATGAAAACAAAGCAGAGGATGAACCGCATTCTCGCCGAGCGTACCGGACAGCCGGTCGAGCGGGTCGCCGCCGACACCGAGCGTGATAATTATATGACAGCCGAGGAGGCGCTGGCATACGGTATCATAGACGAGATATTTCCTCCCAGGAGGTAGCCAATGGCAAAAAACGACGACAAGGGAACCGTAAGATGCTCGTTCTGCGGCAAATCGCAGGATGAGGTGCACCGCATCATCGCGGGGCCGGGCGTATACATCTGCACGGAGTGCATAGAGCTTTGCCGCGAAATCATCGAGGACGACGTCGAAACGGAGCATAAGGACCTCAAGGATATCCCCAAGCCCCACGACATCGTAGACGTGCTCGACCAGTACGTGATCGGGCAGGACGACGCCAAGCGCGCCCTCGCCGTGGCGGTGTACAACCACTACAAGCGCATCGACGCGTCCTCCTCAAAGGACGACGTGGAGCTGCAAAAGAGCAACATCGTCATGCTCGGGCCGACCGGCTGCGGAAAGACGCTGCTGGCCGAGACCCTGGCCAAAATACTCGACGTACCCTTCGCCGTCGCCGACGCGACCTCGCTCACAGAGGCGGGCTATGTCGGCGAGGACGTGGAGAACATACTTTTGAAGCTCATACAGGCCGCGGACTACGATGTGGAGCGCGCCGAAAAGGGCATCGTCTACATCGACGAGATCGACAAGATCGCGAGGAAGAGCGAGAATCCCTCCATCACGCGCGACGTGTCCGGCGAGGGCGTGCAGCAGGCGCTGCTCAAGATACTCGAGGGCACCGTGGCGAGCGTCCCGCCCCAGGGCGGCCGCAAGCACCCGCACGCGGAGTTCATCCAGATCAACACGACGAACATACTGTTCATCTGCGGCGGCTCGTTCGCGGGCATAGAGGACATCATCTCCCGCCGCACGGGAAAGAAGCTCATGGGCTTCGGCGCGAGCGTGCAGTCGAACGTGCAGAAGGACATCGGCGCGATACTCAAAAACATACTGCCCGAGGATTTGCTCAAGTTCGGGCTGATCCCCGAGTTCGTGGGGCGCGTGCCCGTCATCGTGACGCTCGAGCAGCTCTCCGAGGAGGCGCTCATAGACATACTCACCAAGCCCAAGAACGCGCTCGCCAGGCAGTATAAACGCCTGTTCGAGCTCGACGGCGTAGAACTCGAGTTCGAGCAGGAAGCGCTCGTTCAGGTCGCCAAGAAGGCGATAGACCGCAAGACCGGCGCGCGCGGCCTGCGCGCGATACTCGAGGACGTCATGATGCAGATCATGTACGACATCCCCTCGCGCACCGACGTCAAGCGCTGCGTCATCACCAAGGACGTGATCGATAAGCTCACGCCGCCCGTGCTGATGCTCAACTCCACGCAGCACAAGCAGCTCGCCAAAGGCGAAGTGGGCTAAGCTTTCAAAAAAAGCGGCGTTGCCGCTTTTTTGAGTTTGTACGCTTTGCCTGTCCGGCGACGGCCCGCAGGCCAAAGCGCGACAGGTGCGAAAGCCCGCGGCTTTCATCCGTTCCGGCGCACGTGCCGCCGAAGCCGGAATGAAAGTCAAGGGGCGGCGGCCCTCGACAATCCCTTGATCGGCCTTCTTTACCGGGGGCCGATTTTTTCGTGCGCGAACGCCCCGTCACGCAGGGTTTATACGACGGACTTCGGCATCCGGTTGATATATCGGCTTTATTCTAGTAAAATATACAAACATGGCATTCGGAGGAACTCTATGGCAAGAATGTTCGGCACCGACGGCGTGCGCGGCATCGCGAACGCGGACCTCACGGTTGAGCTCGCGATGAAAATCGGCGCGGCGGGCGCGCACGTGCTCGCGAGCGAGGTGCACAACCCGCGCATACTCGTGGGCCGGGATACCCGAAGAAGCGGGGATATGCTCTCCCGCGCGCTCGCGGCGGGCGTCTGTTCGGTCGGCGGCGACGTGATTGACTGCGGCGTACTGCCCACGCCCGCGCTCGCTTATCTCGCGCGGCTCTACGGGGCGGATGCGGCCGTGATGATCTCCGCGTCGCACAACACGTTCGAATACAACGGCATCAAGTGGTTCAGCGGCGAGGGTTACAAGCTCTCCGACGCGCTCGAGGACGAGATCGAGGCCATCGTCCGGGAGAACCGGACGCTTCCGCGCCCGCTGGGCGAAGCCGTAGGCCATTGCCTCGAGGCGAAGCGCGCGGCGCAGGAGTACAGGGCGTTTTTGATTTCGACCGCGACGCGGCGCTTCGAGGGCAGGCACGTCGTGCTCGACTGTGCCAACGGCTCGGCCTCGCGCATTGCGCGCGGGGTGTTCGAGGCGCTCGGCGCGAAGGTCAGCGCGTATGGGGACGAGCCGGACGGCTTCAACATCAACGACCTGTGCGGCTCCACGCATCCGGAACGGCTTCAGGAGCTTGTGACGGAGCTCGGCGGGGACGCGGGCTTCGCCTTCGACGGGGACGCGGACCGCGTGATCGCAGCGGACGAACTCGGCAACATCGTGGACGGCGACCGCATCATGGGCGCGTGCGCGCGCCATCTCAAGGAGTGCGGCAGGCTCGCCAGGAACGCGCTCGTGCTCACCGTCATGTCGAACATCGGCCTGAAAAAGCGCATGGCGGAGTTGGGCGTAGACATCGAGGAAACCGCGGTGGGCGACCGCTACGTCATGGAACGCATGCGCGAAAAGGGCTGCGCGCTCGGGGGCGAACAGTCCGGCCACATCATATTCCTCGACCTCAACACGACGGGGGACGGCATACTCACGGCGATCCAGGTGATGAACATACTGTGCGAGAAAAACGAGCGCATGTCCCGCCTCGCCGCCGACGTGCCCATCTATCCGCAGGTGCTCGTCAACGTGCTCGTGGAGCCTGAGGACAAGGAGCGCGCGCTGTGCGACGCCGAGCTTTTGCGGCGCGTGGACGCGGCCGAAACGGAGCTTGCGGACGCGGGGCGCGTGCTGGTTCGCGCCTCCGGCACGGAGCCGCTGATCCGCATCATGCTCGAGGGAAAGAGCGAGGCGCAGATCGACCGGCTCGCCGTGGGCATCGCGCGCGTGCTCGAGGAAAAATACAAAGGCAGGATCAGACAGTGACGCAGAGCATACTTCTTGTGTCCCCGGCCCTGGAACACGAAGCCGACGCGGCGGATTACGTCGCGGACTGCTTCTCCGCGGGGGAAATGCACATACACGGCGGCGGCGCCATCGAGGAATTCGACCGCTATCGCGACTGGCTCGCCTTTAACGAAAGGAACAAGAGCGGGGATACCGTGCGCCCCGGTTGGGTGCCGGGGGAGACGTTCTTCGGCATCCGCGAACATGACGGCCGCATCGTGGGCATGATCAACCTGCGCTATTCGCTCAGCGAATACCTGCTTCAAACCGGCGGCCACGTCGGTTACAGCGTACGTCCACGGGAGAGAAGGAAGGGCTACGCTTCGGAAATGCTGCGCAAAGCCCTGGAAATCCTCAAATCGAAGGGCATAACCCGCGCGCTCGTCACCTGCGACGAGGACAACCCCGCCTCCGCGGGGACCATCAAAAAGAATGGCGGCGTGCTCGAGAATTGCGTGTGGGACGACGAGGACAAGAGCTGGACGCAAAGGTATTGGATCGAGGCAATTGACAATTGACAATCGGGAACGCCGCCTGCAGGCGGGAAAATTTCCGCTTTTTGGAGTGCCCCCGTTTCTGTTTTTTATTAGCGACGAAAAGCGCCCTGCGCCGTTGAAGCGAAGGGCGTTTGCGTTTCATTCGATTGTCCATTGTCCATTGTCAATTATCCCGTCAAAAGTCCACCTGCTTTTCGATATACGCCGCCAAATCGTTTATGGGCAGCCGGATCTGCTCCATCGTGTCGCGGTCGCGCATGGTGACGGTGTCGTTTTCGAGCGTGTCGAAGTCTATGGTGACGCACATGGGCGTGCCGATCTCATCCTGCCTGCGGTAGCGCTTGCCGATGGCGCCCGAATCGTCGTAATCGACCATGAAGCGTTTGGCGAGCATCCGGTAAACCTCCTGCGCCTTATCGCCGAGCTTGTTCTTTTGCAGCGGCAGCACGGCCGCCTTATAAGGCGCGAGCGCGGGGTGGAGGCGGAGTATGTTGCGCGTTTCACCATCCTTCAAAAGCTCCTCGTCGTACGCGTCGCACAGGAAGGCGAGCGCCACGCGGTCCGCGCCGAGCGCGGGCTCCACAACGTAGGGGATGTACTTCTCGTTGGTGAACGGGTCCTGATACTCCATGCTCTGGCCGGAATGCTCCATGTGCGCCTTGAGGTCGAAATCCGTGCGCGAGGCGATGCCCCACAGTTCCCCCCAGCCGAAGGGGAAGAGGAACTCGATGTCCGTCGTGGCGTTGGAATAGTGCGAAAGCTCGGCCTGCTCGTGCTCGCGCAGGCGGATGCTCTCTTCCTTCACGCCGAGCGAGAGCAGGAAGTTCCTGCAATAATCCTTCCAGTAGGCGTACCACTCGAGCTCCGTTCCGGGTTGGCAGAAGAACTCCATCTCCATCTGCTCGAACTCGCGCGTGCGGAAGATGAAGTTGCCCGGCGTGATCTCGTTGCGGAAGGACTTGCCGATCTGCGCAATGCCGAAAGGGATCTTGCGCCGCGTCGTACGCTGCACGTTCCTGAAGTTGACGAATATGCCCTGCGCGGTTTCGGGGCGCAGGTAGATCTCGCTGGCCGTATCCTCCGTGACGCCCTGGAAGGTCTTGAACATCATGTTGAACTTGCGGATGGAGGTAAACGCGGTTTTCCCGCACTCGGGGCAGCCGATGCCTTTTTCCGCGATGAAAGTCTGCATCTGCTCGTGGCTCCACCCGTCGGGATGCATTTCGAGGCCGTTTTCGCGGGCGTAGTCCTCGATGAGCTTATCCGCGCGGAAGCGCGCCTTGCAGGCCTTGCAGTCCATGAGCGGGTCGTTGAAGTTGACCACGTGGCCCGAGGCGACCCAGATTTCGGGATTCATCAGGATCGCGGAATCCATGCCCACGTTGTAGGGGTTTTCCTGTACGAACTTGCGCCACCAGGCCTTTTTGACGTTGTTTTTGAACTCCACGCCCAGAGGGCCGTAGTCCCATGTGTTGGCAAGCCCGCCGTAAATTTCGCTGCCCGGAAAAATAAAGCCGCGGTTTTTGCACAGCGCGACAAGCTTATCCATAGAGTAACGCGTCATGGTAATTTCCTCCCGATTTATTCGAAACAGGAATATAATAACACCTATCACAGCAGGGGACAAGTCACAAATGGAGAACCGCCTGAGTAGTATATCGTAGCAATGCCCTGGGCATGAAAAGGAGGAAAGATAATGTTCTCTTTTGGCAACGGTAACAACTGGTGGTGGTTGATTATCCTGTTCCTGATTTCCGGCAACGGCTTTGGCTGTGGCATCGGCTGCGGCAACGGCTGCGGCAGCGGCTGCAACAACAACTGCGAAATGGATCTGTGCTCGATAATCGTACCTCTCCTGCTCATCAACGGCCTGACCAACTGCTTCTCCGGCAGCGACTCCTCGAGCTGCGGGACCGGTTGCGGAAACAATCCTTGCGGCTGCTGCTGAGGGAGCACAACACCACACAGGGGAACGCAACAGGTGGCCTCACGGCCGCCTTTTGCTTGCTCAAAAAAGCGGCTTTCGACAACCAGGGCCGGCGCCGCCCCCGGCGTCGGCCTTAGTATGCGCGCAAAGGCGCTCGCTTTTACACGGTATTTCGAAGCGGAACCGCCCAATTACCCCGTTCCCGCCCGCAGACGGCCGTCTATGATTGTCATCATCCGTTGCCAGTTGTCAACGATTCCGCAATAAGCGCGAGCTTTTGGGCGCGCGTCAAGCGCTTGAACTCGTTTTCGCGCCGCATGGCCTCGGATCTTGTTTCGAACGCTTCGCTGTAGGCGAGCGCTGCGGGAAGCCGCGCGCGCGTGTACTTCGCCCCGCGCCCGGCGTTGTGCGCGGCGACGCGCGCCGCGAGGTCCGCCGCGCAGCCGGAATAGAGCGTGCCGTCCGCGCAGCGCAGCATATATGCGTAATATGTCACCAGCCGATCTCCTCGTCGATGAGCACGAGATGGAAGCTTTTTATGAGGCGCGGCTTCATCTCGATCATGCTCGTCACGCGGCACATGCGCTCGTCGCTCCAACAATCCGCGCACTTGCCGGTCCTGCCGCAGGGGAGCGTATCGAAGTTGAGCCGCCGCGCGTTGAGCGGGCAGGCGTCGCGCTTGATGCGCTCTATGCCCTCCGCGACGTCCCTGACGAGCTTGTTCCTGCCGATGAAAAGCAGCACGTTCTCCGGCCCCATGATCATCGAGGCCACGCGGTTGCCCGCGCCGTCGATGTTGACGAGCACTCCGTCCTCGGTGAGCGCGTTGGCCGAGGCGACGTACCATCGCGCGCCGTTGGCCCTGCGGCGCACCTCGTCCTTTTTCTCCGGCGGCTCATGGGTGTGCGAAAACACCTCGTTGCCCCGCGCCTTGAGCGCCTCGTAAAGCCCGAGTTCGCCTACCGTGACGGAGCCGCCGAAGCCCACGGAGCCCGCGCCTATGAGGGAGAGGCCGATGCGCTTGGCCTCGGCCGCGTCCGCCGCGGCGTGGACGGTGAACTTCCTTCGCTCGAGATTGCGCGCGAGCCGGTCGAAATCCTGAAAAAACATACCTGCCTCCGAAAACCCGATATGTATTGATATGCTGAATCTATCACAAATCCGCCGCACTTGCAAATTCCCTTCGTATCAAGTATGATTTTACGAGATAAAAACCCGGAGGCGTGCATGGCATACGACCGAGAGCTTATACGCAATTTCTGCATCATCGCGCACATCGACCACGGCAAGTCCACGCTTGCCGACAGGATGCTGGAGCTGACCGACACCGTCGCCTTGCGCGATATGGAGGCGCAGCTGCTCGACACCATGGACATTGAGCGCGAGCGCGGCATCACGATCAAATCCTCGCCCGTGCGCATGTTCTACACCCACGCGGACGGCAAGCGATATATGTTCAACCTCATCGACACGCCGGGGCATGTCGATTTCACCTACGAGGTTTCGCGCAGCCTCGCCGCCTGCGAGGGGGCCGTGCTCGTCGTGGACGCGACGCAGGGCATAGAGGCGCAGACGCTCGCCAACGTCTACCTCGCGCTCGACAACGCGCTCGAGATCGTGCCCGTCGTCAACAAGATCGATCTGCCCAGCGCAGACCCCGAGCGCACGATACACGAGATCGAGGACGTAATCGGCTTTCCGGCCGAGGATGCGCCGCGCATCTCGGCGAAGCTCGGCACGAACGTGGCCGACGTGCTCGCCCGGGTGGTCGAGCTCGTACCGCCGCCCGGGGGCGACAGAAGCGCGCCGCTTCGGGCGTTGATCTTCGACAGCATCTACGACAACTACAAGGGCGTGCTGTGCTATGTGCGCATCAAGGAGGGCAGCGTGCGCGCGGGCACGCGCATCCGCTCCATGGCCACGGGCGCGGAGTTCGACGTGACAGAGGTCGGCGTGTTCATGCCGCAGCTTCGCGTGACGGATTCGCTCGAGGCGGGCGAGGTCGGCTACGTCGCGGCCTCGATCAAGACGGTCTCCGAAACCAAAGTCGGCGACACGCTCACCGACGTCGCGAACCCGGCCAGGGA
>Ga0116159_1004862_pt1 | contig 11131 bp, 8 predicted proteins | sample AD_JPNAS1_MetaG_FD_89878 | JGI IMG/M metagenome (GOLD analysis project Ga0116159, IMG submission 89878) | Active sludge microbial communities of municipal wastewater-treating anaerobic digesters from Japan - AD_JPNAS1_MetaG | ecosystem: Engineered > Bioreactor > Anaerobic > Digestate | place...
GATGTGGGTTCGATTCCCGCCGGGCGCACCACTTCTCAAAATTCGAGAAAGTGCCGGGACTGCTAATCCGGGTGACCGTCGGCGTGTTGCTCCTGACGCTCGTGTTTCTCTGCCCGCTGATCGCGAAGGCGCGGCATGTCTGACTCGGTCGTTTACGGGGCGACGTACGGGCCGTCGGCTACGGGTTCGCCGAAGATCGGCCGACCGTCTGCCGACCAGCGGAGCGCCTGCGCGCGAGTGTGCCGGTCGGGGTTGTTCAATGCCTCGCCGGGGATGTCGCGGTAGGCGCGTGCATGATAGACGAGGATGTCGGTCTGGCCGTCTTGCGAAGTGGTGAAGGAGTTGTGGCCGGGGCCGAACTGGCTGTTGGCGGTGCTGCTCGCGAAGATCGGCTCGGGCGACTTGGTCCACGAGGCGGGGTTGAGCAGATTCGCATCGGCGGAGGCGGTGAGCAGGCCCATGCAGTAGTTCGCATCGGTGGCGCTGGCGGAGTAGGTGATGAAGACCTTGCCGTGGCGGATGAGCACGGCGGGCGCCTCGTTTACCCAGTACACTCGCTGCTCCCAGGGCCGGTCCGGGCGCGAGAGCAGGGTGGGCTCGCCGACGATCGATGTGGGCGTGTCCATCCGGGCCAGGTAGATGTTGGTCCCCTGGCGGTCGGGCTCCTGCTGGGTCCAGACGAGATAGCGGGTGCCGCGATGCTCGAAGACGGTCGGGTCGAGCGTGAAGGTGTCCCACTTGGTGGCGATGCGTCCGCGCTCTTTCCACTCACCGGCAAACGGATCGGCGGATGCATTTTCCAACGCGTACAGACGCACCGAGTGCCAGGGACCGCTCGCATCTCCGCCGGAAAAATAGATGAACCAGCGGCCGTCGATGAAGTGGATTTCGGGCGCCCAGACGACGCCGCTCATCGGCCCGGAGGCCGGGCGTCGCCACAGGGTTTTGGGCTCGGCGGACGCGAGACCGGCGATGGTGCCGGCCCGGCGCAGTTCGATCCGGTCGTACTCGGGGACCGTGGCGACGAGGTAGTAATTGCCGTCGGTGTGGCGCAACACATGCGGATCGGCGCGCTGGAGCACGAGCGGATTGGTCCATGACTCGGCGCGGGCTGCGGTTAACACCGCCAGCGTGGCGAGGAGGGCGAACAGGGGGCGCAGTCGAAATAGCATGGGATCGGTGTGTGCGGTGGAAAACGTATCACGGAGTTGGGGATCAGGGCCGTGGCGAAACCCGGTAGAGTGCGGCGCCGTGGAGTGGCAGTTCGACGGAGACTTCGTCGCGGACGGTCCCGAGGTCGGCGCGTTTACAGAGGTCGCGGACGGAGGCTCCGCCCTTGATTCCGAGTTCGGAGAGGGCGACGCGCACGGTGGCCGTTGCCGGGCGGGCGTCGGACGCCGTGTCGGTGAGCACGAGAAACTCGACGGAGCCGCCTTTGCCTTCGGGGCGCGTGGGCGAGAGACGGGCACGGGCACGGAAGGTGTCGTAGCCCCCCGGCACGTTGAACTCGATGATCGATGGTGCGTGCGCGCCGAAGCCGGGAGCCGGCTGGCCGTCGATCAGGAGCGGTTTGCCGGAGATGGCGAGGCCGGGGCGGACTTCGCCGTTTCCGCTCCGCGCGTAGTTCCACGTCTGTGCGGCGAGGTCGAGCGTGCCGGCCGGCCCGGTGAGCACCGGCTCCAGCCAGTCGGCGTGGTCCCAGAACATGTTGTCGCCGCCGTCGGCCACCACGAGGGCGAGCTTGCGGGTGTCGGTGAGCGGCACGGCGATTTCGACGGTTTCGGTGCCACGGATGACGGGGCTGCGATAGGCCGCCTTGGCGAAATCGTAGGGGAAGGAGTTGTCCTGCGCGTTGAAGAGCGCGACGTAGCGGTCGCGGCTGCCGGGCACGTCGGCTGTCCAGACGATGAGGTCGTCGCGATTCGAGAGCTGGCGGTTGTTTTCGCTGTGCTGGTTCACCGCGAGGACTTCCGGGTTGGTGAGAAGCTGGCGGGTAAAGGTATCGAGGCGCGTGAGGTCGCCGCCGAAAATGAGTGGCGAACGCGCGATGCACCAGAGCGTCATGCAAGTCGTCTGCTCGTCCTGGGTGAAGCGGGTGGGGCGGCCAAACTCGACGAGGCCAAAGGGCAGCATGTCGGCATCGGGCCAGGCGCCGGCGGCGCGGTGGCGGGTCCACTTGTCGAGGCGTCCGAACATGCCGTGGAGCGGTTCCCAGCGGTCCCAGAAGTCGTCGGAGATGCGCCAGAGGTTGGCGTGGCGCATGACGTGTTCGCCTCGCTCGATGGGCGTGTCGCCGGGGGAAAGGCTGAGCACGATCGGGCGGCCGGTCTTGTCGATCGCGCGGCGAATGGCCTCGATCTCGCGGCGTTGCACGTCGTCGTAGGGGCGCGCGATGTCGTCGACCTTCACGAAGTCGACGCCCCACGCGGCGTAGAGTGCGAAGAGCGAGTCGTAGTACTCCTGCGCGCCGGGCTTGGCCAGATCGACGCCGTACATGTCGGGATTCCAACTGCACGTGCTGCGCGTATCGGCGATGTCGGCGGCGCGCGCGGTGGTGCCGAAGATGGCGGTGTTGTTGCGCACGGCCTGGCGGGCGATGCCGCGCATGATGTGGATGCCGAAGCGCAGACCCTTGGAGTGGACGTAGTCGGCGAGCGGTTTGAAGCCGGCGCCCTGCGCCGCCGAGGGGAACTTTTTCACCGCGGGCTGGAGGCGGCTGTAGGCATCGAGTTCGAGCGGGGCGCCTTCCTTGTAGTCGTGGCCCTGAGCGTTGGGTTCGTACCACTGAATATCGACGGTGAACACGTCGTAGCCGGCGGGCTTGAGGGCTGCGGCCATGGCGTCGGCCTGCTCGCGCGCCTGTGCCTCGTTGAGCGTGGTGCCGAAGTAGTCCCAGCTGTTCCAGCCCATCGGTGGCGTGGGAGCGTTGCGCCAATGCGTGGGCTCCGTGGCAGGTTGTGCCAATAGCGAGGTGGCGGAGGCGAGGAGGCCGAGAAGGAGAAGGCGAGGAGGGCGCATGGCGTGTGTGGCGGGAAAATTGTGCCGCCGCAGGCCGCCCCGAAAAGGTGCGGGGCGGCGCGGGTGGCGGGATCGCGTTTACCGGAAGAGGCGCTGGGAGAAGTGATAGAGGTTGCTGCCCCAGGTGTCGCCGTCGTGGCCGTGGTCATCGACGTTCCAGAGATGCGGTACGCCGTGCTCCTTGGCGTAGCGGTGCACGCCTTGGGAGAAGTTGATCAGGCCGTCCTTGTTGCCGCAGGAGATGTAGAAGAGCTTGAGCTGTTTGGTGGCGGCGGCGGGATCGGGGAGGAGCTCGGCCGGTGGCTTGGTGTTGGGCGCGGCGGAGAAGGCGCCGACCCAGGCGAACGTGTCGAGGTGCCCGAGGCCGAAGTTAAACGTCTGCCCGCCGCCCATCGAAAGACCGGCGATGGCGCGGTGCTCGCGGTCGGTGAGGACGGAGTACTTTGCCTCGATGGCCGGGATGAGGCAGTTGAGGAGATCGCCTTCGAATTTGGCGAAGCCGGCGGCCTTGGCGGGCTCGAACGGGTTGCCCTCGGCGCGGTCGTCCGGGATGGCGCGGCCGTTGGGCATCACGACGATCATCGGCACGGTTTTCCCGTCGGCGATGAGGTTGTCGAGAATGACGTCGGCCTTCACATAGCCGGTCCACTCGTACGGGTCGCCGCCGATGCCGTGGAGGAGGTAAAGCACGGGATACTTTTTCTCCGCCGAGTAGCCGGCGGGGAGATAGACGTTGGCCTTGCGGCGCTTGCCGGTGACGGTCGAGTCGTACTCAAACATTTCGAGGCGGCCGTGCGCGATGTCGGCGCGCGCAGTGCGGTAGCCCTCGGGGGCTTCCGGGAAGAGCCGCACATCGTCGGCGGCGAGCTCGATGGGACGGGCGAAGTGGTTCTTTGCGCGGTCGGCCGAGACCTGTTCCGGATGCTCTTGGGCCGTGGCGGGCACGGCGGCGAGCATGCTGAGTACGAGGAGGGTGATGGTGTGTTTCATCGGGATGGAGATGGTTTGGTGAAGCTAGGGAGCGCGATGATAAGACGGAGCGCTACTTGGTATCAGAATGGGTTTCCCAGTGTGCCGTGACGGCGGCAAGCTCGTCGGCGGTAAGGTAAGTGACAGCGCCGTGTTTGGGGCGCTCGAAATTGGTGCCCTTCATCGTGCCTTCGTTGAAGTGGCCGATGTCCTGAAACGAGACGAAGTCTTTCGTCTCGCTGAAGCCCATGTTGTTTGGCCGGGCGCCGTAGACGTCGTACATAAGGACCCAGGTGTCGGTGCCGAGGCGGCGGAAAACGTTGGGCGCCTCGGTCGGTTTCGTCTCTGGATCGATCCGGCGGGTGTCGCCGGCGAAACCGTCGGAGAATCGGGGCGAGACGGCGTGGAGAATTTTGGCGCCGCCCACGTAGAAGAGATGCCACTGGTCGCCGACGAGGGTGAGGTCGCCGTCGATGCCGCCGATGCCGGGGATCATTTTGGGTGTGGTGGTGAGCTTGGTGAAGGCGTCGTCGGCGTAGGCCCAGTAGAGGTTGGCGTTCTTGTTGGCGTAGCGGATGGTGAAATAGACGACCATGCGCTTGGCGACGGGGTCGTAGGTCGTTTCGGGCGCCCAGGCGCAGTCGATGTCGCCGAGCTCGGGGAACGCGAGGTCAACGCGGAAGATCGCGTGGGTCCAGTGGATCAGGTCCCAGGATTTCATGAGGACGAGGGCGCGGTTGTTGCCCCAGCCGTGATCCTCCTCCGGGCGTTGCCACGCGGTGTCGCGGAAGCCGGCGCGCTGGCCGAAGATGTGCAGATCGGTCATCGCGAGATAAAAGGCACCGTCGGGGCCGCGGGCGAGGTGTGGGTCGCGCACGCCCTTCTGCTCGGCGAGGAGCTCGCCGTCGAAGACGGGCTCGCCGCCGTTGACGTCGGTGAAGGTGGTGCCGTCGCGGCTGACGGCAAGGTAGGCGGAGTGCGTCTGGTCCTTGAAATAGACCATCACATAGCCGGCGAGGTCCTGTTCGCGGAACGGGCGGGCCGGCCCCGGAAGGGTGCCGACGATCTCAATGCCGGTGGGTTTCTTGACCCGTGGCGTCGAGGGCGTGGGTTGCGCGAGGCACGCCGTCGCGCCAACCAGCAGGAGTGCGCCGATTGTAAGGATGCGGCGCGTGGGAACGAGACGAAGGAGACTGTGCATGGTGGGCGCGAGGGCGGCGGGTGAATTTACTTTTGCGCGGGGGCCGTGGCGGGCTTGTTCACGTCGTTCACCGATTGCTCGATGAGGGTGGCGACGCCGCGCGGGTCTTCCTGGTGAGCGACGTGGTGGCCGGGGAAGGTGCGAATGGTCCAGCCGCGGGCGACGGCGTTTTGCCAGCTCTTGTCCTTCTTGGCGCGCTCCTCGGCCGACTGGTCCTTCGGGACGAAGGCCACGTAGGTCACGGGCAGGGCGAGGGTGGCCGGGTTCTTGTAGGAGACGGGCTGGTTGAAACACTTGATCGACTGGGCGACGCTGTGCGGTGGTTTGTCGCCGGGCTTCACCCAGGAGACCTGCATCATGCCGTCGACGATGTTGGTGTTGGGGGGATTGCCGCCGCCAAAGAGGTCCCAGATGGACTGGCCGTCGTTGGGCACCGCGGCGTCGAGGTAGACGACGTGCTTGATGCGCTCGGGGATGCGATCAATCACGCCGGTGATGACCATGCCGCCGTAGCTGTGGCCGGTGAGGACGACGTCGTGGAGGTCCTCGAAGAGGATCGTGTTTACCACGTCGTTGATGTGGGTCTGGAGGTCGATGTGCGGACCGTTGAGGTGCATGCGCTCGCCGAGACCGGTGAGGGTGACGCGGTACACGGTGTGGCCGTCGTCGGTGAGGCATTGGCCAGCGCGTTTCCATTCCCATCCACCGGCGGTGGCGCCGTGGACGACGACAAAGGTTTGCTTCGCCGAGGTGTCGGCGGCGAAGGCCGCGACTCCGGTGGCGAAAACGGAGACAAAGAGCAGGGCTGCGAGTCGGATTAGGTATTTTTTCATGGGCTAAACAAAGGGGGGCGGATCAGCGGGTTTCGGGGAACATGATCTGGGCGGTCTGCCAGAGGTAACGGCGCCAGTTCAGCCACTCGTGTCCGTGGGAACTGAGGACGGAAAAATTGCGCACGCCGTGGTCGGCAAAGACGGCGAGGGTGCGCATGCTGTTGAGGTAGGCGATGTCGGTCTCGCCGACGCCGAAGTAGATCGGCTGGACGAAGCGCTCGTTGATCTTGGGATCGGCGAGGAGCGGTTCGATGTTGGCCTTAAACACCTCCAGCTCGCGCGGCCAGTAGCCCGAGCTGAAAACGTAGAGCTCGCCGAAGGTTTCGAGGTGCGTGAGTCCGGTGTTGAGGACGACGAAGCCGCCCATGGAGAGGCCGGCGATGGCGCGGCTCTCGCGATTCGGGCGGGTGCGGTAGTGTGAATCGACGAAGGGCAGGATGTCTTGGATAAACTCGCGCGAGCAGGCGTCGTCCTCGCCGAGTTTGGGCGGCGTGCCAGTGAACAGGTCGCTGGCGTTTGGCATCACGACGATCATCGGGCGGGCTTTGCCGTCGGCGATGAGGTTGTCGAGGATGCGGTGGGTGAAGCCGCTCTTGGTCCAGTGGGTGTCGTTCTCCCCGCCACCGTGGACGAGGTAGAGGACGGGATAGTGCCGGTCGGAGGCGCTCGCGTAGTCGGGCGGGAGGTAGATGTGCATCTGCTTCTCCGCGCCGGCGGTGGAGCGGTACTTCACGACCTCGACGGTGCCGTGCGGCACGTCACGCTCGGCGTAGAACTGCTCGTCCTCCGGTGCGGGCAATGCTGGGAGCAACGAGATGGGCCGTGCCGGAGTCGGTGCGATATACATGCCGCCATCCTGGGGGCTGGGCAGTTTGCGGGGGGCGGCGGCATCCTCGGCTTGAAGCGAGAGGGCGAGAGGGATGATCAGCAAAAAGGGCGCGAGTTTCATGGCGTGGAAAAGGGATGGTGGTCGGGTGGGGTGGAACGAGAGCTGTGCTCAGGGAAAGTGGACGATCTGGGCGCTGCCGTCGTAGGTGATCGTGCGGCTCGGTGTCGGTTTGCCGGTGCCGCAGAGCCGCACTTCAAAGCGGCGAGTTGGCGCCATGCCCGGGAAGGAGCCTTGCCGGGCGCCGAGCCGGAGGGTGCGCGCGGCGTCGTCCCAGGTGAGTTCGCAGGTGGCGCGCTCACCGTGTTCATAGGCGTAGGTCTCGCCGTCGTCCTCGTAGAGGGTAAACGTGGCGTCGGCGCCGGGATAGATGCGGAGCTCGACCGGCGCGGAGGGCTGTTCGCCGGTGTGTTGCACGACAGGGCCGAGCGGCAGGATGGAGCCGGCACGCACGAAGAGCGGCACGCGCTCCAACGGTGCGGCGACACGAAGCGTGCGGCCGCCGGTGGTATGTTCGCCGGTCCAGAAATCGTACCAGCCACCGCGCGTCTCAGGAAGGTAGACGGGCCAGTCCGCGACGTCGGGAGCGAGTACCGGTGCGACGAGCAGAGCGCGGCCGAACATGAACTCCGCGTTCTGGTCGAGCGCCTGCTGGTCGGCAGGGAAATCGAGCACGAACGGACGCATGAGCGTGGAGCCGGCGAAGCTCACCCGCGCGGCCTCGCTGTAGGTGTAGGGCAGCAGCCGGTAGCGCAGTTCGAGCCAGCGGCGGGTCTCCGCCTCGAACGTCTCCCCGTAACGCCAGGGCTCGGTGTCGGTCTGGTAGCCGTGCACGCGCATGAGCGGCGTGAAGGTTGAGAACTGGAGCCAGCGCAGGAAACGTTCGCGGTACTCGGCGCTCGTGTACTGACCGGCGCCGGGACGGAAGAAACCGCCGGTGTCGGTCGTCCACCACGGCAGGCCGGTGACGACGTAGTTGAGACCCGCGGCGACTTGGCGGCGCAGCGTTTCCCAACTGTGGCCGATGTCGCCGGACCAGGTGGCGGAGGCGTAGCGTTGCTGGCCTGGGAAGGCGCTGCGCGTGAGGATGAAGGCGCGGCGATCGGGTGCGTCGCGGCGGAGGCCTTCGTAGGCGGTGCGACTGACGAAGAACGGGTAGATGTTGCGCACGGTCTCGCCCGGCCCGAGGTGGGTGCGGCGGCCGGCGAGGTCGTCGTTCTCCGGCTCGGTGGCGTCGAGCCACCAGGCGTCGATGCCGAGCGGGACGAGCCGGGTGCGGAAGTTTTCCCAATAGAAGCTGGACGCGGCGGGGTTGAAGAAATCGACCCAGTCGGTGCCGGGGATGAAGAGACCGCGCTCCACGAACGCGCGGCCGACCTCGGACTTCGGGTCGACCTTGGACCAGACCGAAAGCATCAGGCGGGTGTGCGAGTCGTGGAGTTGGCGCATCATCGCGGCCGGATCCGGGTAGTCGGCCTCGTCGAAGCGCATGGCATTCCAGCCATGGCGGCCCCAGTACTGCCAGTCCTGGACGATCACGTCCATCGGCAGGCCGCGGGCGCGGAACTCGGCGGCGTTTTCCAGCAGCTCGGCCTGGCTCTTGTAGCGCTCGCGGCAATGGATGTAGCCGAGCGCCCAGCGTGGCATCAGCGGCGCCGCTCCGGTGAGCTGGCGATAGGCGGCCGTGATCTCGTCGCCGTGGCCGGCGATCACGACGTAGTCGAGCGCCTCGGCCACCGGGGAACGGAACTCCGTGAGCGCCGCCGCGGGGCGGAAACTCAGGGAGGGCTGATCTTCCTTCACTCCGGCCACGCGGACGGTGTGCTCGCCGGCGGCGAGTTCGGTGAACCAGCTCGTGGTCGGCGGCAGCCAGAGATTCTCGAAGTCGACGACGGTGCGGCCGTCGATCTCGACGTGCCAACGGCGCGCCATCTTCTGGCCGACATCGAGGAAGAAGGCCTGGCGCCCGCCCGCGGTGATGGTGAACCGGCCGGAGAAGATGCCTTCGTGGCGCACCTCGCGGCGCGTGCCCTCGGTGGTGGTGACATCGACGGCGGTGCTCGCACCCTGCTCGGTGGCGGCGGAAAGCGGGATGCGTTCGCCGGCCGGATTGAATTCGGTGAGGCCGTAGTTGTGCCAGAGCAGGCCGAAGCCGCGGCTGGAGACGATGAACGGGATCGCGATCTGCGTGTTCACCTGCGTGAGGCGGCGTGGCAGGGAACGCACATCGAGGAAACCGTCTTGGAACTGACCGAGTCCGAAGAGGCGCTCCTCGGCGGGCGAGTCGAAAGACTGGGCGACGGACCAGGTGGGTTCGCCCTGCACGGTAGCAGGCTCGACCCGCCGGAAACCGGCGAGCTCGCGCAGGAATATCCGACCCGTGGAATCGGCAAAAGTGAGGGTGCCGGTCGCGCGGTCGACGGTGGCGCGCAGGTGTGGCAATTCGAGTGCGAACTCCTGCCCGGATTCGTGGACGGTGGCGGTGGGCGCGGGGAGTTTTTCGGAAAGGATGAGGCTGGGGGCCGGGGCCTTGGTCTCGCGTGTGAAACGGACGCGGACGGCGTTGTCCAACAGCGGTTGGAGCGTGAGCTGTCCGCCGTCGATCTCCAGTGCCACGCGGGGATCCGCGACTGGTGCGGCGCACAAGCCGGCGAGCGCGAAGCCACAGGTCAGCACCAAGATTGAGAGCGAGAAGATCGGGCGGAGCATGAAATGGGTGGCGGTGCGACTGGGACCGGGTGAGCCGGTCCCAGTCGCGATATCCGCTTACGCGAGAGGCAGGCTTACTTCGCGTCCTTGGCCTTGAGGAAGCCGTTGTGGTCGAGCCAGTGGGTGAAGGGCTCGAACCAGTAGTAGGTCGGATGGCCGGGGTAACCCATGCCGAAGCCGTGGCCACCATCCTGGTAGAGGTGGAACTCGACCGGCTTGCCGGCTTCGAACCAGGACTTCACGACGCCGAACTCGCCCTTGAAGAGGAAGTCGTCGGCGGCGATGGCGGTGAACATCGGCGGAGCATTCTTTGGCACTTCGACCGCGCCCATGCCGCCGTAGATCGGGGCGATGAAGGCCAGCTTCATCTTCTCCGACTTGAGCGTGCAGTGCATGGTGAGACCCGCGCCGGCGGAGAAGCCCATCATTCCGATACGGTCGGTGTCGATGCCCCATTCCTTGGCGTTCTTCACGATCAAGGCATAGGCGGCTTCGGCGTCGGTCAGTTGGTTGCTGAGATCCCATGCCGGCGGGCGGGGCTTCTGGGCGTCGGGTTCGCCGGGTTTCGGCGTCATCGCGGAGAACATGCTGGTCATCGACTCCTTCAGGCCCTCGAGGGTCGGAGGCGTCGGGATGAGCCGGTACTTGAGCACGAAGGCGGCGACGCCGCGCTCATTGAGAGCCTTGGCGATCTTCCAGCCTTCGTTGTTGATCGACAACCAGCGGTACCCGCCGCCGGGCGCGACGATGACTGCGGTGCCGTTGGCTTTCGCGGGATCGGGGAGATATGGCGTAAGCGTAGCCGTGGAGACGTTGCGCACCATCGGCTCGCCCCACTGGCGGAACCAGCTTTCGGAGGCGGGTTGGTCTTTGACGCCGCCGGTGCCGAGCGGGATGGCGTTGGGCTCGGCGGGAACCTCGAACGGGAGGATCGTGCCGTCGTCCGCAAAGGCGGACGCGGCAAATGCGAAGACCGAGGCCAGGGCGGCGGCTTTGGTCAGTTTGAGAAGCGTGTGATGCATGGTTGGGGATGTTTTAGTTTTTGAGTGGGGGAGTGGTTTACGGTGCGGATGCCTGCGTGAGCGTGGCGGCATAGCCACCGGCCGGGGCGAGCGTCAGCGTGAGCGTGGTCCCGGCGCGGACGGTGGAGGACGTCTCCGCGAGCTCGGTCGGCGTGACCGCGGACGCCTGAGTGTCGGCAAAGGCACGGAGCTTCCAGTCGCCGGCTCCGAGGAAGGAGAGCGGCACGGTGAGTGTGAGCGGGGCGTCGCCGTTCATCGCGGCGAGGTACCAGCGGGTGCCGGCGCGCCGGGCGATGACGACGTGCTGCGCGACCTCGGCGGAGAGGACCACGGTCTCGTCCCACACGGTGGGCAGGCCGCGGAAGAACTCGACGCCGGGTTGACCGCGGTAGTTGTCCGGGTGATCGCAGAGGCAGAGCAGCGGGCTGAAATAGACGACGGTCTCCGCGAGCTGGCGGGCGCGGGTGCCGACGACCTGGGCCGGCTCGGTGAC
>Ga0116159_1004869_pt1 | contig 11116 bp, 3 predicted proteins | sample AD_JPNAS1_MetaG_FD_89878 | JGI IMG/M metagenome (GOLD analysis project Ga0116159, IMG submission 89878) | Active sludge microbial communities of municipal wastewater-treating anaerobic digesters from Japan - AD_JPNAS1_MetaG | ecosystem: Engineered > Bioreactor > Anaerobic > Digestate | place...
CGGCAAATGCTTCCACGTATTTACGTCAAACATTATTTACTCTTCTTAAACCAACAAATCAAGTAAAGAAAGGATTAGCACAATTTGGATTAACAGCACAAGATGTCAGAAATTCTTTGCGAAGTGATGGATTGATAGATACCTTGCAAATGCTTCAAGAAAAGATTGGGACGAATGAGGAGGCCTTAGGACAAATATTTCCAAATATACGTGCGTTCATGGGTGTAACTTCTTTACTTGGGGCTAATCTACAAGAAACGATTGGGGTATTTAACGATACTAAAAATTCTTTAGGTGCGACAGCCGCTGCCTTTGAGATTATTTCCCAAACCACTAAATTCAAATTTAATGCTGCGATGGCGGAGGCTAAAGCAACATTGATTAAATTTGGTGAAGCGATTATGGAAATACTTTTACCAACTGTCATTAGTATTACAGGAAAAATTCGTGACCTTGGAAATTGGTTTACCAATCTTAGTAAACCTACACAAGAATTAATTATAAAGGTATTAGGATTTACCGCTGCCGTAGGCCCTCTATTGTTAATCCTTAACCTTTTAATTACTGTTACCATACGTCCACTTATATTGTTATTGACAACCTTGAGGAATGTTATTAGAACGGTAATAATACAAATGGGGTTAATGACAAAAGCAGGTTCTTTATTAACCACTGTCATTAAACTTAAAAAGATTGCTGTTTTAGCATATCTACAACAATTAGCTTTCGTTACGAATAATACAAAGAAATTAGCCGTTGTAACAAGAGCTCTTAGTATTCAATTAGCTACAATGCCTTGGGGATGGGTGGCTTTAGCAATTGGTGCTGTGGTAACCGTTCTTGCTTTACTGATTAAGAAGAAAAAGGAATTAACAGATGTTGAAAAAATTAGTAATGAAGTATCTACTGAAGTTAATAATTCTGTCGCAAAAGAAGTAGCACACCTTGATAGGTTAAAAAGAGTATTGGACAATAATACCTCATCCGAGGAACAAAGGGCTGTTGCAATACGTGAATTGAATAAAACGATGTCCATTTATACGGGTGGTATAATTGTTGAAAAGGAAGAGATTGAAAAGTTATTGGAAGTTTCCAAGGATGAAACAAAAACAAAAACAGAACGAGAAGAAGCATTAAAGGAAGCCAATAAGTTACAAGCGATTTACAATCAAGGTTTAACTGATGAAAAAGTGCGTACAGGACAGGCTGCTGATATGATAAATACCTATATAGGTATGTTAAAGAAAAAGTATGTACTTCAAGCATCAGAGGGTTTAATCGTTAAAAAAATTACGGAACAACTTGAATTACAAGATAAGATTTCAAAAGGACAAGGAGTAGAATTAAGTGACATTGAAAAGGCAAAGGTTAGTTTAGTAAAAGGATTGGCTTCTGCTGCTATGTTAGGACCTGTTGCTGGAATCACTAATATCTTTAAACAAGATGATTGGTTTAAAGAAGCAGAATTAGCAAAAGCAAAAGGAAATTTGGTAGAAATTAATACACAGGTAAACACATTAAATGATAGTATAAATTCATTAGTAAATCAAGTATTTGGGATCGAAGAAATACAAATAACAGGTGTAGCCCCACCTGATATCATTCCTGATAATTTAGAAACTGACTTAGAAAAACTTAAAAGGTTGCAGGGAGAACTTGCAAAGGTATTTGAAGATTTTAATATTCAAATGTATGTACAGAATAAAGAAAGTGAAGAAACAGGAGATAGTTACCAAACAATTATTGACCAAGCAAATTTACTTAACACAACGATAAAGAAGTTAAGAGAGTTAGAAGGTCAAGATATGTTTTCAATCAAAACTAAAAGTTTGGAAACTGTTTATAATAATATCAAAGATGTAGCGGCTGGGGCAGAATTGTTTAAAGAAACAATGAAGGATGTTGGAGAAGAAAATTCAAAGACGTGGGCTCAACTTGATTATGATATTCGTAATTATAAGAGTAATACTGAACAGGTTTTAAAACTGCAACAAGATTTTTCAAAAGATTTAGCAACCACAGATATTTATGCAAATAATCTTGGTAAAAGTTTTGACAAGACGTCTGCCCAAATAGAGTTTACGATTGAGTACATTAAAAAGCTCAAAGAACAAATGAAAAAACTTCAACCTGGAGAAACAAGTGTTGAGGGGATGGGTAGTTTGGTTAATTGGGAATCTTTTTTAGAAACATTAAACATAAAGAAAGCAAGTGAGGAATTTCAATATGAATTAGATGATATTCAAACAAAAGCAAATTTACTTGGAGGAATAGCAGATACGAATGGTTTAAAAATCTCTATGTTTACCAAATATTTACGAGGATTAAGTAATGTTGATATTGGTAAAATTATTGAAAGTGGTGATATTGAATCTCTTAAAAAATGGATTGAGGGTATTCAGGTAGGTACAGAAGAGTTAAAGAAGATGGAGGCAGCCAGAGAAGTTGCTAACCTGATACAAAACTCATTTACCAGTTTATTTACAACAATAGGAGAAGGTTTGGGTAAAGTATTTGCCGGAGAAGAAGATGCTATGAGTAATCTCTTTAAAGGTATTCTTTCAGTAATGTTTGATTTTGCTAAACAGTTTGGTGAGATTATGATTGGGCTTGGAACGGCCAGGATTGCATTAGATGCAATAGGATGGACAGGTGTTGGTGCTGTTGTAGCAGGGATGGCCCTTGTAGCATTGGCTTCTGCTGCTCAATCTTTATTGGATAAAGGACCTGATTTAGAGAAAGCCCCAGGAATGGCTATGGGAGGTGTTGTACCAGCAGGATATCCAAGAGACACTTACCCTGCATTGTTAAGTTCTGGTGAAATGGTAGTCCCACCACACAAACTTCCTGAATTTGAGAATCGTGAAATGGAAGTTAAAGTTGTTGTTGAAGGAGTTACTAAAGGTAGTGACCTTTATTATGTTATGAAAGAAGTTTCACGTCGTTACAAAAATTCATTCTAATGAGTTCATCAGGATATGATAGACTGTATCATCAGTTTAAAGATATTAATGAAGAAGAATATCTTATACAAATATATAGGTTAGGGGTTTTTCTAACTTCTTATCAAATAAAATATAGTGATGCTAACCCTGTTCAATTATCTTACGGTGGTGGTGACAAGAATAGTTGGGACCACACTTATATTCAAGGGCGTGAACTTGTCTTTAAATTTTATGTACCACGTGCTGATATAGCAGTAATAGATGATTTGCTTGAAAGTCAATATAAAGAATGGTATGTTGAATTTTCTAAAGGTGGTGTAATGTTATTTTTAGGCTATCTCAAACCGGAAAATATGTACAAAAGGTTTGAAATTAACCCGCCTTATATTGAAGTTGAATTGTCTGCTACGGATGGTCTTGCTGAATTAAAAGATATTGATTTTACTTTACCGGGAATAAACCCAGTAAAAGATGAAATTACCTTATTAGAAGCCATAAAGAATGCACTGACACCTGTAAATATATTCTTACCATTTAAGATTCAAGTAAATACATTTCCAAGTGAATTTACAGGATATACCCTTACAACTTGTTCTATTTCTGAATCTTATTGTAATGTTAAGAGGTTTTATAATATTACGGTAGAAGATGATGAAGAAATTGTTGAACCTATTAAATGTTGGGATGTTATTGAATATTGTCTTAAAACATTTAATTGTAAGTTATTTCAACATAAAGGGTATTATACGATAGTAAATCATCTTGAATTAGTAAAGAATTCAAATTCATTAACCCATATTTATGATTGGAACAATATAATTGCACCAACTTCAAGCACGTTAGAAACTGATATTTTTAAAGATATTTCAAATGAATTATACACACCGTATGTAGAACAGCAAAAAATACATCCTTTACGATCAATTACTTCTACAATTATAAATACAAACGCTGGTGAAAGTGTTGGTATTGATTTTACTGATTGGGAAAATGTTTGGGAATTTTCAAATGCACCAGAAGCTTATTGGTCATCACGTATAGAGCAGGCGGATGGGTCTCTAAGGTGTTTAATTGAAAACACTGATCAGCCTTGGATGCGATTAAAAACTGCAATACATATAGTTCCTGAAGATGGTAAGACTACATACTTGAGATTTAAAGGAGAGTTTTATTGTTGGTTTTGGAATAAATGGGATGGAAATATTTTTAAATCTGATGGTAAGTTAAGTCAAACTGATATTAAAATTAGAGTACAAAAAGATAATTTTTGGAGTCCTTACTTATCTTTAGGAACACCTATTTATTCTCCTGATGTAAACGGAGTACAGGTTCCTAAGTATATTACTTTTGATACAAAAAATCATATTAATTTATTAATTACAAAAGAAGGAGATTATAATTTTGAATTTTTTGTAGATTCATTACGTGGTTCTCAACAGTTTGATGCTTTAGGTATTCAATTACGTAATTTTGAAATTACTATATGGGATGGAGCAGGTAATGAATATAATCCCACAAATGTAAATTCTAAACCAACTTATTATCAAGTAAACATTGAAAATAATGGGTTTGAAGATTTAGAACAAGAATTACAATTATTTGATGGTATCAGTACAGCGGATTCTGCTGCTTTAATGATGCGTAAAGGGGGTATTTTATATTTGACGAAAGATTGGGATAGGCGTGGTGGTGTTGACGAACGTAAAATTATAGACATTAATTCTATTTACATCTTAAATAATAGAATGAAATATAAAAACTTTTTACGATGTACTATAATTGACCGTACTTTTCAAATTGATTTTGAACATATTTTAATCATTCAATCAAAATATTATACTTTTTCAAGTTATACCCGTAATTTTAGGACAGGAGATATTGAAGCTGAATTAATTGAATTAATCCACGATTCAAGAGCATACCCAGCAATAACTGAAGCCACAAAAACAGCAACTATTATTGAACCGTTAACACCGGGAACAGATGAAGCTGAACAATTAAATATTGCAGTTCTTAAATCAGCCCCTATTACTCCTTGGGAAGTAGGTGATGTAATTCGTGCGGTACAAGGAGATTCGGAAGGTGATGTTGAATATTATCTTGCACAGGCAGATACACTTGAACACGCAACTGCGATTGGTGTTATTACAGAAATAATTGATATTGATATTTTCAAATATATAAGTAATGGTTATTTGCCTAAAGAAATATTTCCTTGTGAGGTAGGACAGTACTATTGGCTTTCACCGACAAATCCGGGAAAGATGGTAACTGAACCAACTTATAAAGAATATGAAATTGAACAGGCAATAGGGTTTGGTACTGAAAAAGGTTTCTACGTTGAAATAGACGCACGTAATCTTAACTTTAAAGAAATTGTTGAAACATCACAAATTCCCGGTGGTATTCCAATTTATATGCACTGGGAAAATTCCGACATACAAACAGAAGATAGTTATACAGAAAGTGATCCGAGTAGTGGTGATAGTAGCGGTTACGAGTTTTACCCTTCAGATTATGACAAAGCTCTGTTAGAAACTACCGGTGACGTTGATTGTGTTTATGGTACGGAAATTAGTAAAAGTTATGGTGAGGTTGTAATCAAAAAGTTTATTACTGAACCCGGAGTACCTAATACAACATTGATTCCTGCTGGTGGGTGGTTCTTTGAAACGTACATGAAACCATCAATACAGAATGTGCTTTCATATACGGTACACGTATATAAAAGAAACCTAGCAGGAATTGAAATCGAATTGTTTAGTTTTGAACAACAATTACGTGATCCTAATCATCTTCGTCGTTACGATTATACGTATGCTTGTGATACGGAAATTGTATTAGAAGTAACGGATAGACTTGTATTTGAGTATTGTGCTAAGAGTTCAATTAGTCCAATAGAAAAAGTTGAATTATGGGTTGAAGGTAACACCCGTACAAATGTAAAGATTCCAATTTTTGCAAGTATTCTTGGTATAGGAAATGTTGGGATTGAAGATATTTATGTAGAACCGGATCCTGCCTTTCCGATTGATTATTTGTATTATGATAAAGATAGTGTAAAGACATTTATCACGGACATTCCGAAAGCAGACGGGGTGGTTGCCGGTGGACACATATCGTGGCTTGGTGGATTGACGTATCAGATTGACCCCACGGCATGGTACAAAGCCGGGAACCTGTACACAATAGGCACCTCAACTTTGACTTTGAATCCTGCGGATTCCGGGGATGACCGTATTGATGCTCTGATATTGGATATTGTTGAAGGTTTTACATTCATAGAGGGCACACCAGCTGAGAATCCGATGCGCCCAACTATTGACGCTGGAACAGATGTGTTTCTGACGGATGTGTATATTGGAGCCGGGGAAACAGAACCCACCCCAGTGCCAACGGATCAACTTGTTTACAATGAAAACGTTGAGTGGGCGGTTACAGCCAGTGGCCCCACGATCAACGCTGATTACACTGGAGAACACTATCAAGGTAGCAAGAGCATCAATGTAGGTGGAATTGCTAATTATGAATACATACAGTTTGAGGCTGGGAGCGGTGAAACCTTTGACACGGCTGATTGGATAAACATCATCGGGAATATAAAATTGAAAGCCACTATGAACACCCGGAAAATGTATTTGACGGTGGTGTTCCTTTTGGATGGGGTTCAGATCAATAACGGAGAAAAGTTTACAATCGATGGAACGGCAACAGGGTGGCAAAACCTTGCCATACCATTTTCCCGTATTCCGTTTTTTGGAACTGAGTTCAATCAAATCCGGTTTTATTTTTACAAGACCACCGGTGGTGATTTTACTGGATTTTATTTGGATTACATTAAGTTGGAAGCTGGTATTGTACAGCCGGTTGTAAATCAAAGCGTTCAACTGATAGGGGACGTATTGGGAAGCGGATTCACCGGAACACCAATCAACACAAATCTGAAAGTGGTCAATGCCAACATCGGAACATACGGGGATGGAACCCATGTTGCCCGGATTACAGTGGACGCCAAAGGCAGGATCACGGCTGTCACTGAAGTCGTTATCACACCAGGAATGTCAGAGGTGGAAACAGCCGGTTCAGTCGTTGGTGTTGGGGATTTGAGTGACCCGGTAACATTGGACGGGGATGAAGATTCACCCGGAGAAAATATGTACTATGGAACGGATGACAGTTCTGTTCCGGTGAAGGGTTTTCATCCACTTCCATCAGGGGCAGATGAAAAAGTTAAATATGACTCAGGTGATCCCACTGCTGGTTATTTGGTGGATAAGATTGTTGCAGGAACAAATGTTACCATTGTTGAAGGGACTGGGGCTGATGAAAATAAGGTGAAAATATCAGCATCAGCAAGCCCATTGGCATTATCCATTATAACAGAAACGGATTCATTTGTATTGGCATTAGAACATGCTGAAAATTATGTACGATGTAATAAACCAACAACATTAGTCGTGACAATTCCTGCTCATTCAGAGGTGGCATTTCCCACTCCAACTGTGATAACAATTGAGCAAATGGGGGCAGGAACAGTAACAGTTGTGGCTGATTCAGGAGTGACTTTAAATGCTTATGAAGGAGGGGTGTCTACATATGGACAATACTATGGATTGCAAATTATTCAAGTAGCAGAGGATGTTTGGACATTAATCGCAGGCACATAATGACAAGAAGAATGACATACTCAATCTTACAGCAACAAGTTCGGGAGGCACTTGAATTTGTAATTTGTTATTCTGTAAGAAAAATTAGACCATCATATACGGGATATTGCATGAGGGTAAGGAGAAGTTCAGATAACAAGGAACAGGATATTGGATTTATTGGACAACATTTAGATATTGCTTCATTGTTGACTTTTGTCGGTACCGGAAATGGATTTGTTTCTATTTGGTATAATCAGGGTATCGATGGGAATAACTATGATGTTATCCAAACCACTTCTTCAAAACAACCCCAAATTGTATTTTCTGGAACAGTATTTTATCAGGATGGTAAGCCTGCGGTAAATTATGATGGTAGTCAAACATTAGAAACTAAAACTGATCCACTTGTATATTTAGGATCACCAATAACTATTTTCGGTGTAGCTTATGGAATTAAATCTGGGGACGATTCTAATGTAGCCCGCAACTGGGCCAGACTTGTGGGAAACTTCTCAGATAATTATTGGTTTTTTGGTAGATTCTATAATAAGACTTTGCAGTCAATGTATGGCAATGGATCATATTGGCAATTCATAAACTCAAAATCTGGAGACAACTGTAATCTTACTGCAAATTCTGATATTGTATGGCATGGATTGAGATTGTTGGCTACAACCATGCAAGACGGCACAGATAATTATTTGTACTGTAATGGTGTATTTGTTTCCAAAACAACTAATTTACCAATGTCCTCATTTACAGGAAGATTCAGTGTCGGCGGCAGTTATACCGGAGAACCGACCCAGCAATGGGTCGGGAATATTCAGGAAATAATAATTTATCGGGGACAAAAATTACTATTAAGGAAAGCCATTGAAAATAACATTAATGCTTATTTCAATTTCCCTGGGTACAAGGAATCATTACCTGAAGTTCCTGCATATAATTTGTTTTATTCTATCCGATTAATTAATGAAAATTATGATGGATATTGTATAAAAGTCAGGAGAAGTTCAGATGATACAGAACAGAATATTGGATTCACAGAGAATGGGGATTTGGATGAAAGTGCTTTATTAAAATTTTGCGGAGAGGGTGACGGTTTTATTCATGTGTGGTACGATCAAGGCGGAAGAGCATCTCACTTGATACAATCTGATACCACAAAACAACCACAAATAGTCAGTGCAGGATTAATATTAAGAATAAATGATAAACCAGCTGTAACATCGAATGGAACGATGTACATGAGCATCATGAAAATTAATGAAGTATATCCACAGCCAACAACATATTTTCTTGTTGGTCAAACTGCAATTCCTGCCAATTATACTGGATACACGGATGGTCTTGTTAATAGACAATTGATTGGAACCAACGGGAGTGCTATTCTTACATATGCTGGGAACACTCTTACAGGAGCAAAAGGGAAACGTTCGTGTCCTGAGGTTATTTATGCGTTATTTAATGGGGTAAACAGTGAGTTTACTGAACGGGAAACGATAAAAACCGGGAATGCTGGCACTGGTGGTTTGTCAAATCTTTTGGTTTTAGCAGGGTATGGCAAACCCCCAAAACCGATAAAGGGGGCTATCTCTGAATTAGTAATTTATGGAGGAACAAATAAATCATCCGAAAAAGATGATATCATCAGTGAATTAAGAACCTATTATTCAATTCCGGTTCCCGATACAACAGATACTCTGATATGGTCTCTACGATTGGTAAATTCAAATTATAAAGGATATTGCATCAGAGTAAGGAGGAGTTCCGACGATGCTGAAAAAGATATTGGTTTTTCAGGAGGCGTTTTGGACACCACAACCTTATTGGCATTTTGTGGAGCTGGTGATGGGTTTGTAGTAACTTGGTATGATCAAAGTGATTCACGTGGTGAAAATTTTCAACAGATTACCGCTGCAAGTCAACCACAAATAGTTAGTGCCGGTAGTGTTCTTTTAGAAAATGGAAAACCTACACTTGTGGCAGATGGGAGTACACTGATGACATGTTCCGCCTTATCTGTTTCACAACCGGATACTATTTTTATGGTTGCAAGAACATCCACCGTATCAAATGATAAACATTACATTGATGGTGGAAGGCAATTAATAGGAACAGCAGGGGGCAAGTTATGTATTTATGGTGGTAGTTCAGTAGTATATTTTGATACAAAGGGAACAACGCAAGAACTTTTATATGCACTTTTTAATGGTTCAAGTAGTGCAATCGGAAGAAATGGTGCAACGGCTGTTACTGGGAATGCGGGCAGTAATAGTTCTAATCCTGTTATTTTTAATGACATAACAGGGTCAATTCAGGAAATAATAATGTACCCAAGTGATCAGTCTGCAAACCGTTCTACAATAGAATCAGACATTAATGGATTTTATTCAATTTACTAATTATGAAAACAATACTTTACAACGCTGATACCAATGAAAGAATAAGTGGGGTATTCAAAAACGGGTATTTGGTTGATGACCAGCCTCAGCCGGTTGACCCACCTATCTTTGAGCTGGAGTACAAACCCACTCCGATGCCGACACACGATGCGGAAACAGAAGCAGTGTCAGCCATCTGGATTCCTGATACCATTCTGAAAACCTACACCCAGGTATGGACGGTCAGGGCATTAACGGATGAGGAACGTACAGCCGAAATAAACGCACAGGCCACTCAAAAGGAACAGGAATTGAATCCAGTAGAAATAAAACAGGCTTTGAGGTTGACAATCGCTGATTTACCGGAGACGGAGCAGGTAAAATATGTTTCAACATACCCAGCATGGAAAGTGCCTTTGGCGGTTCAAGTGGGAGAAAAATATCAGTACAATGGGGTGCTTTACAAAGTCGTACAATCCCACACTACTCAGTTGGATTGGCCTCCAGACCTTGTCCCGGCATTATGGATACAGGTGAATGCCCCTGACGTTATTCCGGTTTGGAAACAGCCCACCGGTGCTCAGGATGCCTACCAGACAGGTGACAAGGTTCATTTCCCGACAATCAGTGATCCGGTGTACCGGAGTTTGATTGATGCGAATGTTTGGTCACCTACGGAATATCCACAGGGTTGGGAAAAACTATGAAAATAAGCGTATCAATGATCGTTAAGAATGAGAGAAGTTGCATAGCAAAAGCTCTTCATAGCGTTTCCGATGCTGATGAGATCATTGTCTGCGATACCGGAAGCACTGATGATACGGTTGAGATAGCCAGTAACTACGGGGCAAAGGTTTACACTGACTACCTTTGGAATGATAATTTTGCGGAGGCACGGAACCACTCTCTTGACAAATGCACTGGTGATTGGGTGCTGATCATCGATGCTGATGAGTACATTGAGCCGGGAGGAGTAAACAAGATCAGGGAACTTCTCCAAAGCGGAATCAACGGTCATAACACGGTGTACTTCCAGACTATATCAGATGGAGGAAGCCATGTCCATAACTCCATCAGGCTATTCAAACGTAATGCAGGAATAAGGTGGAAAGGAGCTGCACATAACTATCTAACTGAA
>Ga0116159_1004875_pt1 | contig 11103 bp, 11 predicted proteins | sample AD_JPNAS1_MetaG_FD_89878 | JGI IMG/M metagenome (GOLD analysis project Ga0116159, IMG submission 89878) | Active sludge microbial communities of municipal wastewater-treating anaerobic digesters from Japan - AD_JPNAS1_MetaG | ecosystem: Engineered > Bioreactor > Anaerobic > Digestate | place...
ATACTCGCCATGAACAAGGAGGTCGTCCGGGAGCGGCCCGACCTCGAGGAGCAGCGCAAGCTCGGCTACATGCTCGACGACAACCTCGAATCGCTGCGCCGCGAGGGCGTGTATGAAAAGACGCGGGAGCTTCGCTATCCGTATTATTCCGTGGACCCGAACACGGGTTTCGGCTGGATCACCGCGCTGGTCTACGTCAACGGCGTCGAGGCCGCGCAGATCGGCGTGATGGAGCTGCACCGCGAGTTCACGCGCTACGAATACGAGCTGATCCACTTTTTGTGCAAGCTGGTCTCGCTGGAGCTGCAAAAGGATGATTTCTACAAGCAGAACCAGTCCCTGATGCACAGCGTGTTCCTCTCCGACTTGCTCGAGGAGCGTGTGCGCGACGCGCGCACCGCCAAAATACGCTCCAGACAGCTCAACTGGCAACTGTCCGACACCATGCAGCTGCTCACCATTTTCGATAAAAACTACGGCGTGTTCGACCGCAAGGCGCAGCTCATCGGCGAGCAGGTGCAAAAGCTGCTTGCGGGCAGCCGCTGGGTCATTTACGAGAGCGCGGTCGTGTTTTTGCTGCCCCTGCCCCTCCGGCTTCTGGAGCGCCCCAGGCCGGAGGACGCCATCGCGGAATACCTCGCCGCCAACCGCCTTTACGCGGCGCTCAGCGAGCCCTTCGGCGACGTGCTCGCGCTCAAAAAATACTATCTGCAATGCCGCAGCGCTTTCGAGCTGGGCGCCCGGCTCCACCCCCGGCGCCAGCTTTACGGCTACGCGGATTACGCGCTGTATCACATCGGCGCGCTCGTCTCGAAAAGCGGCAGGCTGGCGGACTTCTGCCACCCCGCGGCGCCGGCCCTCGCGGAGTACGACAAGCAGCACGCAAGCGAACTGTTCCCCACGCTCGAAGCATACCTCGAGCACGTCGACGACCCTACGCTCGTGGCGGCGCGGCTGAACATCCACAAGAACACGCTCTTTTACCGAATCAACAAAATCAAGGAGCTGTTCGGCCTGGAGCTTCGCAGCGGCTCGGAGCGCGCGCGCATCCTGCTGAGCATGGCCTTCATGAAGCTCGAGTGAGCCGACGGGCGCCGGAGAATGTCCGGCGCCCATCTTCTCTTGGGAGGAGATGCCCTTCCCGTCCATGCGGGGCGGGCGTTTCCGTTACGCTTCGAGCTTGCCCTTCTCGGATTCCCGCACGTCCGCGTGCTCCTTGATGGCCACGTTTTCGTCCTGCACGATGATCGATTTGGCCCAGGGGAACACCTCGTCGTCGATGACGGTCCACATGCCCGACATAGCTGAAAGCTTCATGTCGCAGGAAGCGCTCGTGTTCCAGTCGCTCCCGCCTATCGAGATGTAGGAAACTGCTTTTTTCTTGAGCTTGCGCGGATCGGGGCCCGGCTTGCCCATCTGTGCGGCGATTTTGCCCGCGATGATGTTGATGCCGGTATCGTGGGCGGGGCCGCACAGCCTGTCCTGCAGCAGGCGGAATATTCCGGGCGCGCCTTTCTCAAAGATAGGCATCGCGAAGATCACGCCGTCGGCGTCGAGTATCTTTTCCTCGATCCATTTGAAGTCGTCTTTGATGACGCAGTCGCCGTTGCCGCCGCTCATCAGGCTCTTCACGCAGGCGATGCAGCCCGTGCAGGGCTTCAGGTTCAGGTCGAGCAAATGGATAAACTCGATTTCCGCCCCCTGCTCGGCCGCGCCCATCAAAGCCTCTTTTGCCATGCTGTCGTTGCTGCCGTTCTTTGAACCCCCGGAAATTGCAATTACTTTCATCGTATTCCTCCTATGATTGTTGTTGAACCCGTTGCATGTTGTCTGGTTTTATGGTTATATTTCAATATGCCGAACGTGAATGGATACGGATTCGGGCACGAATGGGACGAACGAACTTATGGTTTTATGATACTCAGGCGATGCGGCGATGTGAAATACATAAATCGGATTGATTCATAACTGATCCGGAATGGATCCATCCCAAGACATTCCATTTTCGTACAGGTATGTGCGGCGCGATGCCGCGCGCCGGGAGGAGAGGATGCGCGATGACGCTGACCAACATACACTATTTCGTCGAGGCCGCGCGCTGCGAAAACTTCACGGAAGCGGCAAAGAGCCTGTTCGTTTCCCAGCCGAGCCTGAGCAAGCAGATCGCGCTGCTGGAAAAGGAGGTCGGCACGCCGCTGTTCTTCCGCACGAACCGCAGGGTGCGCCTGACACCGGCGGGGCGGTACCTGTACGAGCAGCTCAAGGATGTATACCGCCTCACCGAGCACGCTTTCGAGCGCGCCCGCGCCATCGGGCAGAACATCGCGGGGGACATTTCCGTGGGCGTGCTGGAGGCGCAGGAAATCAACCGCGTGATCGTGCAGAGACTCCACGCCTTTTCCGGCAAATATTCCGAATTGGATATCCGCCTCGAGCGGGCCGGCTTCAGCAACCTGCGGCGCGGGCTGCAGAACGGCTACTACGACCTCATCATCACGCTTTCATTTGAAATGGAAAACATCGCCTTCGCCCAGCAGGAGATCATTCTGCACTCCCGCGGCGCCTTTGCCATCAACCGCAGCAACCCCAAGGCCGCCATAGAAAACCTGACGCTCGACATGCTCGCAAACGAGGATTTTGTCGCCATCTCGCCCGAGGAATCGCCCAACGGATATTCGCTGATGGTAAAGCAATGCAACGTGCACGGCTTCACGCCGCGCATCGTGCGCAAGCTCACCTCGCTTGAAAGCCTGCTGCTGTGCGTGGAGGCGGGCATCGGCATCGCGATACTGGATCGAAATACGCGCCTCGAGAAGGACAGCGCCGTGCGCATCGTTTCCATCCCGGAGAGCGATTTTTCCCACGTCAGCGCCATCTGGCTCGAAACCAACAGCAATCCCATCGTGAGGCGGCTGGCCAAAGCTTTGAGCATAGGCTCGGCGAATTTCCAATAGCCGTCTGTTCATAGCAGCCGCTTTCAGCTATAACACTCTTGCTTTACCCAAGCGAAGGACAGGGCCACGCCGGACGGCGGCCCGAGCGCCGCATGGGGACTGAGGAGTCAGGCGGCGAAGATAAAATGTACCCATAAAATGGACAATTGAAAAGTTCAAAAACCCCGGAATGTGGACAAGGAAAAGTTCAGCGTGATCTCAGACCCTGAAGTGTGGACAGGATAAAGTTCGGCGAAGCGCGGGTTTCGCTGCTACAATGGAATCAAAGGATCACGAAAGGAACGGAGGCGTTCGAATGGCCAGCCCATTGAGTCCGCAGCAGATCGCGATTCTGAAAGCCAGCCCTTACGTCGCCAGCGTCACGGCGCGTCAGATCAGCTTCACGGCGCAGTTCAAGCAGCGGTTTTACGAGGAATATACAGCCGGAAGGAAACCGTGCGACATCTTGACGCGGATGGGGATTGATCCGGGCGCGCTGGGGGGACCCCGTATCGCGGGCATTCGCGTACACGCGCTCGAGCAAGGCAGGAGCGGATACGGTTTACCCGACCGCAGGGCGCAATGGCAGCCCGGCGCATCCCATGGACGGGCAAAAACGAGCGCGGAAAAGATCGCGCGGCTGGAGCACGAGCTTGCGTACACGCGCCGAGAGCTGGAGTTTATAAAAAAAATGATCTCGGCGGACAGAAAGGCAAATCGGAGACGCTCATGGGAGGAAAACCGGACGTCAAATACGGAATCATCCGAGAAATGACCGGGCGCGACAAGCCGCCCGTGGGATAGTCCAGCCCGGCCAGCAGCGAGAGCAGCGTGGTTTTCCCGCTGCCCGAAGGGCCCGCGAGCGCGTAGAAGCGCCCGCTTTCAAAGCTGTGGCTCACGCCCTTGAGCGCGCGCACGGTCTGATACTTGTTGCGGTACGCGTAGGCCGTTTCCTGAAGCTGCAGTTGTGCCATAGTCGGCTCCTTTCTGTTTCAGACAACTTGTTCCCTTCCATTCGCTCTGATTCTATGCTTCATTCCTTAGCCTGAACAAGCGCCATCACGCTCTGCGAGTCGAACAGCGCCGCTACGACGGCCGCGCCAGCGGCAAAGCACGCCGCGCAAACGCCCGCCGCGGCGAAGGCGGAAGGCCCATATCCTGCGGCCAGCGCCGCGCACGCGCCGACGAGCGCGCCCAGCGTGCCGAGCAGCGCCTGCTCCAGGAGCATCAGGGCGAACGCCTTCCTTCGCGGCGTGCCGGCGCAGCGCATCAGCACGAGCTTCCCCCTTCGCGCGCGCACGCCGATGAGACCCGAGCACAAACCGACGCCCAGGCAAAGCACGCATACTGCGGGCGTCAGAGCCTCGCACAGGCGGATGTCGCGCGTCAGCCCCTTCACGGTTTCGAGGAACAGCTTATCCTGTATGACCAGCGAAAACGGGCCGTAGGCGCTGTGGGAGGCGGTCGCGTCCGGCGCGTCGAAACAGGCGAGCGACGCCGCGCGGAATTCCTCAAGCTTGCGGTTATCCTTGAGGATGAAGCTCGCGCTCTCGGAATAGAGGTATTGCCCCTCCGCAACGGCTGCCTGCTGAAGGTACGCAAACGGGCAATACGCGGCCTCCGCCGCCATGCCGCGGATGCAGCCGATCACGAGGAAAGGGCGCATCTCTTCAGAAAGCTTGAGGCTATCCGGAAAGTACAGCGCGTATCGAAGGGAGAGCTTATATTGATCCCCGAGCTCAAGCCAGCATTTATCCATGATCGCCTCGCTCACGACCAGGACGGGCTCCGCGCTTTGCATATCCTCCCAGCCGTAGCCCGGCAGGAATTCGAAGCTCACGCCGTATTCCGGCCGAAGCTCCGGCGCGGCATCGAGGCCCGTGACGGCCGAGAGCGTGGGCAGGTCTCCGACGTCGATATCCATCCTCCCGAGCCGCACCACGAAGGTTGTCTTCAGGTTCAGCCTTTCGACGTAGTCCGCCAGGCCGTACGCGTCGTAGACCAGGCGCTCCATCGCACCGATCAGCCTCAGTCCTTCCGTGCGCACGCCGTCCGCGCTCGCGACCGCGCAACGGATCTCCATGTCGTCATACGCCATATCAAGCGCCTGCTCCTGCTTTGCCTTCGTGGCCGCGAGCAAGCTGAGCAGCACGCAGAGCGCAGCCGCGAGCCCAAGCGTCGCGAGGCTGGTCCACGGCGTGCGCGCGATCCGTTTCAATACATAGCGCAGCGTCATGCCTTACTCCTTCGCGCTTCCAATGAGTTCCCGCGGGTTTTTATACGAGAGCCCCGCGCCGATGAGAGCCGCAAGGACGATTATGAACGTCGCGCAGGCGAGGACCGCGAGCCGGATTGCCATTGTCGGCCGCCCGACGGGCGACCCGCCGCCGAGCAGTTCCGCCGCGCGGTTGAAAAGCGAAAACGCGAGCGCGCCTCCCGCGAGGCCGCCAACGGCGACGGGGAGCGCGCAGCGCAGCAGGAACGAAGCGAACAGGCCGCCCTTCTTCGCGCCGAGCGAGCGCATCACGCCAAGCTCCTGCCGGTTGCGCGCCGACGCGAGCGCGAGGAACACGCCCGAGGCGAGCGCGAACACGAGCGCGCAGCCGAGCGCGACGCGCCGCGCATTTTTCGCGAAGGCCTGCATGGCAGGAGCAGCGTCGGAATAGCCCTGGTCGTAGATGATGAATTTGCCGCCGCTGCCGGGCTGGAGCTCTTCCATTTCGGCGAGGTTTGGGTTATGCCCCCCATCGTCGAAAAAGAATGTATGGGGTGTCAGGTCTATCGCATAAGATTGTCATCCCTGTACGCGATAGCCCCTTCTGCTTGCCCGCTTGAAGGTGGTGCTAAGTTGTTTTTATCAATTAGGTGCACTCCGTTTCGAGGGTGCGTTTAACTCAACTGCGAACCTTGAAACATTGTCCAGACCACGGCGAGCAGAACCAGTGCCGCAGGTGGATACACCCAAAGCGCTGCATAGCACCGAACCATTGCCTGCTCCGCGAGGATCTGCTCATGCTCCGGCTCCCCCCGCAGAAAGGCCAGCAACTCTTTCTCGCGATTGGGTGCAACGGCGCGGAAAAAGCGGCTGAAGCCGGCCTTATCAATTTCTTTACGCCATTCGGGGTACAGGGCTTTAAGGCGGCCGGCGATTAGCCGCCCGGCAACACGCGCAGTCCCAAAACCGGCGATCAGGGCTATTTCCACAGCGGTGACTAAATAGGCGAATACGTCGCTCCGGCAGGACTTAAAAGTCAGAGGTAGGATCAGGGAAAAGGCAAGCAACCCCCAACTAATGCTTTTGCAGGCTTTCGCACTGATTAAAATGGATTTTTCCATGGCAGCCTTTCTTGTAGAAATGAAGCTGAACGCAGCTGTGGTGCCGGCCAGGCCCTGTTACATCGAACCTATCCCGTTGAAACATGAGAGAAATCGATCATAGTAATCTTTCGTCATCTGCAAAAAATAGCGGTTTCCATATTTTATCTTTCCATGCGCATCTTTATGATATAATATGAATTGTAGCATAACCAACGTCCCCGGTAAATACGTTTCGGGATGCAGGGGCATATTTTTCAGATGTTCAGCTAATGTGTATTTCTCACTGTATAGTATATATTTATGAGAAACGCGCATTGACAAATCCCTTTGCTCACCGTATTGTATATGTAAAGGCGGTGTTTATTTGGGGATATGGAAAAGCGATAAGCTATTTTTTATGCTTTGCTGGGCAACTTACCTAAGCGCCTATCTCTGCCGGATCAATCTATCCTCCGCACTGGAGAAGATGGCCCCGGGGCTCGGGGTGGAAATACCGGCACTTGGATTGTTGGGATCGCTCTTTTTCATTACATATGCTATCGGTCAGCTGATTAATGGCTTTATCGGCGACCGTGTGATTCCGAAACGCTTTATCCTGATCGCTCTGTCGGGCACGGCGCTGGCAAACTTGCTTATTTCTTTGAGTAAAAGTTACGTGGTGGTGCTGCTTTTATGGTGTGCAAACGGCTATTTTCAATCCATGTTCTGGGGTCCGCTCATGCGGATGCTGTCGATGCGGTTTTCGCCGGAAAGCGGCAGCGCGGTAGCCACCGGCATGAGCACATCCATGACGGCGGCTTATATCCTCTCGTGGTCGGTACTGGGCATAGCGCTTGTCAACCAAGGATGGCAGACATATTTTGGGGTGCCTTTCTACTGTGCGCTTTTCATGCTGGCGCTCTGGGCGCTGTACCTGATTTTTGGAAGGCGCTCCTATACCGCCTATCCGGCCGCTGCCCCCAACGATATCCGAATATTGTTTGCGGCCATATCCAAATACCGGTTGTGGCGAGTGTGCATCGTATGCATCTGCCAGGGTATAATCAAGGATGGCGTGACGCTCTGGGCGCCAATTATTTTATCCGCGCTCCTGGGATTTAATATGAAGCAGTCGCCTTTCTTTCTCATCCTTTTCCCCTTGGCTAACTTTGGCGGGGCGCTGTTGTCAGGCGCATTGTCAAAGCGGTTATCCGGCAATATCCAAATACCTATGCGTTACATTTTTTCCGGTGTGCTGCTCTGCTGCGTGTTGCTCATGGTTCCGGGAATGCCGGCCGTAGCTTCGGTTATACTGATGGCCTGCATCTCAGCGTTAATATTCGGCTGTAACAACATTCTCTTGGGCATCGTGCCATTGTCTTTCGCCCAGGAAAATATCGTATCGTCGCTTGCGGGGATATTTGATTTTTCGGCCTATGTAGGCGCCGCAATCTCCGCATTAGCGCTGGGGATAGTCGTAACCAGCCAAACTATCGTGCCCATCGCTGCGTTCTGGCTTGCGGCAGGAGTCATAGCGTTTTTCGCGCTCCTGGAGATAACGCCCAATGTAATCGAACAGCAGGAAGAAAGGAATGTATGAAAGACGACGAAATAAACATATTGCTGAGGATCAAGAAAGCCTATTCCGGTCTTACCGGCGTGAAAAAAAAGCTTGCGGATTATATCCTGCAAAATCCGCAGCGCGTGATCCATATGCCCATGGATGAGTTGGCCTCGAATGCCGGCGTATCGCAAGGGAGCATCGTCAATTTCGCCAAACAAATGGGCGTTTCCGGGTTTACGAAGCTTAAAATCGGCATCGCGCAGTATCCGCCGCCCATCCGCCACTGGATATCGGATGATCTCATCCCGGATAACCTTGCAGAATGCGATTCGCCTAAAGGCATTATGCAGCAAATGATCCGATCTGCAAAAGCATCCTTTGATGCCACCTCAGAACTGCTCACGGATCAGGAGCTGGAGCGCGCTGCATCTATACTCAGCGCGGCACGCCGCATTGATATCTACGGCGCGGGCGCTTCCGCTATGGTTGCGGCAGACGCTTATTACCGCCTGATGCGTATCGGGCTGCCTGCCTTTCACGTAACCGACAATATGCTCGGCGCGCTCTCGGCCTCCCTGCTGGACGAGCACTGCGCCGCTTTCGGGATATCGCACAGAGGTAAAACGCCAGAAACCCTCCGCGCGATGAAAATCGCCAAAGGCCGAGGGGCGAAAACGCTCTACCTGGGCAGCGTTTCGCACAGCCCGCTTGCAGATTTGTGCGATGTTTCCCTAATCGTCCCCTCCCAGGAGGCGGAAGCGAATCGCGAAGCGGTGTTCGCCCGGCTGACGCAGCAGCTCGTGATTGATAGCCTTTGCGCATATATCAACAGCAAGCGTCCTAAACGGGACGCCGCGGCACTTCAGCAATCCATCGAATTGTACGAGCAAGACACAAAATAGGCGAGGAGGAATTTTCGTGGATATTCAATATCTGCTTCCGCATGGTGGCTGTTTTTACAAGGCAAACCTACACTGTCACAGCGTACATTCCGACGGAAAGCTTAGCCCGGCGCAGCTCAAGTCGCATTATAAAGCTTGCGGATACAGCGTGCTCGCCTATACTGATCACAATGTCTACAATGATTTTACGCATCTCTCGGAAGCGGATTTTCTGGTGCTGGCGGGATACGAATTGGATGTCACGACCTCGAACGGCGCGGACGTATTCCCCAAGGCTTGCCACATAAACGCCATCGCCATCGATCCGAAAAGGGCATTCTATGTTTCGTCTCCGGCGGCGTATGATTTTAATGAGATCAACAGGACCATTGCGAAACTGACCGAGGCAGGCTTTATTGTCAATTTTAATCACCCCGGCTGGTCTGTGCAGGACGCGCGTGAGATCCTCGCGCTGGAGGGACTCACCTGCTTTGAAGTGTATAACAACGAATGCGAGGTCAAAACCTTTAACGGATACGGCCACCAGCATTATGATATCTGGCTCAAATCAGGCAAAAGAGCCTTTGCCATCGCAACGGATGACAATCACGACGTTTACAGTGAACACGGCATAAACGACATGTGCGGCGGCTGGACAATGTTCAAAGCACAAACGCTTTCTTACACGGCAATCCTCGACGCGCTGCGCCGGGGGGAGTTCTATGCGTCAAACGGTCCGGCAATCTACAATTACTATGTAAAAGACGGAAAGCTCTGTGTCGATTGCTCGCCCGTGAGACTCATCGTGCTCAAGTCCATGCATATCGGCGGCTCGAAAAGCGTCACAATGGAAGGCACGCCCATTACCCATGCCGAGTTTGATTTGAGCGAGCCGGATATCCGAAATTTCGCGCGACTCGAGCTCGTGGATATTAATGGCCGGGCCGCGTTTACCAATCCTTATTATTTGTAGCGGAGTTTGAAACCAGCAACGGCCCGAATGCGCCTGCGCACGCAATACTCGGCTCTCCTTCTTAATTCAACCATACGCATTAAGTCCGCAAGCGCTGCCTTGTCTGCGCTTGCGGACTTTTATTTATGGAGTTTGCGTGCGGCGCAGCCCGCGGATTATTCAGCGGGTTGGAATCCCCAGAAATGCACCATATTCATATCAACGTCAATATCCGCAAAATGGTCGCCTACGCCCATGACGGTTTCATGCACGCCGTGGTCCGGAGCGAACGCCAGCAGAGTGTCGTGTTTCTTCCAGTGCTCCTTAACGGCATCGCTCAGCGTGGCGAAAGTGCGAATATGCCTGTTGAGAGCGCTCATGGATACCTCGCTCTCCGGCGTGGTCTCGTGGATCCGGTCGTCATAGTCCATCTGATAGACCAACAGAAAATCGTATTTGTCTTCCCGGATCAGCCGGAGGCCGGTTTCTTCTATTTCCTTGTCGCTGTCGTAGATAAAGTAATCGATGGGACGTTCCAAAAAGATCTTGGACATGCTGGAGTCCGTCCGCACCAACAATGCGACCTTCTTCCCGGCACGCACCAGCGCGTCGAAGATCGTGTCGATGCGGATGAGGATCTTTTCATACTTCCGGATGCCATGCACGACAGGCATGGCCCCTGTGAACATGGTGCCGAAGTTTACCGGCGTTACGGGTGGAAAGACCGCGCGCATAGGCATGGTCAATTGGGTGCGAATCATTACGGGTATGAACAGATCCGTATACTTCTGGTACAGCCAGAAGGCCAAGCAATCAGGATTATAGCACAATACGCGGTCGGCCATACCGCTTTTGGAAAAAGCTTTCACCAGCGCGTCTACCGCAGCCAAGGGCGCTTCCGCGTGCATGGGCGCAGGCACGCCCATAGCCTTTGTTACGCTTGCGGCGAACCCGGTCAATTTGTTGTTGTTAAGCATAATCAGTTCCTCCTAAAAAATATTATACTGCTTACAGGAACGTGGGGTGGCGCAGGACCTCATATCATGCGCATCCCGGTTGTATTTGAAAACGCGAGGAAGATGCGTTGTTTAAGCGCATTCCCGCATGCATTATATTCTATCAGCATATAGCCGAGCGCTTACTCGGCGCGCACACATGCCACGAAATGTTTGGGTCGCAGTTCCCGCAATTCAGGATTCTTGACCAGGCACGCGTCGCAGGCGTAGTCGCAGCGTTTGCTAAACCGGCACTCATCCGGCAGATCGACCGGGGAAGCAACCTCGCCTTTAATGAGGGTCCTCTTGGGTTTGTCTTTCCCGACTACAGGAATAAGAATCGCGGAGAGAAGCGCCTTGGTGTAGGGATGCAGCGGATTTTGGAACAACTCATCCGCCGGCGCTTTCTCCACCATCTGCCCTAAGTACATCACGGCGATATCATCGGAAAAATATCTGACAACGGACAGATCGTGGGTAA
>Ga0116159_1004882_pt1 | contig 11096 bp, 16 predicted proteins | sample AD_JPNAS1_MetaG_FD_89878 | JGI IMG/M metagenome (GOLD analysis project Ga0116159, IMG submission 89878) | Active sludge microbial communities of municipal wastewater-treating anaerobic digesters from Japan - AD_JPNAS1_MetaG | ecosystem: Engineered > Bioreactor > Anaerobic > Digestate | place...
GGCTTGTGGTGTCCCGGTAGGGACAATTGAATGTAGCCCAGCGATGTATCGCTGGGAACAGCGAATTCGAAATTCCAGCAGTGCCGTAGGCGCGATGGAACCCTAACGCGGGTATATCAATCGCCCCTACGGGACTCTCTACAAGAGGGCGCCGTGTCCCACCACTGAAGTGGTGGGCTACATTCAATTGTCCCTCCGGGACACTACGCAAAATTGGGAGGGCGCAGATCGCGAAACCGTTTGCATCGTGAATGAATCAATGAAGTTGCATCTCAGGGCGCTAGGGGCGATCCTGCTCTACGGATTCGGGATGCGCCTTCGTCGATGCGTTGGCGAGCATGACGCGCAACTCGCGCTGCGTTTCGGCCCATGCCCGGATGAGCGGCGTGTTGCGTGCGCAGGCGTAGGCCTCGCACAAGGAAGGATACGCGCCTGGCGCGTCGGCGCTGTTGCGGATAGGAACGCTCCCGCGCGCCATCGCGCGGGCGTCGCCCGCGGTTGAGGCGAGGAAATCAAGGGTGGCGGCGATCGCCTCGCGCCTCGCGGCGGCATGACGGCGAAACGCCACGATCGCGTCGTCGGAAAGCATCGAGATAGGCCCGTTTTTGCCCGGAACGGGCGCCACGGTGAACGCGACGTCCGCCTGGCGCAGCGTGGGCAAATAGGCGGACGACGCCACGGTCATCGCGACTTCGCCGCGCAGAAAACGTTGCATGCCCGCGTCGGGATCGAGCATGGCGTCCCGGGGCGCATCGCCGCGACGCGTCAGCGATAGCACGAACTCCAACGCCTCCAATGCCTCGGGATCGTTCAACGCCGCCTTGCCGTCTTTGACGACATTGCCGCCGGCAGACCACAACGCCTCCAAAAAAGGATAATGGCCCACCGGCCAGAAGCGATCCGTTTTTTCTTTCCCTCCCCGAAGTTCCTTGGCGACGGCGCGCAGTTCATCCCAGGTGCGCGGAGGCGTTGAAACGCGATCGGAACGGCAGAAAAGCGCCGAGCAGAATCCATCGGCGGGAAGGGCATAGAGCCTGCCGTGGACCGTCATGGACGCCCGCGCGACAGGGTGAAGGTCGCGCGTCAACGCGTCGGGCAAATACCCGTCAAGCGGCTGAAGACGCCCGCTGTGCGCGAGCGCGGCCAGCCACGAGCGCTTGACCAACGCGATGTCCGGCAAGTCTCCCGCGGCCAGCGACACCGTGAGCTTCTGGACCGCCGCGCCCCAATCGCCAAGGAATTGCGTCTCGACAGCGAACGGGGCATGCGATGCGCGCCACGACGCGAACGATCCGTTGGGGGCGAACGCAGGCGAGATCAACGGGTGCGCATAATGCCAGATGACGGCGCGATTCTCGGGAGGGTCGTCTGCGTCGGCGGAACGATCCAGGCCTTCCGTTTCGCCGTCATGCCGGGCGAGGATGCGGTCGATGCGCTCCGAGGCGCGGTTCAGGGCTTCGGCAGGCGCGAGGGTTTGTTCCCGCATGCACCCCGCCAACGCGAGGGCGGACGCGAAAACAATCATGGCCGCGCGCCGTTTCTTCGGCGTGCGGCCATGACAAACACGATGCTTCATGCAGGGGATCACCCGAAAGGATCGCGCCGATCGATGGTTTGCTCTCGGCCCGGCCCCACCGACACGATATCGATCGGAACGCCGACTAGCGCCTCGATGCGCTCGAAATAGCGCTGGGCCGTCCCGGGCAATTCTTCCCATGCGCGGCAATCGGAAATGTCGGTTTTCCATCCAGGCATTTCCTCAAACACCGGCTCGACGCGCGCCAGGTCGTCTATCTGCGAAGGAAATTCCGTGACGACGGCTCCGTCAAGGCGATATGCCGTGCAGATTTGGACGGCGTCCACCGCGCTCAGCACGTCGGGCTTGGTCAGAACCAAGGAAGTCGCGCCATTCAACATGGCCGCGCGGCGCAACTGCACGCAATCGATCCAGCCGCAACGCCGCGGACGGCCCGTCGTCGCGCCGTATTCGTTGCCGCGCGCCCGCAACAGGGCGCCCGTTTCGCACGTCAGCTCCGTCGGGAAGGGGCCCTCGCCGACGCGGGTCGAATAGGCCTTCACAATGCCGATGACGCCGGTGATGTCCTTCGGGCCGATGCCCGCGCCCGCGCACACGCCGCCTGCCAACGTTGTCGAACTGGTCACATACGGGAATGTGCCATGGTCCAGATCGAGCATGCTGCCCTGGGCACCCTCGAATACCACGCGCTCCTTCTTCGCAAGCGCGCGATGGACCATCGCCACCGTGTCCGCTACGTACGGACGAAGCCGTTCGGCATAGGCGCTGCACTCGGCCCATACCGCGTCGAACGCGAGCGGCGACTCGCCGAAACAATCGCGAAGGATTTTGTTTTTGTATTCGAGCACGGCGGCCAATTTGTCGCCGAACAACGCCGGATTCACGAGATCGCCCATGCGAATGCCGAAACGATCCGCCTTGTCCGCATACGCCGGACCGATGCCCCGGCCCGTCGTGCCGATTTTGTCCTTGCCTCGAAACGTTTCCTGGGCCTTGTCCAGCAACTTGTGATACGGCATGATGACGTGGGCCGACGGCGAGAGAAACAGCCGCCCCGCACACGAATGCCCCGCCGCTTCAATGCCGTCAATCTCCGCAAGCAACACGCCGGGGTCCAGCACCGTGCCGTTGCCAATGACGCAGACGGTCTCGTCATGCAGAATTCCGCTGGGCACGAGATGGAGGATGGTCTGTTTGCCGTTGACCACAAGGGTATGGCCTGCATTGTTGCCGCCTTGATGACGGACGACCATGCTGGCCTGGCGGGTCAAATAATCGACGATCTTGCCCTTGCCCTCGTCGCCCCATTGCATGCCGACGATCACATAAGCAGGCATTTTCTATCGCGCTCCTTCATATTCGAATCGTCCAAGCGCATGTCTCGCTTGCCTTATGCGCGAGGCGGCTTGGACGCGTTGGGCATGCCCTGGCGTAGAGCGGCTTCTTGGACCTGTTGCGCCCGGACCACGTACACGCGCTGAAGTTCGGCCAGTATTTCGGCGAGCTGCCCAGACTCTTCGGGCGAAAGATTCCCTTCCGTTTTCTCCCGGAGCATTTGCAACGTATCGATGCAATGCTTGCTCTCCACGAGATCGACATAGACTTGTTTGCCGTCTTGCGGGCCCATCGCGCCCAAGGCAAACAGCGCCTGCGCCGCCAAGGTCTGGACAAGCCCCTGGAACAACGTCGGGGCCTCGCCGGCCTCTTCATCTCCCTCGTCCTCTGCGGGCGCTTGCTCCGCCGCCAGACGCGCCTCTTCGCGCTCCCGCTCGACTTGCGCCTTCCAGCCTTCGTCGATGAATATCTTTTTCTCTTCGTCGGCCATACACAAGTGCCCTTTCCCTGATCGTGAGGGCGCGCCGCCCCCGCAACAATGGAATCGGCCCCGAGGCATGGGGCCGATTCGGTTTTACATCACGGAAACAGGATACAGGTGGGCGCGCCCATCACTTGTTCTTATGGCGATTCGCGCGACGCCTCTTCTTCCTCTTGTGTTTCGCGATCTTGGCTCGCCGCACTTTGCGTCCACCGGCCATGCACACGTCTCCTTTTCGGTTCATGCGAGGCCCCGCAGGGCCCCAATCCCTATCCGCCATCAGCTCCCGTCATGGGGCCGTTTATGCGCTCCCGCGATGCCGCGCCTCAGGCTTGCAGCCACTGCGCGTCGGGCATATCGTATTCGCAGCACTCATCCAGGCCAAAATAAATCGCTATCTCGCGTTCGGCCGTCTCGGGCGAATCCGATCCATGCACCAGATTGTTCCGGGTGTTCAACCCGAAATCGCCCCGAATCGTGCCGATGTCCGCCGCCTGACAATTCGTCGCGCCGTTGATCTTGCGCACGATCTCAACAGCCCTGGGCCCCTGCCACACCATTTGGATGGTCGGGCCGGCCGTGATGAAATCCATCAACCCAGGATAGAAGGGCTTGCCTTCATGCTCGGCGTAATGCTTCGCCGCCAGATCCCGCGACACCACCTGCATCTTCATGGCCGCGAGTCGAAGCCCTTTGGCTTCATACCGGCCGATGATCTCGCCCACAAGCCGACGACCCACCGCATCCGGCTTGATCATCACAAACGTGCGTTCCACGTGCCATTTCCCCGAAGCGCGCCGTCGGCGCCCCTCCCTATTCGTAGCCGCGGCAAGGCCGTATCGCCCAGGCGCGCGCATTCCCAGACGCTTTCCCGCTCTCGCAGCGGAAAAGCGACAAGCATTCTACCAAAATACTTCTCGCGACTGCAACCTGCCGACTTGCGTCAAAAGCCAACTTCCCATGTCATGACGCACCCGGCGGGCGCCGCACGCAGCCTGGCGCGGCGCGTAATGTTTACGATGCAGCTTTGTAAGATGCGTAATGGCGCGGCGCCGGGAACTTTTCGCGGGCATGAAGCATTGATGCGAAGATTTCCCAAACGCGCGAATCGTGCGCATAACGCCGCGTCCTATGGAAGGAGACCTCATTCGAATATAGCGGGCCTTGGCCCAAGCCAGGACACATCGCGGGACCGGAATATCGGCGGCAGCAGCGTCTGGCCGATGGGAAGGGTTCCGCGTTTGTATTTTGGACCGGCCCGGCAGCAACCTGCGCCGTGGAATAAATAACGGCGTTACAACGTCTGATGTGGTTAATGGCCCGGAGTTGCGGGACCAACCAAAGACAACGAAGGGCCCTGCGGTGGCGGAACAAACCCAAACCCGGCCCTGACGAAAGGATACGGATTATGTCGATCTCTACGATTTTCGATCGTCTGCAACGATGGGCGTTTGCCCCGCCGCACGCGCAATGCGAGCCGATGGATGCGTCGCGCGAATGGCTCGACCCCGCCGCCTATGCGGCGCTTGGCGTCCTCATGAACTGCGGACAACCGGGCTCCGCCTTTACGTTCGTCATGCGGCCGGATACATCGGGATTGCAGCCAAGACCCCTCGAATACCGCGATTTCTGGAGACTCTAATCGCGTCAGGAAACGTCCAGGCGGTCGCGGTGTTTGCGGTAAAGCCCCCGAAACTGGTGGTAGCTGAGTCCGAGCAGCGCGGCCGCTTTGTTTTGGTTGCGCTGCGCGCGACGCAGCGCCCGGCCAAGCAGCGCAACCTCAAAATCGCGCACGGCCTCTTCAAAAGACGTGAAACGGTCGGCAGACGCGTCTATCGAGGACGGAACCAACGGCGCGGCGGCATCTGCATGCGGCGTCCGGGGCGCATAGGGCGACTGGAACGGGTCGAAGATGATCTCGTCGGAGGTGATGAGGGTGTCGGTGGATTTGTACACGGCGCGTTCCACGACGTTCTTGAGTTCCCGCACGTTGCCCGGCCAGGGATAGGATTCGAGCAACGCCGCAGCGGCAGGGGTGATCTCGGGCATCTCGGCCCAATCCAGTTCGTGCGCCATCCGCGCCGCAAAATGGTTCGCGAGCAACAGAATATCGTCGACGCGGGCCCGTAGCGGCGGCAGGAACAGAACCTCGAACGACAGCCGGTCGAGCAGGTCCCGCATGAAACGGCCTTCCGCCGCCAACGCGAGGAGATCGCTGTTGGTGGCCCCGACAATGCGGACATCCGCGCGGACGGTCTCCGTGCCGCCGACGCGCTCGAAACCGCCGTATTCGACGAATCGCAGGATTTTTTCCTGCGTTTCGATGGGAATGTTGCCGATTTCGTCTAGAAAGAGGGTGCCGTTGTCGGCGGACTCGAAACGCCCGGTCCGGCGTTGGATAGCGCCGGTAAACGCCCCGCGTTCGTGGCCAAACAGTTCGGACTCGATGAGCGACGGGGCCAAGGCGGCGCAGTTGAGCGCCACCAGCGGTTCGCGCCAACGTTTCGAAAGAAAATGGAGACGCCGTGCGGCAAGTTCCTTGCCGGTGCCGCGTTCGCCGACCAGCAGGACGGGACGCTCCACGCGGGCTACCAGCGAAAGCTGCTCCTGAAACGCGAGGAAGCTCTCGGACTGTCCTAGGGGATCGATAGGCGCGGGTTCGCCCGGCGTATCGGGGATGAATTCGTCGGAAGGGATCGTGGGTTTCATGGTGAATTACGCCTCATATGTTGGCTTATTGTGCCATATGTGAGCGAAAAAAACCAGATTGCTTGTGAAACTTTTTAGGAAGAATGAGCATAAATCTATTGTATGCAATGGTTTATGACAGAATAGATGACTTGGCACGCCTCCTGCGTAGGCAAGGATACATGCCCAGTGGCATGGAGAAGGAGTTAGGAAATGAATTCGGGGACTATGGGTTTGCAGGATAAGCGACGTTTCGTTCGCACGCCGTTCATCGGCTCGATCGTCTTGACGGGCGAGAAGCTGGATCGGTGCGAGGTGACCGTCTGCAACGTCAGTCGCGGCGGTTTGTGCGTCGAGACGGGACATCCCCTGCATCCCGGGCAACGGCTGTTGGCGGAAGTGCGCGAAATGGGCCTGGGCGAAGTGGTCGAGCTGAAGACGGCGGTGGCGTGGGTCGCCCCCTTTGAAGAAGCCGGCCGCACCTGGGTTGGGTTGCGTGTGCTCCACAGTGAGCCGGAATCCGTTACGGCGATGTCGACCTTGTTGCACAAGGGGTTGCATCAGTCGGGCGTCTTCACGCTTTTGGGCAGTGAAGACCCTTGCCGAGCGGAGACGCCCCAAGCGATGGAGCGAGAGGGACGCGGGAGCGGCACAGCGGCCGGCTTCGTCACGCCCCTCGCGCACCGCGCTTGTGCGGCAATCTGCGCGATGATTGCCGGGGCCGCGCTCTCGTAGCCGGTCCTGGCTTCGCCGGATGCGTCCATATTTCCCCTAGGCGCGGCGCTCTTTCGGGAGTAGACGGCCCGTTTCGGGCAGGAGGTAGGCAATGGGCATCTTTACACGTGTGCGCGACATCATCAGCTCGAACATCAACGCCATGCTCGACAAGGCCGAGGACCCGGAAAAGCTGGTTAAACTGATGATCCGCGAGATGGAAGACACGCTCGTCGAAATCAAGGCGTCGTGCGCCGGGGCGATGGCGGCGAAGAAAAAGATCGTGCGCGAAGCGGAGACCGTCCGCGAACGGGCGATCGAATGGGAGAAAAAGGCCCAGATCGCCGTGGACAAAGGCCGCGAGGACCTTGCCCGCGAGGCGTTGCTCGAAAGGCGCCGGCACCGCGACCGCGCGGACGCGCTCGACAAGGAACTGGCCCATTGCGACGGCATTGTCGAGCAATACCAAGGCGACATTCTTCAGCTCGAAGAGAAGTTGGCCGCGGCGCGCGAGAAACAGCGCATCCTGGTGCAACGGCACGTCCGTGCGCAAGGCAGTCGCCGCGTGCAGTCCGACCTGCGCAAGGCCGATACCTCCGACGCCCTGTTGCGGTTCGAACACTTCGAAAACCGCATCGAGCGCATGGAGGCCGACGCCGAACTCGTCAACTTCGGCCGCAAGCCGGCATTGCACGATGAGTTCGTCAAGCTCGAAGGCGATGAAGAACTAGAACGCGAACTGACCGCGCTCAAGCAAAAGCGGGGTCAATAGCGATCGCATGGAACATCCCCTTCCATCCCAAGCCGGGCGTACGCCCCCCGTGCGCCCGGCGCCCCCCCAAAACGTTTCCGCACCTGAATTGAGGTGAGAGCATGATACGCGCACTGTGTTGCATCGCGACGATAGGGTTGGTTCTGCTGGTGGCAGGATCGGCGATCTTTGGACTTCTGTTCGCGACGGTTGCGGCGGTTCTCGCCATTGTCTCGGCGATTATCAAAGTGACGGTCGTGTTGGTTGTAGCGGCGTCGCCGGCGCTGATTCCCGCGCTGGCGGTGGCGTTCTTGGTCTGGATTATGTTCCGCAGCCGGAAGCCGCGCCACGACAAGCCGCGCCACGATTATCACGATTATTACGATGACTGGCAGGATCGGCGTGGCCGCTACGACCGGTATTGCCGATAGGACCCTGTGACGGCGGCCGGCTTTGTAGCGCCCGGTCTCCGTGCCGGGCGAAAGTGCGAGAGTATAGACAAAGGACGCCCGCACAGAGACGAGGCGCGCGAGAAGACGTCAGTTGATGGTTGGTTTATAATCGAAGCAGTGGCTGGGAAGCAGGGAGGGAGGTTACATATGCCAGAGATTACCGCCGTTGGACTTCTGGTCTTTGCCATCGCGTGCTTGTTCGTGCTCAAGCTGGTCAAAATTCTCCGGGGCGATGGCTGCGCGACGAGCGGATCCAACGAAGACGACGCCCGGTTGGTCCAGGAAATCCACCAGGGCATGGAACGCCTCGAACGCCGCGTCGAGGCCCTCGAAACCATCCTGCTGGATTCGGCGAGGAGCGGCGGCGAAACAAGACGATGACCGTTGTGCAGCGCCCCAGGGCCGGTCGTTTGATAGATCCCCGCGCCTCGCTGCAGGGAAGAAGGAGGTTTTAGATGCCAGGTGGAGGAGGAGCATTGGGAGCGCTTGCCATCGAGATGTTTGCGGTCCCTGTGATGTGCTTGGCCGTGATCTGTGGGGTTGTCCTGCTGCTGGTGCGCCTTCTGGGCGGCGGCAAAGCAGCGAATGCGGCGATGACCCAGGAAGAAGCGCGGATATTTCAGGAAATGCACCATGGCATGGAACGTCTCGAACGCCGCATGGAAGCCCTCGAAACCATCCTGCTGGATTCGGCGAGGAGCGGCGACGAAACAGGGCGATGACCAGCGCGTGACGCAGCAGGGCCGTCTTACAGGCCCGATACAGTATGAGGGAGGTTGCGCATGACGGCAGACGGGGGAATGGTATTGGGATTGGGAGCGCTTGCCATAGTCGCGGTCTTTGCGGTCCCTGTGATGTGCTTGGCCGTGATCTTTGGGTTCATCCTGCTGTTGGTGCGCTTTCTGCGCGGCGGCAAAGCAGCGAATGCGGCGATGACCCAGGAAGAAGCGCGGATGTTTCAGGAAATGCACCATGGCATGGAACGGATGGCGCAGCGCATCGAGGCGCTCGAGACCATCTTGTTGGACAAACAGCAGAAAGAGGAGGTGAGCCGATGACCCGTCAATCTCCCCGCGAAGGACGTCCCCTCTACCGTTCGCGCAACGGAATTATCTTCGGCGTGTGCCGCGGCATCGCCGAGCACCTGAACTTCAGCGTGTTCTGGACGCGCGTCATCGCGGTCCTAGGCCTGTGCTGGACAGGCGGACTCGCGGGAACCGTGTACATCCTCGCGGCGTTGCTGATGAAGCTCGAACCGGTATTGCCCATCGACAACGACGGCGACCGCGAGTTTTATCACTCATACCTCAGTTCGCGCAATCTGGCGTTGCAACGGTTGAAGAAGACCTTCGACAGCCTCGACCGCCGCCTCCAGCGCATGGAAGACATCGTCACCGCGCGCGCCTACGATTGGGATCGCCGCCTGAACGAGGAAAAGTGAACGGCGCGGTTTCCTGGGGGCGGCGAAGCATGACAACCGCCCCGGAACGCTAAAGCGCTGCCGTTGAGTTGTGACCGTTCTTTTCCCGTAAGCGTTTTGGAAACGGCCTTTGGTGAATGGAGTGCGCCGCGCCATTTCAAAAAAAACGCCATGGAATGCGCGCCGTTGCAGCACGAGCCGCTCCGCGCGCGCAATTCGGCAACCGGGTTGGACGCCCCTGCCCTCATGTGAGATAATGCCGCAGCTCTCTGCGCGCCTGTAGCTCAGGTGGATAGAGCAACGGCCTTCTAAGCCGTAGGTCGTGCGTTCGAGTCGCACCAGGCGCGCCAGCTTCTTTTATTGCCGCTTCTTGCAAACTATTGTCTTTATTGGTCAAAATGCGATCTGTATCATCTGTTCCGCTGTTATGGATAAATGCCTCTTCATTGCCAATTTTTGCCTCGTTGCACCACGTTTTGCCGGATTTTGGTGCAACCGTTGGGGCAACCAAATTCGCGACGTTTTGCACCGCGTGCGCGCTCGCCGAAGCAGTGAACGACGGCAACGAATCCACCGCCCGCGCCAAATCCTGAACGCCAAGCGACACATACGCGGATTGGGTTAACTTCGGATCGGAATGCCTCATGAGTTTTTGCGCAATCGCCAAGGGCGTCCCTGCAATGACCAAAAGCGAGGCAAACGTGCCACGCAAGGCATGCACGTCGATAACGCGTCCGCGCGAGTCCGTGCGCTCAATGCCCGCTACCTCGCAATCTTTGTGAAACTCTCTACTCACATCCACCGACACCCCATCAAACAAAGGCATCTTGTCAGTAGTTGACTGGAATGGGACTACAGTGCCGGAATGCCCGGCAAGGCCCCCGGAATGCCCCGCAAGACGCGCGCGCCGTTCGGCAATAAATCTTCTCAGCTCCACCGCCAAACTTTCCGTCACGGGCAACGTAGCGCCGCGCCGGACCTTCTCGTGGCGCGCTTCGAGGATAAGGTGCGGTGGGTCTTCATCGAGGCGAAAGGATTCAAGTTTGAGGGATAGCGCCTCGGAAACACGTAAGCCGGTCGAAACGAGCACGTGACAGAACACGCTTCGCGTGCTGCCTTTCCACTGCACCCGGTCGAGTTCTTCGGTAGAAACAGTGCGCCCGTTCCGCGTCGCCTCGACAACGTGGCGGTTTTTGGTTGCCGCGAGCAGGCGAGAAACTTCTTCGGATGTAAGCGGCCTTCTAACGCGTCGGCGATCGAGGCGCTCGTTGCGCCGTTCGACGTGGACAAAGGGCGACCTGCTCACGTAACCCTTGCGCACGGTCCACGACGCAAAACTTTTGTATGCGACAATGAAGTGATTCGCGCTTCGCGCTCCGAACCCTTCGCTCACAATCCAGGCATTCAACCGCTCACCTCCCATGTCGGCCAACGTGCGCCAATTCAGGGCTTTTGCCGCTCGTTCGAGATACCGCACGCTTTCCTTGATGTGTTTGGGACTTCGTTGCTTATCGGCCAACACTCGCCCATACGCCGCGATCACGTTGGCCAGCGGCGCCCGGCCATGCCGTGCCGTTTTCGCTTCGCTTGCCGTAATGACGCCCGCCTTGATTCGTTCTTGTTCGCTTTCAAGCGCCGTCATCCGCGCCAACGCCGCACCCTTATCCCGGCACCCCGTGGACACGTCCACCCGCGAACCGTCGGCAAGCGTGACGCGA
>Ga0116159_1004891_pt1 | contig 11078 bp, 9 predicted proteins | sample AD_JPNAS1_MetaG_FD_89878 | JGI IMG/M metagenome (GOLD analysis project Ga0116159, IMG submission 89878) | Active sludge microbial communities of municipal wastewater-treating anaerobic digesters from Japan - AD_JPNAS1_MetaG | ecosystem: Engineered > Bioreactor > Anaerobic > Digestate | place...
AAAAAACAATTAAACGTATGAAAAAAATTAAAATTGGATTATTGTTTGGCATTATCGCAGGAGTTATTGATGTAATTCCCATGATTATTCAAAACCTGACATGGGATGCAAATCTATCTGCATTTACCATGTGGATAGTTGTTGGATTCCTAATTGCAACTATTGATTTAAAAATCAACTCGGTTATCAAAGGTATTTTGATCGCTTTCTTAGTTTTATTGCCTTCTGCTGTTTTGATTGGATGGAAAGAGCCTGTTTCACTAGTACCAATAGCAATAATGACAACAATTTTAGGTGGACTACTTGGATTTTCAATTAATAAAACTTTGACTAAAAAATGAGTACTTTTTCGGAAATTTGCATTTATGAGATAAAACCTGACAAGGTTGATGAATTTGAAAAACTTATTGAAGAGGTTGCAAAACATCATAAATCCTTTGCAGGTGTGATTGATGTTAAATACATCAAAAGAACACACCGACAAAAGGACTTTAATTCAGTGAAAAATGGAGAACCTGCAATCCGACTGACAAGAAAACCAGAAAGCGTAACTTATATTTTATACTGGGAGCTTGAAAATGAATTGATTCACGCCGAAGCAACAAAATCCGGATTAGAAAAATTTTACAAACAATTCAACCGATGTTTAACAACAATGCCAAAAATAATACTTGGAGAGAGGATAAAATAAAGTGCTACCATACAACATCATACATCAACATTTACTAGCACATCCAAAAAATAAATAAATCTCATTTGTTAATCAAGTCTACGTTAACATAAATTTTGACAAAAATTGTATATAATTGCATTAATTTGCTCAGTTATATCAATATTAGGTACAATTATTGCGCTCTGCCCATTTATAAAATAATATATTTTAGTTAATGAGAAACTTCTCTAAAATACTTTTATTCATAGTTTTTATCAATCTATTTGGCTCTGTATCAGCTCAAAATGGAGGCTTACAGATTAGCGGATTTTTGCGCGATGGCTGGAAGCCTATATCGGGTAGCATGGTGCAGCTGTACTCTTATGGCTCGCTGTTAATGATTGCTGAAACCGATTTAGCCGGACGATTTAGTTTTGAATTAGAGTTAAATCGGGAATATCAACTGATATTTGCCGCTTACGGCTACGTAACCAAAAGATTGACAATAGACACCAATGTTCGTGAAAATGAGGAGAGAGAGTGGGTATATTGGTTTAATATGGAGATTTTTCCTGAAATCCCCAATACAGACTTCTCTGTCTTTCAACTGCCAGTTGCCAAAATTTACTACTCACCAAATTTTGGCGAATTTGATTTTGATTACAACTATTCCGGAAAATTTAAAAACTTAAGCAATAATCTTATTTCATACGTAAAAAAGGAACGGTACGCACAGTATAACAAACATATATCTCTTGCAGATAACGAAAGAAAGAGTGGCGAATTTGTAAAGGCAATTGACCATTATTTGATGGCACGAGTGTATGATCCCTATGTTTTGTATCCTGCAGAGCAAATAAACTCTCTTGAAACGCAGTTGTTAAGAAAGAGTGATAAATACAAAACCTTTATTAATTTACAGCAATTGGGCGACTCCTGTATGTGTGGGCATGATTTTTCAAAAGCATCGGTATTCTACGCTGAATCAGCTTCTATATATCCTGAAAGCGATTACGCATGGTATAAAGCCAACCTGGCAGACACTTTAAACAGCAGATTTGACAACTCGATGTATATAAAATTACAATACAATCATCATGTCTCTCTTGCCGATAAATATATAAGTAATCGCGACTATATTAACTCTTTGTATCACTATGAGTTAGCATCTAAGTTAAATCCAAACGATGAGTATGTTTTTAAACAGATAAAGTTTCTAGGTACACAACTGAATATATCTGTTGATAGAAGCAATAGTGAACAATACAGAAAACTAATTGAAAACGGCGACAGATATTTTCAAAACTCTGATTACGATAAAGCTGAGCAATATTACAATGAAGCACTAACTATCAATAAATCAGACCAATATATTAAAATTCAGATTGATAAGATAAATAGAAAAAAGGAACTATTTAAACAATTCTCATTCTCCCCAGAAAGCAGAACCAAAGAATTTATTAACAATTTGGCAAAGATTTATGATACAGGTTTGTCACAGGAGTTTCACGAATGGAATGGGAAAAAAGTTATTAGAATTATTATTAACGACGGCAGGGAAGCACGTGAATATGTAAAATTAATGTCAGACTCTGACACACTCTATTACCGCAATGGACAAAATATTTCTAAAGTAGTATTTAAAACAGAAACGGGACATTAATCTTAATAAAACAGACTCTACATTCAAATTGATTTTGTCTATAATACCACTGCTTATACCAATTGTAATTTTAAAATAGTCCAATCTTTTTAAAATTTTACAATGGTAAATGCCGATGTAACAGATACATAGTTCAAACGAACGATAGTGAAGTTTGGACTATAGTAGCTGTCCAGTCGGTATTAATACAAATTTTACAAATAGAATGCATATTTTTTATACTTTTGCGTTTCTATTATACTAAAAAGCCCAAATGGACAATACTATACTTTCAGTTATTATAGTAAATTATAATGTAAGATATTTTCTCGAGCAGTGTCTCCACTCGGTTAGAAAGGCGTCTCAAGACATAAGTTGTGAAATATTTGTTGTCGATAACAATTCATATGACAATAGTTGCGAAATGGTTCGCAATCTATTTCCAGAGGTAAAACTAATTGAGAACAAAGAAAATTTGGGATTTTCCAAGGCTAACAATCTTGCTATCAAGAAATCTAAGGGTAAATATGTTTTGCTATTAAATCCCGATACCATTGTACAAGAAGATACTTTTACTAAGACCGTAAACTTCATGGAATCAACGCCTGAAGCCGGTGGTCTTGGTGTAAAAATGATTGACGGCAACGGGAATTTTCTTCCCGAATCAAAACGTGGATTACCAAAGCCAATGACCGCCTTTTATAAAATATTCGGTCTTAGCGCGCTCTTTCCAAAATCAAAAACTTTCGGAAAATATCATCTAAGCTACTTAGACCCAAACGAAACACACGAAGTAGATGTACTTTCCGGTGCATTTATGTTATTGCGGAAATCGGCATTAGACAAGGTGGGGCTTCTAGATGAAACATTTTTCATGTACGGCGAAGATATTGACCTTTCATACAGACTACAACTTGGAGGCTACAAAAATTACTATTTCCCCCATACAACAATAGTCCACTACAAAGGGGAAAGCACCAAAAAAAGCAGTGTAAACTACGTAATGGTGTTTTATAATGCAATGGAGATATTTTTCAAAAAACATTTCCAAAACCGCCTGATTGGAATATTTTCTATATGCGTCAAGTTTGCAATATATTTCCGCGCTTTTTTAGCAATTTTAAAAAGAGTAATTGCATCAATTACAATCCCCCTTATAGATGGTATTTTAATATGGTTGTTCTTCTATTTTGTTTTACCATTTTGGGAAGTCTTTAAATTCGGAGCGGCAGGCAGTTATCCCCCTTCTTATATAACATTTGCTGTTCCTATATATATACTTATTTTTCTTGTATCTGTATTATATTCAGGTGGTTACGATAAGCCTTACAAAAATATAGCATATTTAAGAGGCATTTTAATTGGTTCAGGTTCTATATTATTGTTTTACAGTCTGTTAAACGAAGAGTTGCGTTTTTCACGTGCAATGATTATCTTCTCAACAATCTTTGCGTCAAATGTTTTGCCACTGTTGCGAGTTTTTTATGGAGCTATTGGCATAAAAGGCTACAGTAAAATTATACCTAAAAATCTTAACGTTTTAATTGCAGGAAGCTCCGAAGAGGCTGAAAAAACACGTCAAACAATTAGTAATTCACCCGAAGCATTTACGATTATTGGTAGAGTAAATAACGACAGAGACGACACCGAAAAACTTGGCTCACTAGCAGATATGTCCGAAATATCACGGCTACACAATGTTGACGAAATCGTATTTTGTTCATCGACATTAAGCGCATCGGAAATTATCGACTCAATGATGCTGACAGAACTTTCGGGAGTTAAATTCAAAATACTGTCGCCAGATGGTATTGCCGTAGTTGGAAGCAGCTCAATACAAACTGACGATGAACTATATAACGTTAAATTAAACAGTATTGCTAAACCTACTAACCTAAGGTTTAAAAGAACTATTGACGTTGCTCTCGCGCTCTTTATACTTATCACCTACCCCATACTTTTTTATACTTATAAAAACAAGTCAAAAATAATTTCAAACGCTTTTAGTGTGCTACTTGGCAAAAAAACATGGGTCGGATATATTCCCGATACAAGAGCCACACTCCCACCTATCAAAAAAGGTGTACTAAACCCTGCAATGATAAGAAAGCAGGAACTCTCCGATAAAACTATCGACAAGCTAAATCGCTTATATGCAAAAGATTATAGAATTACAAACGATATAAACATAATTTTGCGATGTTGGAAAAACTTAAGCAATTAACAATGAGCAATGAACAATGAACAATTAGTTAATTGCTTTTAAAGTAAGTTTTGTATTTTTGTTATTTTAGCAGATGTAATTTGAAAAACGAACTTCACTTATGATAAAAAAGATATTAATACCAATCTTTGGAGTAACGCTTATTTTAAACTCATTCAGTCAAAACGTAGGTCAGACGGGCGATGTAATAAAAAATTATACCGATATCAACGGGATGAAACAGGGACACTGGGAGGTAAAATACCCGAACGGACAAATAGCTTATATAGGATATTTTAAAAACAATAAGCCTGTTGGGAAATTCACCCGTTACTACGAAAGTGGTAAACTGTTCTCTGAAGCATATTTTTACGATAACAGTAAGTACAGCAGCGTAAAAATGTACAATACCGCCGAACGCGTGATTGGCAGAGGTCGATATTGCGACCAAAACAAAGACAGTATCTGGATTTTCTATCTCGATAACGGAATGCAAATTGCACAAGAGGAGTATAATAATGGCGTTCTACATGGTATCAGCAAAACCTTTTATTACCCATCGGGAAATCTGCACGAAATAATCCCATATAAAGATGGGAAAAAACACGGGCTGTACGAAAAATATTACTCAGACGGCAGAATTAGAATGCGTGCAACCTATTGCGACGGCTTGATGTGCGATACAATGAAGCTATATTATCCAAGCGGAAGAATTGAATCAGAAATTCCTTACAAAAACGACTTGCGCAATGGAATCGAAAAAAACTACAGCGAATCGGGAAAAGTAACAAGCGAAATTCCTTACGAAAACGGACGTTGCACCGACCCTGCAATTGAGCTAAAGAAATCAAAAGAGCTTGAGGAAATTGAGAAAGTAAAAGGCACATTTCCTGATATCAACCAATTCGAAGACCCTTTAGATTTTTTAAGAAGACCATTAAGATAGTGTTTAACAAGCAATTACATCAAACAACAACACATTAAGATGAAAAAGGTACTTTTAGCCATGAGTGGCGGACTTGATAGTTCAGTATGTGGCATGCTTTTAAAGGAGCAAGGGTTTGATGTTTACGGAGTTACATATCGTACATTTGATTCAATACCAGAAAGTTCAACGTCCGAGCTAACAGATTGTCACACAGACAATTCAATTATGGAAGCAAAGCGTTTAAGCGAAAAACTTGGAATAAGCCACACTGTTGTTGACTTCCGCGAGGAGTTCAAGCAGACCATAATTAAAGATTTTGTTACTGAATATCTTACTGGTAATACTCCAAACCCCTGTGTAATATGCAATTCGACAATTAAATGGGGACAATTACTTAAAATTGCCGACAAGCTCGGTTGCGACAAAATCGCCACGGGGCACTACGCACAAATTAAAAATGAAAATGGTCGATGCTATCTGTCGGCGGGGGTTGACAAAACAAAAGATCAGACATATTTTCTGTGGAAATTAACACAAGAAGCTCTTTCACGCACCCTGTTTCCAATTGGGAACTATAAAAAATATGAAATAAGAAAAATTGCCGAAAAGAAAGGGTTTGTAAGTCTAAGCCAAAAGCCTGAAAGTCAGGAAATTTGCTTTATACCTGACGATAATTATCGCCGTTTTTTAACCGAAATGGCTCCCGAAAAGATTTCAAATATCGGACCCGGCGATTTTATTCTTGCAAACAGTAAAGTTGTTGGCAAACATCAAGGATACCCATTTTACACCATTGGGCAACGAAAAGGTTTAAACGTAGCTCTTGGAGAGCCTTACTATGTGACTGATATTGACGCAACTACAAACACAATAACATTAGGCAAACGCGAAGAACTTGAAGTTGCAAGCGCAATCGTAACAGACATTAACTTAATGAAATACACAACAATTCCGCCAGAAGGACTTAATGTTACAGTAAAAATACGTTATAGAAGTACACCACAAAGTGCAACCATATTTGGCGAAGGCGATTACGCCGAAATAATATTCAAAAAACCTGTAAGCGCACTTACACCCGGACAATCAGCTGTTTTCTACGAAGGCGATGATGTGGTTGGCGGAGGAATTATAACAAAAGCTAAAGCATAAAACCATGAAACATATATTTAATTTACTTATTTTCAGCACTATTGCAATAACGGCTTGCAATAACAAAACCGAACAGCCCAATCCGCCAAATCACAGCACGTATTTCCCTTTTTACAGAAACGAAGTACAATACTTTGAAGTAAAAGAGATTTCAATTGATGCACCGTTAGACATCTACGATACAACTATTTACACCTTAAGCATAGTTACCGACTCTCTTTTTAATTCTGGAGATACAATTATCGGTCATTACACTCTGCTAAAAGGAGATAGCGTAAAAATACCAATTGGAAGATTGGTTAGAGAACTATCTTCCCCCGTAGGTTCGTATATTGAAAACTGGAATAACTGTAGAATGGTAAAGACTTTATTACCAATTAAAAACGGTGCCACATGGAACTCACAAATATATTGTATAACGTCAGGCAATAACGAAATTTCAAAAATTGTATCAGCACACATACCTTCCACAATAGATAGCAGATACTACGACTCTACATTTAAAGTCTTTCACAGCTACGACAGTTCACTTATACATTTGAAAGCTAATCAAGAGATTTGGGCAGCTGGCTACGGACTGATTTACTCTGAAAAGGTTGATATAATATCGAACAATCCTAATTTAGATTTTACAATTCCTATTCGCCAAAGAATTGAAATAGGAACAATTTTCGAAATGCAAAGAAAAATGTTTGGGCCACAAAAGGCCAAATAACAGCAACTTACAATGTACAGAACAATATTTTTGTTTATAGCATTTTCTCTTTTTTACAAAGGTTTTTCACAAAACACTGATTCTTATTTAGTTATATATTTTGACTCAAAAAACAACACCCCATACAGCTTGGAAAATCCTGCCGAATTTCTTACTGAACGTGCTATCGACCGCCGCATTCGTTTTTCAATTCCAATCGACAGCACCGATTTACCTGTAAATCAGAACTATATCGACTCACTTTTTAAACTAAATATTGCCGAGGAACTACTATACACCTCACGTTGGCTTAACTGCGCCGTAGTAAGACCAAAAGCAAGATACGAGAAACATATTTCTCAAAATTGGATTAAAAATTACTCTTTAGTAACAATCAAACGTAAAAGGAGAAACAGCTATTCATCAAGCTTATACGAAGGTAACGTTTCCACACACAATGACAATCTGACAGAAAAACAGCTCGACGAGATTGGTGTTTCAAAGCTCCATAGCATGGGACTGACAGGCAAAGGCGTTTTAATTGCAGTTTTAGATGCAGGTTATCGTAGCGTAAACACCTTGTCACTCTTCGATTCGCTAAGAAACAGAGAGCAGATAATAGCAACTCGCGATTTCGTAGCGAAAAGCAGTACCGTTTATAGTCACCATAATCATGGAACGGCTGTATTGGCTCTGCTTGCAGGAGTAATTCCCGACAATTATCGAGGCTCTGCTCCGGAGGCTAATTATATTTTAATTCGCACGGAAAATGCAGCGTATGAATCTCGTTTAGAGGAGTTTAATTGGCTTGCAGGTGCCGAATATGCCGACAGCTTGGGAGCCGATATATTAAACTCATCATTAGGATACAATCTTTTTGACAATCAAGCCGATAACTACACAATTAACGACCTTACCGGCGACGTGGCAATATGCTCAAAAGCCGCAGGAATTGCTGCAAGCAAAGGAATGGTAGTTGTTTCAAGTGCCGGAAATGATGGAGATACCCAATGGCGATACTTAAACTTTCCCGCAGATAGCCCCGATATTTTATCCATCGGAGCAACCGACTCAGATGGAGTTCGTTGGTCTGGGAGCTCAATTGGAATGTCGTTTCACGCCTATAAACCCGACTTTATGTCACGTGGAGCTGACGTTTGGGTACCTTCAACCATAGCAGAAGGATTTTACAAAAGCACAGGAACATCATACTCCGCTCCTATTTTTGCAGGCGGAATAGCCTGTTTATTACAGTATTACAGTGACAAGTCGCCTCTACAAATCAAGCAAGCACTAAAAGAGACCGCCAAAAACTGCGATTCTCCCAACAACTATATAGGTTACGGACTGCCCGATTTTTACAAGGCTTTTTACAAACTCCAAAACATATCTCCTCCAGAAGACAACACAATTACAATAAACAAACTGTTTTACGACAAATCGTCAAACACGCTAAACATTGATGTCGTAAGTGCAACAGATAGAACGATTTATATAGATATTTACGATTCGCTTGGGCGCACCCTACAAAGCGTTGTTAAAGAAACATCGCCCGGACTCCCTCTTTCACTTGTTATTCCTATTCCACAGCTAAATATGCCACAAGTTATTATGGTGGCTATTCGTGGACAAACAGGCAAAGGCATTACTCGTAAAATTATGCTTTTTTGAATTAGTCGAAAGACGGAAGTCGGGTGACCGATGTCTGCGACGAGCCTCCGGTCATTGAGCATAATCAAAATGACCAATTCAAAACAGGTAATACCAATTGGACAGCTACTATATTCAAATCTTCATTATAATTTGTTTTGCCTACACATCTGACATACAGCTACTTACAGTTGTGAAATTTAAAAATATTGGACAATTTTTAAATTAAAATTGGTATAATTAGCTGAATTAAAATTATAAATACCTATATTTACGAATGCGTATTGTTTTTCACAAATGTTTATATTTGTGAAAAGAAGAAATAAACCAAACAAAAGTATAAACCAAAAATATGTAAAAATAAAGAAAATATAATATAGCGTTTAGCCGATTTCTGTATCTAAAAATCTACCAAATTTCAAGAATAAGCAGGGAAGAAGCAAAAACGCCACGCTGATGCGTGGTCGTTGCTCTACATCTGCTTATGGGTTTTGGTAGAACCTTAGATACAGCGTAGACAAAGTACCACGCTTTTTTTATGCATGTATAACAAGCTATAAATCAGAATAATGAACAAAAGAAGAAAAAATATAGAAAATTATTTTACACCTATGAAGCGTTATGGCATATGACAAAAGTAATTTTGAATTTAAAAAAAGGGATAGCCGAAACCCAAAAAGAGTAGGCGTAAACTAAAAAATAATGATAAATAAGCATAACAACATGAACGTCAAGCTATTAAAACTAAGTACTATACTCTTGTTAGGATTTGGACTAACAGGGTTGCAAGCGCAAACAAGTATCAACGCAACAGGTGGGGATGCTTCAGGAAGCGGTGGAGCAGTAAGCTACTCCATTGGGCAAGTTGTTTACACCATAAGCACAGGAACTACAGGTTCTGTGGCACATGGGGTACAACAACCTTACGAAATTTCAGTAGAAACTGGAATTGAGGTCACAGAGATAAATCTTTCAGTAATAGCTTATCCAAATCCAACAAGCAATTACTTGCAGTTAAGTGTTGAAAATGTGAACCTTAAAGATTTATCGTATCAACTTTACAATATTAATGGCAAACTTTTACAAACAAATGAGTTAGCAAGCACAGAAACTCAAATTGATATTAGTAGTTATGCAGCAGCAACCTATTTCGTAAAGGTAATACAAGGAAACAACGAATTAAAAACATTTAAAATCATCAAAAAATAATAGGTACAGGGCGAAAACTTTTACCTTTCACCTTGCACACTTCGGCTATGCTCAGCGCACCGCCTTGTCCCTATCTTAGAAAATAATTAATAAATAATAAATATTAAAACAAAAGACATATGAAAGCAAACTTCAAAAAAACAGTCATGGTACTTGCAACTTTAGCCTTGTACATTTTACCTACGTTAGCTCAAACACCAGAAAAAATTAGTTATCAAGCAGTTATACGCAACAGCAACGATCAGTTAGTTGCAAATACACAAGTTAAAATGCGAATAAGCATTTTAAAAAACTCAGCAAGTGGTACAGTGGTTTATTCAGAGACTCAAGCTCCAACAAGTAATGCTAATGGATTGGTAAGCGTTGAAATTGGTACAGGAACACTGTTCAGTGGTAACTTTACCACTATTGACTGGGCTGACGGACTATATTTTATTAGAACCGAAACCGACCCAACTGGAGGAACAAACTACTCTATTACAAGCACAAGCCAATTGTTAAGTGTGCCTTATGCTTTACATGCTAAAACAGCTGAAACTGTAATTGGTGAAATTAACGAAACCGACCCTGTGTTTACGACATGGGACAAGTCAACAGGTATTTCAATAACTGAGAGCCAAATTAGTGATTTAGGTAATTATGTAGAAACCGAAACCGACCCAGTTTTTTCTACATGGGATAAATCAACTGGTATTTCAATAACAGAAAGTCAAATCAGTGACTTGGGCACATATATTGAAACAGAAACCGATCCTGTATTTGCAGAATGGGATAAATCAACGGGCATTTCAATTACTGAAAGTCAAATTAGTGACTTAGGCACTTATATTGAAACAGAGACTGATCCTGCTTTTACGACATGGGATAAGTCAACTGGCATTTCAATTACTGAGAGCCAAATTAGTGACTTAGGCACTTATATTGAAACAGAGACTGATCCTGCTTTTACGG
>Ga0116159_1004910_pt1 | contig 11047 bp, 3 predicted proteins | sample AD_JPNAS1_MetaG_FD_89878 | JGI IMG/M metagenome (GOLD analysis project Ga0116159, IMG submission 89878) | Active sludge microbial communities of municipal wastewater-treating anaerobic digesters from Japan - AD_JPNAS1_MetaG | ecosystem: Engineered > Bioreactor > Anaerobic > Digestate | place...
ACTGCGCGGGGTTTTGCCGATGGGGGTTTGATCGACTTCCAGCACGCGGTCGATGGCCTCGAAGCCGGTCACTTCTGCGCAGCCAGTCCAGGTGATGGTTTCACCGGCTTGCAGCGCGTCACGGCCGGCTTTGGTGCTGCGCTTTTGCACGGCGGTTTGCACGTTGGCCAGCAAGACATCGCGCGCCAGGGTCGATTTGCCCGAGCCGCTGACGCCGGTGACGGCTACCAGGCGCTTGAGCGGGAACCGGGCAGTAATGGCTTGCAGGTTGTGCAGGCTGGCGCGGGTGATGGTGATCCACTGCGGTTGCTGTGGCGGCTGGGGCGGCTGGCGCTCTTGGCCCGTGAAATTGGGGTCAGAGCCCAATTTCCTGGAAGGTCCGGGTTTTTGTTTGGGCGGCTTGGGTGGGAAATTGGGATCCGACCCCAAATTCACTACGACGTTGATTGTTTCGGCGGGTGCCAAATTCACTGCTGTGGTGGATGTTCCGTCTGTGGTGGCAAGCGGCTGTGACCCGGCCTGGGTCTCGATATTTTGATGATTTTGGGCTGCGGAGCCCGTGCTATATGCGCTGGCAGCTATATTATTTGAAGCATCTACGAAGCGCCTTGGCTGTAGCGGATGGCGCATGGCGTGCAGCAGGTAGCGGCCGGTTTGCGAATCTGCGGCGCTTTGGATGTCTGCCACCTGGCCTTGGGCGACCAGGCGGCCACCGCGTTTGCCGGCACTTGGGCCGATGTCGATGATGTGGTCGGCGTGGCGGATGGTGTCTTCGTCGTGTTCGACTACCACCAGCGTGTTGCCCTGGGCACTTAAATGTTGCAGCGCGCCGAGCAAAATCTGGTTGTCGCGCGGGTGCAGGCCAATGGTCGGCTCGTCAAGCACGTAACACACGCCCTGCAGATTGCTGCCAAGCTGCGCGGCCAGGCGGATGCGTTGCGCTTCGCCGCCGCTCAGGGTTGGCGCGCCCCGGTTCAGCGTCAGGTAGCCCAGGCCAACCTGCTCCAGAAACGCCAGTCGGCCTTTGATTTCAGGAATCAGGTCGCGGGCGATGCCGACTTCGCGCTGGCTCATGCGGCCCGGCTCCTGCAAGGCCTGCATCCACCGGTGCATGTCGGTCACGCTCAGGCGCGCCAGTTCTGTGATCGCAAAACCGTCACCCCAATCTGCTGCCAGGGGGCGCAGGGCCATACCTGCAAGCGTCTGGCTATCTGCCGACGAATGCGATGGCGCCTGTTGCGCCGAAGGCGGCAAGCCTGCTTCGGCCGCCGTCTGGTCTGACTGCTGGTCGCCTTTGGAGAAAGGCAATCGGTATGGCTCGTTCCCATCTGTGGCAGAAGGCAATCGGTATGGCTCGTTCCCATCTGTGGCAGATGGCAATGGGTATGGCTCATTCCCATCTATGGCAGATGGCAATCGGTTTGGCTCATTCCCATCTGTGGCAGATGGCAATCGGTATGACTCATTCCCATCTTTGGAAGACGGCATTTGGTCTGACTCTTGCTCGCCTTTGGGGGCAGAACCGGAGGGTGGCTTGGCGCTGGTTCGGTCAACACCTTCACTGGCCAGGTTGCGCTCAGGGTTTGTCGCGCGACTGATGCGTGTGGGTATCAACTGGATTTTTGACCCGTCACTGGCCATGACGCGCTCAGGGTCTGCCGCGCCAAACTTCACCGCTCGTGCCGTGGCGTTAAGGCGACTGCCGTGGCAGCTTGGGCAAACGGTATCGGCCAGGTCCTCCACATCGGCTTCGGCAAAGGTCTGCTCGCGGCCCTTGTTGTCGTCGTCTTTGACCGAGTCGTCAAACACCAGGCGCTGCTCTTTGGACAGTTTGACTCCGGTGCCGACGCAGTCCGGGCACCAACCGTGTTTGCTGTTGTAGGAAAACAGCCGGGGGTCGAGTTCGGCGTAGCTGGTGTTGCACAGTGGGCAGGCGCGCAGGGTGGAAAACACGCTCAGGTGGCCGATGTTTGCGGTGGGTGTGCCTGCTTGCATTGCCTCGCTCAGGCCGTCGAGGTGGCTCAGCACATGCAGCACACCCTTGCCATGGGCGAGCGTGCTGGCCAGCGCCTGGCGCAACAGCGCTTCTTTTTCCGGCAACACGTCCAGGCTGAACACCGGCAGCTCGATCGTGTGTTCCTTGAAGCGGTCCAGGCGTGGGAAATTTGTGGTTGGCAAAAAGTTGCCATCGACGCGCAAATGGGTGAAGCCGCGTGGCCTGGCCCAGTCGGCCAGTTCGGTGTAGACGCCCTTGCGGTTCATCACCAGCGGCGCCAGCAGGCCGATGTGCTGGCCACGGAAATTTTTCAGCAACTGCGCGGCGATGCTGTCGGGCGTTTGCGGTGCCACTGCCGTGCCGTCGTGGATGCAGTGCTGGGTGCCGAGCTTGACGTACAACAAGCGCAAAAAGTGCCAGACCTCGGTGGTGGTGCCGACCGTTGACTTGCGCCCGCCACGGCTCAGGCGCTGCTCGATGGCCACCGTCGGAGGAATGCCATAGACCGCATCAACCTCGGGCCGCCCTGCGGGCTGCACGATCGAGCGGGCGTAGGCGTTGAGCGACTCCAGGTAGCGCCGCTGGCCTTCGTTGAACAGGATGTCAAACGCCAGCGTTGATTTGCCCGAGCCTGACACGCCAGTGACCACGGTGAATTTGCCGCGCGGAATGTTGACGCTGAGGGACTGCAGGTTGTGCTCGCGGGCGTTGATGATTTGTATGCTGTTTTTGGCCTCTGGCGCTTGCTGGCTGTGCGCTGGCAGCTCTGAACTGAATAGCGTTGATTGGAATCGCTCAGGTGGCTGAACCTTTGGGGTCTTTTCGGCCTCCAGAGCTTGCTGTGTTTGCGCTGATAGCTCTGTTTGTTGCAGCATTTCGGTGACCGGGTGAGCCAGCGTATCGTTATTCCCGCGCAGGCGCAGATCCAGTGGTGGTGTGGATTTCGGCTTTTGCGCCAATGACAGAACCGGCTCTTGCCACGGTGTCACATCTGGATAAATTCGACTCTGACCCCGATTGTTCGAGACGTCCTGCACCCCATGCAGCACGCCCATTTGTGCCGCGTAGTCGCGCAGCGCCAGCGCGGTGTGCGAGCTGGCGTGCAGCATCAGGTCTTCGGGTGTGCCGTAGGCCACCACCTCGCCACCGGCCTCGCCGCCTTCGGGGCCAAGGTCAATCAGCCAGTCTGCGGCGCGGATCACGTCCAGGTTGTGCTCGATGATCAGCAGGGAATGGCCGGCATCGAGCAATTTGCGCAGGGCGCGCATGAGTTTGGCGATGTCGTCAAAGTGCAGCCCGGTGGTGGGCTCGTCGAACATGAACAACACGCCGCGCCTGGCCAGCGCCTGGCGGCTGGCGCTGCTGCTTTTGGCGGCACCGGCCAGGAAACCGGCAAGCTTGAGGCGCTGCGCTTCGCCGCCGCTCAAGGTGGGCACGGGCTGGCCCAGTTTGACGTAATCCAGGCCGACATCGAGGATCGGTTGCAGGGCGCGGATGACTTCACGGTCGTTTTTGAAGAGGGCTACCGCCTGGCTGACGGTGAGGTTCAGCACGTCGGCGACGTTGAGGTGGCAGGTGGTGCTGGTGCTTTTGGCGGCGGCGGTGTGGGCCGCAAAATTGGGGTCTAAGCCCAATTCGGCGCGGGCTTGGTTATTGCTTGAACTGTGTTGGGCCGAATTGGGATCCGACCCCAAATTTGCTGCAACTGCGGTGCTTTGAGCAGGTGGAGTCGAATTGGTGTTCTGCCCCAAGTTTGCTACATCTGCGCCAGCTTGAGTGCCTGGATATGTCGCGGGGTTTGGGTTTGCATTTGCTCTGGCCGGTTCGGGAACCGGGCTGGTGCTGGCGGGGGCGGTGCGCTCGATGGTGATTTCCAGGATTTCCGGGCGGTAACGTTTGCCGTCGCAGTCGGGGCAGCGCAGATAGACGTCGCTCAAAAATTGCATTTCGACATGCTCGAAGCCGGAGCCGCCACAGGTCGGGCAACGGCCATCGCCGTTGTTGAAGCTGAATTTGCTGCTGGTGTAGCCACGTTGCTTGGACAGCGGGGCGTTGGCAAAAATCTCGCGGATGGTGTCCCAGGCACCGACAAAGCTCACCGGGTTGGAGCGGGCGGTTTTGCCGATGGGGGATTGGTCAACAAACACCACGTCGCTCAACTGCTCGGCCCCGAGCAGGCGGCCAAACGCGCCTGGGGCATCGGTGGCCTTGCCAAAATGGCGCAGCAGGGCCGGGGCCAGAATGTCCTGGATCAGCGTCGATTTGCCAGAACCACTGACACCGGTGATGCACACCAGGCGCTGCAAGGGGATCTCGACCGACAGGTTTTTCAGGTTGTGGTCGCGCGCGCCTTCAAGGATCAGGCGCGGCGTGTTGCTGGCCACCATCCGCTTGAAACCGACACCGACCTGCTTGCGCCCGCCCAGGTAGGCACCGGTCAGGGTGTCGGCGCGGCACAGGTCGGCGGTGCTGCCATCAAAAACGATCTGCCCGCCGCGCTCGCCCGGGCCGGGGCCCATGTCGATCATGCGGTCTGCTGCCAGCATGACGGCCGGGTCGTGCTCCACCACCACCAGGGTGTTGCCAGCGTCGCGCAGGCGCTGCATGGCAACGATGATGCGGTGCATGTCGCGCGGGTGCAGGCCAATGCTGGGCTCGTCCAGCACAAACAGGGTGTTGACCAGCGAGGTGCCCAGCGCGGTGGTCAGGTTGATGCGCTGCACCTCGCCACCGGACAGGGTGCGGCTTTGGCGGTCCAGGGTCAGGTAGCCAATGCCAACTTCGCTCAGGTACTTGAGCCGGGTGCAGATTTCTTCAAACAGCAGCTTGAGCGCCTGGGCCGTGCCAGCGTTGGCCGACTGCGCCACAGCAAGCGGCTGCGCGGCTGATGCGGCCAATTGCGCAAGTACTGCCCCAGATGCTGCGGCTGCTGCCCCCGCTGGGGCAAGGCTGGCGTGAGGTTTTGCCACTTGGGTAGCCAGACTGGCGTGCGCTGGCCCGAAACCCGGCCCCGACTCTGACCCGTCGGCAGGCTGTGCGTGGATGACTGCCAACGCTGGTTCGGCGCGGCTCGTGCCAGCGGCCAGGCTGTCAAAAAAGCGCCTGAGCCGGTCAATTGGCAGCAGCATCAAATCATGCAGGCACAACCCGGGCAGCGCTTCAAGCTGGGGGCGAGTCCATTTCACCCCGCTTGGCAAAAAGCGGCCGGCTGGCGGCAGCACCGCGTCCGCCTGCGCCTTGCTGCCGATGCGCCACAGCAGGCTTTCGGTTTTCAGGCGGGCACCGCCGCAATCCGGGCAGGGCGTGTAGCTGCGGTATTTGGACAGCAGCACGCGGATGTGCATCTTGTACGACTTGGTCTCGAGGTACTCAAAAAAGCGCTTGATGCCAAACCAGTGCTGGTTCCACTTGCCATTCCACTGCGGCGAGCCGTTGATCACCCACTGCTGCTGCTCGGGTGTGAGCTTGTACCAGGGTGTGTCGCGCGGGATGCCCGAGGCCTCGGCGTGGCGCATCAGGTCGTCTTGGGCCTCTTGCCAGGCCGGGGTCTGGATCGGCTTGATGGCCCCGGCGCGCAGCGTCAGCTTGTCATTGGGAATGACCAGGCCGTAGTCCACCCCGATCACCCGGCCAAAACCGCGGCAGGTGTCGCAGGCACCGACCGCCGAGTTGAAGGAAAACATCGATGCCATCGGGTCGGCGTAGCGCAGGTTGCTCTGAGGGCAGTGCAGGCCGGTGGAGTAGCGCCAGATTTCAGGCACTGCCACCGCTGCGTCAGGCGCGTCTGGCTGCAAGTTGCTGTTCAGGGCCGTGGCGGGCACCTCATTAGCTATTGATAATGTAGCTACCAGCGCTTGTCCTGCTTGGTCTGGATGCCTATTTAGCAGATAAACGCTGAGATGACCACTGCCGTGCTTGAGGGCAACTTCGATGGCTTCGAGCACGCGAGCGCGCTCGGTACTGCCGAGCTTGAAACGATCAGCCACGACATCCAGCACCTTGCGCCTTGTGCCGGTCGAGGTGGCCACCGCCTTGGCGGCGGTTTTCGATCTGGCGGCTGCTTTGGTTTTATCAAAGGCTTGACCTGCCAGCTCGGCCTTTGAACCAGCATCGGCTGCGGTATCGACTTCGCGTTGTGCCTGCACCTTGGTAAAACCGCTCACCGACAGCCATAGCTCGATTTCATCAGCGCTGGCGCTCGCCGGTAATTCCACCGGAAACGTGATGGCCAGGCGAACGTCGGCCAGTTCCTGCACCTGATCAAGACTGCCAAGCGCAGCCAAGGCGGCAGCGCGCGCCTGAATGTCGGCAAAAATCGTCTCGGGCGTGTCGTGGCGCACTGCTTGCGCGGTGTCCCGGTCAAACAACTGGCCGGCCCGGGCAAACAACAATTTCAGGTGGTCGTTCAGCTCGGTCATCGTGCCGACCGTGGAGCGGCTGGAGCGCACCGGGTTGGTCTGGTCAATGGCGATGGCCGGGGGCACACCTTCGACCTTGTCAACGGCTGGCTTGTCCATGCGGTCGAGAAACTGGCGCGCGTAGGCGCTGAAGGTTTCAACATAGCGCCGCTGGCCTTCGGCAAACAGGGTGTCAAACACCAGGCTGGACTTGCCCGAGCCGCTCGGGCCGGTGACAACGGTCAGTTCACCGGTGCGGATGTCGAGGTCAAGGTTTTTGAGGTTGTGCTGACGTGCTCCGCGAATGCGGATGGTTCCCTGGGGCATGGATGAAGCTTTCCGGGTGGTGGGGCGAAAAATATCGCAAGTCATTTTAAGAAGCTGGCAATGGCATCGCGCCGGATGGCCTTTTTGAGTCCTTCGCCAACTGCCATTCTCAAGCCACGCCTAAGCTGAAGTTCCTTCCCCAAAAAGCTGAGCGCCCCAATGAAACCCACGTTAATTTTGGTTCCGCGTTCTGTCGACGGTTTGATCTGAGCGATCAATTCGAGGGCGCGTTTTTGTGTGTGGTTGGGCGATGTGATGATCTCAAAAGTGGGTGCATCTGGCGCACCGCCTGGCGTGCGACAGGTATTGCACACGATGGTTTGCAAAGTGGCCATCAAGGTCTGAAAACTGTGCACTGGCGAGCCATCCTCCAAAGTGAGGCTGAGCACCTTTTCATCGCCGCGTCCGAGCGTGGCCGGTGCCACCGGGTCACGAACCAACTTGGCGGCTTGATCCTCATCGGCAAACATGAGTTCACGCCAAACCTGACGCATGCGCCACTCCACATAGTAGGCCAGCATGCCAAGAAAAATATGTGAGCGCACCCGACCTTCCAGATGGTGATGACTTGGACCCAACTTCAAGTCCATCGTCTTGATCGAGCGAAATGCCCGCTCCACCTGTGCCCAAGACTTGTAGGTGCGCACACAGGTACGCCAGGACGGTGATGAACAAATGCCCATCTGAGCGGTTTCCTTTTTGATGAAGAACTGGGCGCAAACCCGGTTCACCTTTCAAGCTGCGAAACACACTCTCAATATTTGTCAGCGTTGAATAGGACTGCCACGGTTTCTGTTCTTGCCTGGCCAGTAGGTTCGTGCGCAGGCAATTCACCCCGACCCCGGTTGCGTACCATGGTGCCTTGGATTCACTCCTTATTCCAGCTCAGCATACGTGCTGGTTCATCTGGTTTGACCCGCACATTGGTCACGGAATCCATGACCAAGCCTCAACAGCAACAAAGCGAATGAATGCTCTCGTAAAGGCCAACAGTACGATAGTCCTATCTTGCGCCACCTTGGCGAACCCGGTGAGGCCAGATCGCAATGCCCCGTCCGGATTTGGCACACTGCTTGTCACATACACGATTCGATTCTTGTTGCTGTCCTCTTCTACGTTCGGCGCTATCGCGGTTACAGTTCCCTTGAAATCCCGGTTTGGATGTGCCCACAACGTCAGCGTCAGTTCTGCGCCGAGCGACAAACCATTGCTGTCGGATTCGGGAACCGCGACCCTCACAAGCACTGTGCGCGTATTCTCGATTTGGGCGAAAACCGCGCCCTCCTTCATGTAGCTGTTACTCAGGAACTGGAGGTCTTTTGTGACGATCTGCCCTTCAATGGGGGATATCAGATAAGTTCGACGCACCTGCTCCTGAAAGGAATTGGCATTGTGTTGAAGACTCTCCATCTCCGCATTCAGAGACTTAATCTGATTGGGGTTGACTTCCGCCTTTAGTGCCAGCAGGCTTGCCTCAGCTTCGGCAAGCAGTTTCTTGTCATGTTCGGCAGCATTCCAGGTATCGTCGCGACTCTGTTGCGAGACAAATCCCAGCAGGAAAAGTTGTTCCTGGCGCTTGAGTTTCTCCTCGCTATACCTGGCCTGCATTTTGACGGTAAGGATCTTGTTTTCGGCTAACCTGATTTCTTCCGTCGAGGGGGTGGTTTGATTCTTTGCGATCTCGTATCTCTTTGCCTCGATTTTTGCTTCCGTTGCGCGTAACTCACCAAACTGCTTGTAATAGGAAAGTCGTGCCAGGGTGGTGCCGGCCTTCACCCATTCGCCGCCATTGAAATGCACCTCATCGACAACACCGGGCTGCTCAATGGATAGCGTGACCCGTGCCGATGGCAACACCTCGGCGGTGCCACTCGTTTCATATCGATAAGGCAGAAAAAGGCAAACGATGAAAATGACCAACAAGGAATACTTCACCCATCGGCTCAACGAGCCTGAGCCAGTTTGCGATGCAACGAACCGCTTACCAGAAGAAGCTTTTCCCTGGGCTTTTTTGGCCTTGGTATTGCGACGAATAGTGAAACTCACATAGGCACTTAACAGCAGAAACAGGGCTGCACCAACACCCTGATACCTGGTTTCCAGAGAATGGAAAACACTGTAGGCAATAAACCCAAATACCGCCAGGAAAAACAGTATCGAGAACAATCCAAACAGGCCAAGTGCAATGGGGCGTCGGGAATGTCGCTCGATTGCGGCAGGTCTCTTGACGAAGAGCCTCCAAAATGCCCCATGCGAACGCTCCCGCAAATCAGGATAATCCAATAGTGCCGACAGGAAGTTAACTCCATCGCCACGCCAAAGTGGATTCGCTGAGAACGCCAAGCCTACGAATGAAACAAAGGCAAGTTCGGCACCAATCGCTGATAGCGTCAGCGACGGTCGAGTTAATAGCCACATCAGGATGCCCACCCCGAATAGCCACAGCCGCACGAGCGTGGGCGTTGCACTCAACCATAGCCTTGTTCGGCGGGTCAAACGGCCTTTCGGGATGATTTGAAGATTGAATCGTGGAATCAAGCCGAGTTCCAGCCATATTCCTAAACTAGGAGCGGCCAAACCATGGTATCGGGCCACCAAACCCCGCGCAGCCTGCGAAACGATATTCACGGTAAAAGTAGAAAGGATCAACTTGCCGAAAAAACCAAAGCTGGACGAGACTTTGGATACGTCCGAAACGAAAGCACTGAAATTGTGCATGACAGTGATGATGCCGAGAGTAAAGACTACCGGCACCAGCCAGATCATGAAGTGAACGGGTTGAAGCAGCCGGTTCAATCCATCGAGCAGTGACCGAGGATTGAAAAGGTGCCAACGATTTGGCCGGTCCAGGTATTTCGTGTACTCAGACGACAACTTCTCGGATTTGTCCTCTTTATCATCCGCGCTGAGCGCGCGTCCATCGGACGGCCCGTTTTCTTCTTCTCCTAGCAGTTTCCATTTTGCAAGAAGGCCGAGAAACTCACTGATATCCTCATTGGTGTATTGCAGTCCAAACTGACTATTGCATTTCGAGCACACCTCATCAATCTGGTATGGGTGTCGGAACTGTTCGATCAGAAACTGTTCGATGGCGCCGAATTCGTAGGTTTCGCCACTCTTGGGGTCGTGTATCTCACACCCCAAAGCATCATTGGGCAAAGCGGCAACGTCCAAGTCGCTACGCAGTTGTTTCATTTCCGTTACCCTTTCCAACCATTGATCCCAAAGTTTCTATTTCTCGCGCGCCGCGATGGCCACCTCCCGCAGGGTATCAAAAACGCATCCGCAAGTTCTTCAATCGTCTCCTGACAATGTAGTTAGCGACTATACGTCCGGCGCATCCGCAACTGTTGCTGGCATACTACATCACTTACATTGAGCATATGCGGGCGCAGCCCTTGACTGCTCTGTGTCGGCCCGGTTGACTCCGTGGATTTGTCCGCCAGCGACAGGGCGGGTGTCTTGCAACGACCACTGTCGCGCTGCCGACGGTCTGGCGCATGCTGATTTGACGATGGTCTTCACACAGTGGCTTTTGGCTCGCCGAAGTGGGGTGGGCTTCATTGGTGACCTTGGCAACGGGGGGGGGGTAGCTGATCGGCGCAAGATCGTTGTGCTGCTGTTGCCAACAGGGGTGCAACCAGCGCTGCAGGGTTCGACACGTCATGCCAATTTGCTTGCAGGCGCGCTGCAGCCGTGAACCGTACTGGCAGGCCTGGGTGATCAAGCTGATGGTGTCTTGGCGCTGAGCGAGGCTGGTCATTTTTCCTCCGCCTCCCACCGCGCCTGGCACTTCTTTGCCACATCAACGGCGCCGCCGCATGCGCCAGTGCTTTGTCTTTGCGACGAAGTTCGCGTTCTAGTATTTCGTTCTGTTGTTTAGCTTGGCGCAGGGCTGCATCGGCTGGCGTTGCAGCGGCTTTGCCGGGGTGGCAGAACTCGCGCTGCCACTGGCGCAGGTGGTGCTCAAACTGGCCCTTCTCACGATACCAGGCGTGCAACGCTTGGTCTTTGAGGTGATGGTTTCCGTTCAGGGCAGACATCCGCACGGGAGTGAGCGTTTTACAGAGTCTGGGCCCCTGAAGGCAGATGCCACGCCGATGCAAGCGATGATGCGCCGCTTGAAAACGCTGGCACGCACAGCGGCTGATGCCGTTCACAGGCAAACGTTGGAGCCGGTCTTTGGCAACATCAAGTTGGTGATGGGGTTCAGGCAGTGCTCCTTGTGTAGATTGCACAAAGTCACTGGCGAATGGCATCTGGTTTGCCTGGCATGGCATGTCAAGCGCATGGCAGTACCGGGTTCAAAAATTGGACAAGGAAAATA
>Ga0116159_1004913_pt1 | contig 11038 bp, 15 predicted proteins | sample AD_JPNAS1_MetaG_FD_89878 | JGI IMG/M metagenome (GOLD analysis project Ga0116159, IMG submission 89878) | Active sludge microbial communities of municipal wastewater-treating anaerobic digesters from Japan - AD_JPNAS1_MetaG | ecosystem: Engineered > Bioreactor > Anaerobic > Digestate | place...
ATTTGTTTCTGATAAGCTTCTCTTGGGTGGTCATTTTTAAATATCCTCCTTTTTTGATTGCCGCAAAACAATCCAGGAGGTAACTGACCACCCTTTCTACCTAACTGTCAAGTCAAGTCCGTCCTCTCACACCTTATTTTATTGATTGTCTCATGATCCATAATTTGTCCCCCTAGCTTCTACCTTTGCTTTCAATGCAGCGGCACACTCGGGCGGCAAACCGACCATAAGCTTTTCCAAGGTCTTGCCATGCAATTCCCTCCGCTCGTTTGTTTTACCGCTTTTTCGTACGACCTGATCATATTGACCATCGACACGGTTTTCGTCGGCTCTTTCCAAGAGTTTTTTCTTCACCGCATCCGCGTATTCTTTTGGCAGGACGGACAGGACCAATAAAGCTTCAGCAGCGGTTAGACCTTCTTCCTTGTCCACAAGTTCCTCGATATGATCTAATCGTTTTTTTATGCTATTCATCACTATCACCCCTTTTATCATCGTAAATCACTTTAAGGCACGTTAAGTCAGACTCTTTCACGCCCGGATATTTCGGCTTTAGCTCTGCCAGCCGTGCGCTTATTTTTTCATCACTGTTTTCATGCGGCCAAATAACCAAAAGGTTGTCGTTTCCTAATATGGTCTTGCCTATTGCATGTTCAATATCCCGCAATCTGTTTACTGTGTTCATAATCTGCCCTCCGATTTCAGTTTTTGTTCAATCGCTTCCAAACGCTCTTCGGTATCGCTATTCTCAATGGCGCGTAGCAACAGGCTTGATAGATAACCCAGGCACTTGCCTAGTTGCTGGTCGAGTTCGCGTTTCTCAACCCGATTGATTAAGCTTGCCAAGTATCTCCGCAAATCCTGTGAATTGTTTAATCGTCTTTCCGGCATAATTCAGACCCTCCTTTTTGGTAGTGATAATTTAATCCATTTTATCGTTATTCTTGGCATTATTGCTTACCCCTCCCCCCTGTGATCCAAAAGAGCGATAGTGTCCTGCGATATCCCGCTTTCTTATATCATTCCCCGCGTCCTTTGCTTCTGTGGGTCCCTTGGGTGGAAGGATTGGCCAGCGTGATATTTCCACCGGTCGATGGCCTTCTGAAAGTCAGTGATGGGTCGCACGCCGTCTAGAATCAGGTAATACAGATTACCTAATTCGACTTGCGCTGTGTGCGCTTCCGGTGTGTTCTTGTAACCACATTCTTGAAAGTCTCTGGCTGCCTGCACGAGCATCTGGTCCATTGTAAATTCCAGTGTATGACGCCGCGCTTCCGGTGTACCCTGTGGGTAGTGGTTTACCCAGATAGGCTCTGCCATTGAAGACCCATCAGGGATTTGTTGCGGTCTAATCTTTCCGACCTTCAGGAGTTGAAGGGCGATATCCTCTGAAAGTTGGATGATTTGGCCTGCGTGTAACTCCTGTTCCCCCATAGTCGTCCGTAATCGGATGTTTCCGAGCACTTCGTACTTCATGGCAGTACCCCCAGTACCTTACCGGTAAAGTCCAAAACCTCATTGCGCACCCCTGGGATAGCTGAATTTGCTACATTTGCTTCATTTGATGCACAGGTCTCGGTTTCAGACGCCTTTTTCTGTGCATTCAGTGTAGCAAATGAACCAAATTTCCTATCTTCGGGGAGGTCGGTCCGCCAGAAAGACAGGGGATAGCCCTGCCCAGTACGTTCACCGATGGAAAAATGGATTCCCTGCTGCGCCAGTGTCGTTTTTGCTCTTTCAAGGTGCACTCTGAGCTTCCGTTCTGTCTTGGGGAATGTGCGGTCATTCTTATCCGGTTTTGTATTTTCAAGAAGTTGGTCATAAATCGTCTTGATGGTTCCTTCCCATTTCGTCCTGTCGTCCATTGCGCCGAGGACGGCGATGATCAGGGTGTTGCTCTGAATGATTTCCTCATTCTGGTGAGAGATATTGGCGTCGTAGGCTTCGAGGAACTCGTTGCCGCCGTCCTGTCTCAGAGCCTCGCCGATGGCGTAACCCCATTTCGCAAAATCGGCCATGCGGGGAAGGCTTTTGAGTTTGACGCTGGGGTAAATGGCAATGGCCCGCGACAATGTGTTGAATATGCCGCCCAGGATTCCGGCTTTCCTCTTTTCGAAGTCTGCCCAGAACTCCGTTTCATCCTTCCGCCGGTTAGGATCGATTCTTTCCAGATGCAGAAGAATGGACCTATCCATTAGATCGGCCCGCTGGATCAGAAGATTGATGGCGTTAATGCCGATGCACCTCTTGACGGATAGCACAACATCCTCCTCGTCCGTGTATAGTTGCCGTTTTGACAGTCCGCCGCCGGTGCAGGCAATCGCCAGAACATCAGAGGCCCAGCCGGGAAGATCACTGAGATTGTCAAAAGGAACAAAATGATGGTGGGCGATAACTTGAATCAGTTGCGCATAATCCCGTTGCATGATCAGGGTAGATAATGGAGATGGGTCGATCAGCGATTTCAGCACACGGCAAAAGGTCGTTTTTCCGCTTCCCTGTGCGCCATGCGGATGGAAGATAGGGTGCGGTATCTCCGGCAGAAAACAGCTGATCAAATAGACAGCTACCAGCGGCTGGTGTTTCTGGTCAATGTTCAGAAAATCGAACACGTCCCATATATTCCCATCCTGTTGTGGGGGTAGCTGCGCCTCCTGTGTTGAATACGATCGGAAGAGTATGGGAACCTTGTCCGTCATTTCCCACTTGTCGGCGGTGACTTTTATGACCTTGCCGTCGCCCATGTCATACCAGAAAGCCCCGGCCTGTTCCGCCACGCGGTTGTGCAACGGGATTGTCGGAGATTCAAAGAGCGCTTTCCCTCGCAAGGTATTCATGGTTTGGGTCAGGGCATCGGAGTTGGGCGCTTTGCCGGTCTGTACGAAAAACTGATAACTCAGGATGTCCTTCACGCGCGACGATTTCAGGGGATGGGTTTTGTTCTCGATGAAACAAAAAGGTTCCTGATGCTGGTCTTTAAAGAGCGTCATTGATTCCTGGGCAATCCCCAGAAGAATTTGCGCCTGTGTCGGTTTCTTTTTTTCCTCTCCACCCTGATTGCCCGGAGATGTCGCCCCCTGTGTACTCTCAAAAGCAGCCAGATGTTCTTCAGATAGTTTATGTGCAATCATTTTTGGCCCCCTTTAAGAAAGAAAGCTGATCTTCGGCTGTGCCGGTCAGTAGGATGTCCAACTTGTAATCAACTTCCGCAAGTTCCCCCAAGCTTCGGGCGAATAAAACCGCACCTGCCTCTGTTAAGGCGGAAGGGTCCCTTTTGACTTTCAGGCGCAGTCGGTGCAGGTGCTGCGAACGATCACAAAGTTGGTAGTAAATTTCTGATATGGCTGTTTCAAATCCCCTTTGAAGGGTCCGCCGACGCTGGAGGGTGGGGTCAACAGGTGCGGGTTTTCCAGGTGTTATCCCCAAATATTTACAGGCGTCTTTAAAATCATATCCGTGAAGTTTCTGGATGAGCGTGATAACGTCCCCACCTTCTGAACAGCCAAAACAAAACCAACTTTGACTGTCGGAATAAACCGCCAATGCCGGTGATTTGCCCTCGTGAAAGGGACACATGCCCCGCCATGTTCGCCCTGACTGTCTTAAACGGATTCCTTCGCTTTCAATGGTTTGCACTATTTCAGGCCTAGGTGAGTTCATGGCGTGCCCCCGTTCAGCGTGGTGTTTTCCTTCTTTTCGGTGAAGCGCATTCGCTGCCGAAGATAATCAAGGAAGGATTCCTTCGGGTATCCCTTCACTCGGCCAACATAAATAAAGCTTGTCGGCCCTTTCCCTACGCAGTCATCGTTGGCAACTGTTCGCGGTGCCATTGGCAAAATGTCACGCCACTTGAGCCAGTTCCGAAAAACAACCGGCGGTAGTTCCGCCGCGATTGCTGCCAATATCGTTTCGCGTTGCGAGTTAGCTTCCTCGTGCTTCATTTTCTCTTTCATGATGGTTTGCCCCCATTTTTTATTGGGCCAGGACGACTGGCTCTGCCTACAAATAAGTCAAGGTTCGTGCCATCAGAAATAGCTTCGTATTAACAATGACTTAAGATGATGTTAGGTGATGGAAGTGATTGGTTATGAGGGTAAAATCTTCATATTGACGACATTATTTATGATATTAAGGTAATCATATTAGTCGGCTGCTTCAAAATGAAGACTTCAAGTGGTATAAAATATTATTTTTTGTTTGGTTTTGCTCGATGAATATTTTGCTTCAGGCTTTTTATTTTTATTCCTGTTGCTTTCTCAAGTTCTTGTTCATTAGACTTATAGCGGTTTAAATTATATTCTGCATACAGGTTCCGAAATTCTTTGTTAGCCTGATCTAACGGGAGGTTTAATAATGATGACACGGCCGGATATATTCTGACAGGGTCATCCTTAATACCTTTTTCTTTCGTGTAAAGAACTTCTAAAAGGTATGGAAGTGTTTCATCATCAAAATATCTTTTCAAATAAGAAAGGAATTTTGGTTTGATTTCATTTGTCGCGTCAATTTGACACATTTCAATTAACTCGACCATACTTTGGCTATATAATTTTTTACATTCCGCGTTTGCTTCCTCAGAACAAAGTAAATAGGGTTCGCTTCGTTTATATCCATGTGTCAGGATATACGCCCTACCGATCTTATCTCCAAAATGATACCCGAGTCGTTCTTTCATAATTTCACAATCGAACGCCATGTATTTATATCTGAATGTTTTGCTTTTAAATTCGTCAATTAAGGGTTGAATATATTTTTGCCATGCTTCCAATTCACGCCTGTATCTTTCGTAATCAAATCCAATGCTTTTATGAGTGGTATATTTTATTTCATTCGCCGAAAAGATAGAATCGCCTTTTTCAACAAGAAGTCTATCGCAATATTTCTTGAGACTCCGCACATTACTTGGATATTCCCGATTCAACAAATCATTCAATATTTCCTGTTTTAAAGTGCGGCCGCCTAAAAAGGTTTTTGCGATTATTTGGATGTCCGATTTTTGCAGTGGCGGGACTGGAAGCAAATGAAATCTTGCTTTCAAATCTTCTCTTATTTGATCTGGCTTCAGGGTTGCCGCAATAATCAGTGTCTCAATATTTTTTATTTCATCATCAGACCCGACAGGTGAAAAGCTATACCCTTCTGCCACACGCAGGATAGCCGCCTGAAATTCTTTTGAGGCATCTCCCAGTTCATCCAGGAATAATATTCCACCATCGCATTTTTTTAGCTTGCCTGTCCTGTTATTATCCGCGCCAGTAAAGGAGCCCTTAATATGACCAAAAATTTCTGATCTAAGCAAGTCTTCCGAAAAAGAAGCGCAATTAACGGTTATCCTATTCCCTTTTCGTGTACTCGAATCCATAAACAGTTTGGCGAGAAGCTCCTTCCCAGTGCCACTCTCGCCGTATAACAAGATGGGCTTATCTTTTCTTGCGTATGCTTTTACGAGTTTTTTTAGTGAATCATAGGCTGTGCCAATAATTTCAGTTTTTTCTTTTCCCAATTTACACGCTACCCCCTTGCGGCGCTATGGTTTAGGAAGGGAAACAGGGTAGGGTACCCGGCTTGTCGGCCCAGCTCATGACTTCTACGCCTATCCCTCGCCTGTATTTTACTTCGGGAAGTCTATCACTTTCCGCTCTATACCGGAAACAATTTCCTTTAAATGGTGTTCCCATTTTACTAGCGCCGCCCGTTTTTCATTCAGATAATCATAACGGTCATAATGAACAGCCTGAACGCCACTTATGCCGTGAGATAATAGCTGCGCTCTGTCGTCTTTGCTCACGCCCAGGCTGGCCAGCATGGTTTCGCAAGTCCGGCGAATATCCTTGTAGTCGAAGTCAGGAATCTCGCTATCCGCGACGATCTGACTGATCCGTTTCCCTGCGTTCGCTTCGTGGATCGGCGTCTTGCCACCGTCGTTTGAGAATATCCATTTTGACGGGCGCGCCTCCATGATACTCTCAATAATGCCTGCCGCCGTTCCTTGTAATGGGACTAAATGCTCTCGTGGCTTGCGCCGCCTTCCTTTGTTGTCGTAAAGCAGAAGCGTTTTGTTTTGCGTATCCCAGTGGGTGACCTCTGCTCTCAATAATTGCGCGATACGCTGTCCACCGGAAAACAGACTTAACTTTAGGGCCAGGTCTAGCGGTGTGTCCCCTAAAGCCATTAGCAAGGTCTTAAACTCATCTTTCGTCAAAACACGCTTCCCCGGAGTAACAGGAATTGCCGGAATAGGGTCAACCGGGTTTGTGGATATTCCAAACGGGATAAATTCAGAAGGCAATGATGTGTCAAACGGTGAACGTCGTGCACAATTATATGCCGCCGCTAATGTGCTGCGTAATATCCCTGCTGTCCGGTCATATCCTTTTTCCTTGACCTTGCGGATCAACCCTGCCACTTCAATAGATGTTACACGCGCCGCCGGTGTGTCGGCCAGCTTCTGATCCACTTCCAACAGGTGACACTTAACGCAAGACTCCATACCCGCCGCTGACTTATTCTTCCCCTGTGTTTTAAGGTGTTCGATATAAGTCTTGAGTAAAGATTTCAGTGTGTATTTTTGTTCTGCTTCTTTCCGGGTGTCCTCATCTTGCTTGGCTTGCTGTGCGGCCTTGCGCCGTGCCTTTTCCATCGCCCGCAATTCCGAAATACGTGTAGGTGCATCAATCCCCTGACGTGCTGTTCCTCTCAACCGGTCAAGAAGTAGTGCCGCTTTTTCCTCCGTCCAATGCATGCCATCGGAAGGATCGCGCTCGGAAGTCCAACCTAAACCTTCCTCAGTCCGTTTGCCGTCCTTCTGGTATCGAATAGCAATATAGCGGTCAAATTTAACGCCATGCTTTCGTGTAGGGTGCTGATAATATCGAACGCCTTTATATTTACTGCTAATCCACTTTTGCCCGGTCATAACATTCTCCTACTGATAACCTCTCCCCATTTGTCAGTAAATCCAGCCCCTACAAAATCTCTCCCCATTCTCTCCCCACTTTTGCTCTGAACTACGATGCTTCACGAAGTTGCATTGTGACAACAATATAATTCGTAAGTAATTGAATGTCAATAGTTTTATAACGAGTATCGTGACGAATAGTGAAAGTAGGTAAAATTGGCCTTTTACTGATTCGTAATCAGTAGGTCGGCGGTTCGAATCCGCCCATCGGCTCCAGTAAAATCAAGGGTTTAGGTTATTTCATCTGATACATTGTCATTTTAAATGGATCTTTGTATTACGCCACCGACGGAATTTTTCGAGCGAAGCGGATAATCGCGATAAGCGATATTCCTGAAGATCCCTGCTTTGGCTTGTGCGACGGTGGCAATCAGCTCATCATCGATGTAAATACGGCCGTCGCCGATTACGATGGCCGCGCCGGAATCTTTCAGACGTGAATATCGCCGGATATCAATTTCATAACGAGCACATTTATTGTAAGGGCGGATCTGACCATTAAATAAAACCGCCGAGCAGCCAAGGGCGCGTCCCACACCCAATGCGCCGCGCCAAATGCAATAAAAGCCAAGCAATTGCCAGATAGCATCCACACAAAGGCAGCCTGGTTGCACGGGGTCACCCGGCATATGACATTGAAAATACCAAGCATCCATGCGAATATCCTGTTCAGCAATTATTTTTCCCTGGTTACCTTTCTTCTCGATTGCGAGGATGCGATCAACCATCAAAAAGGGAGGCGCAGGAAGCCTTGCATCAAAATCCACCGGAGGCTCGGCAACCAGCGTTCCATAAACGAAACCCATAAGTTCTTCAAAGCTAAAATGGTTTTGTTCCATGAATTCTTGATATTTCATGGCTGTTTCTCGCTTTCATTCATTGTTTTTGATCTTCGAGAGATGCCATTTCCGCAAATAAAGGCATACGAAATGAATCTGCCGTCATGACTTAAACTGAGGTCTATTTCAGATCTCATGCCGCCAATAGAAACGATGGGGGGCTGCAGATCTGTTCCATTTTTAATTCTCCTGATTTTAATAACGTTTTGGCTTATGTGCAGAAAAGCGGCAAGTCTGCGGGCGAGGCGCTTTCTGGCTTGAGAAGATGAACCGTTATTTTGCCTATCCTTTTTACCCGATAGGATATTGACCCCCCAGATTGAAGAATCCAATGCTGCGAGAGAGTCAGATGCAACACAATGAACATAGGATAAATGAAGGAAAAGATAGACATGTACCGCCTCTCTTTCCGAAATGATAACATAACCTTCATGAGGTTGATGATATGACCCCATGATGCTTCTCGGCAAAATATTGCTTTCAGACCCCAAAGAGGCAGGATGTTTCGCTGACGGTAATCTGATCCGGACAGACCAGCGACGGGGTATGAATGAATCTACAAGATGAGATTTTTTTAAGACTTTATATGCCGCTTCTTTACAGGCCCAAAAGGACCAAAGAGCCCTATCGGGATTCTGGGATAGATGAACAATTTCAATTTCCTCATCTGTGAGAGTTTTCTTCAGATAACGCGAATCCACACTTTTCCTTCTGTTCCCCGAATCCTGTAAATCCACAATATCGTTTCCGATGTACGGCAAAATAGGCCTCCTCCATCTGCGCAAGCTTTTCGATAATCTGAGACGCATAGTCCCGCTGCGCGCGCAATCCTTCCTGCGCCGAAGGCGCCGGCTGGAACACTTCGACCGCCGCATAGAACCGGTCTCCCCAGGCGGGAATGAGGCCGTACTGATGCTGTTTATCGCCGCGCAAATACATGCACATGATTTTACAGTCCGGAACATCCTGAACGAACCGCCCCACTCCGTAAGAGAAGTTTTCCTTATCCACGCGGCCGGTGCGCGATCTGCCCCCTTCCGGGAAAATCATGATCGTATGCCCGTTTTCCAAAAGATACGTGCAGCGTTCAAGCACAAGCTTCATCTTTCCGCGGGATCCGCCGCGGTCGACCGGAATGCATTTGGACAGATAACACAAAACCGCCAGAAAGATATTGCTCTGAAAGTTGCTTCGCTCCGGCAGATTCCAGGGCAGCTTTTTATACCGTATAAAATGGCTGCCCAAGCTGAAAGCGGCGTAACTCAGTATGAAGGAGTCAATCATCGTTAAATGATTGGCGCAGATCAGCCACGGCCCCTTGTGTTTTGCGAATTCCTCCGCGCAGCGGCGCCGGATGTCGCGCAGGTTCCGGATCCGGTAATGCAGCGCGTGCGCAATCACAAAGTAAAAGGGCGCGACAAGAACAATGGCCATACGTCCCAAAAAATTTTGCAGATGAAGCAAAAATCTGGATCGTTTATCCATTTCCCTTACCCCAGTTTAAGTTTAACGATTTTCACCGCATCGCCGATCGTGCGAATCTTGTCCGCTTCATCGTCGTCAACACTGATGCCGAAAACATCTTCACACTTGATAATCACGTCCACCAGGCGGGCCGAGTTGACCTTCAGGTCGTTCAGAATATGCGTATCGAGCGTCGCCTTGTCCAGAAGGGCCACATCCTTCGTGTAAGCCTTTAAAATGTTCACCATCTCATCAAAAATCTTTTTTTCATCCATTGCTTTAAGCTCCTTTGATATGATTATTTTCCTTCCCACTTTTTAAAAATGATGCAACTGTTGACATCCCCGAACCCGAAACCGGCCTTGGCCAGGTATTTCAGTTCAGGAAATTCCATGCACGTTTGCGGAATCCTGGCCGCGAACTGCGTGATCTCCGGATGCACGTCCTCACTGTTGATCGAAGGGTGCAGGAAACCGCGGTAAATCTGAAGCACCGACGCCACACATTCAATGGCCCCTGCCGCGCCGAGACAATGGCCGATCATCGATTTCGTCGAATTGATATACGGAAAGCTGTCCGGCGTCCGCTCCAGCGCTTCCGCCCAGTTTTTAACCTCGATGGGATCGGCGTAAGTCGCCGTGAGGTGGCCGTTAATGGCGTCGATCTCGCCGAAATCGATCCCGGCGTCGGCCACGGCCGCGCGGATGCATCGTTTGACGCCTTCCGGATTGGGGGCGGTCATCGAACCGCCCATCCGCTGTCCGCCGCTGTTGACTGCGCCGCCGACGATTTCGGCGTAAATTCTCGCCCCGCGGTCAAGCGCTGTTTCCAGGTCTTCCAGAAGCAGCATGGCGCCCCCGGAACCGGGAACGAAACCGCACGCCGTCCCCGACATGGGTCTTGAACCCGCGGCCGGATTATCATTGAACTTCCGGCAAATTACGCGCATGGCGTCAAAGCCGCCCCATATGTAGGGCGTCGCACCTTCCGACCCTCCCGCAATCATGCGCTTGGCCAAACCCATCCGGATTCGCCAGAGCGCTTCGATCACCGCTTCATTGCCGGTGCTGCACGCCGAAGAATTCGACGTCACCTGATTGCCGGCGCCGATCAATCCCCCGATACGGGCGCTGGTGCCGCTGTTCATGACCTGTTCGACCACGCGGCTGCAGCCGCCTGACCCGACCTTCGTTGACCATCGGAACGACGCTTTGCGCAATCGTATCCATCCCGCCGATGCCTGAACCCGCGATGACGCCGGTGTCCCAGTCGACGGCGTCATCATCGTTTCCCGGCATGGTGAACCCCCCGTCGGTCCAGGCATCCACCGCCGATACCGACGCATAGCCGATATTGTCGTTGATCGACAACAGCTTCTCGTGATCGAAATAACTTTTCCGGATCGCATCGAAGTTCTCCGGAACGCCGGCGATCTGGCAACCAAACTTCAATTCTTCCAGCAGGGGCTGGAAACGTATGCCCGACCGTCCTTCGCGCAGCGCCTGTTCAAAATTCTCCAGGCCGTGAGCGTTGGGGGCTGCAACGCCCATCCCCGTAACCACCACTCTTTTTCTCATGCGTCCACTCCCATTCCCGCTAATTTACCGGCGCAAACCACTTCGCCGTTTTCCCGTTCCATACTGACGTCCACTTTCAATGCACCTTTGCGCATATATATTTTTTTCCCTTTCACAATCACCCGTTCGCCCGGCGCGACAATTCCCTTGAACTCGATATCTTCCGCCAGAGAAAAAAGACTTAAGGGGCCCTTCATTTC
>Ga0116159_1004925_pt1 | contig 11023 bp, 11 predicted proteins | sample AD_JPNAS1_MetaG_FD_89878 | JGI IMG/M metagenome (GOLD analysis project Ga0116159, IMG submission 89878) | Active sludge microbial communities of municipal wastewater-treating anaerobic digesters from Japan - AD_JPNAS1_MetaG | ecosystem: Engineered > Bioreactor > Anaerobic > Digestate | place...
CGGCTCTTTCAAAAGATGTGCAGGCTTCCTGATAATTGCTTTTAGAAAAGTGTAATACTCCTATAGTATTCCATATGTGTGCATTATTCGGGTTAATATCCAGTGTATCTATACAGGTGTCGAGAGCTAGTTCCGTTTGTCCGAGAGAAAAATAAATAAGTGCAAGGGTTTCCATTACCTCTTCATCATCAGGGTTTATTGCGTTTGCTTGAAGGAGAGCCTGTTTTGCACCCTCTAAATCTCCCAAATCGCGGTACGTTACACCCATGTTAAACCACAAAAGATAGTTTTCCCTCTCTATTGCAATAGCCCTTTTAAAGCATGCTATTGCCTCAGGATAATCTCCCTGGGAGGCGAGTTCAATTGCTTGTGTGTTTAATGTCTCCGGATTTTCCTGCATAGTTTACTCCGCCTGTTAGTGTAAGTCATTTAGTTAAAAAACTCAAGTCAAAGAATGTTACAATTGGAGAATCTTACATTCATCGTCTGGCGCATTCTTTTTTACGGTCTTTGTCTTAATGCTACATTTGCTCAAACAGATTATAAATATCGCGGGCGGCTTGAGAGTCCTTATAGGTGTTCAATATGCTGGAACAGGAATCGGTAATAAGTTTTTTGCCGAGTTTTTGGGCTTCGCTTAATGCATCGGATTGTTCAATAATGGCTATACATTCTTCTATGGCAGAAGATGAAGAACCTTCCTGTGCAGCACGCTTAAAGCAGTCCATGACGGCATTAAAATCCTGCGGGCGTTTTTCAAGGTGAAGCAGTATGGGCAGACTTTTCTTACCCTCGATTATGTCATCCCCTCTTTTTTTACCCTTATTACCGCTGGTTAAATTGATGTAATCATCCAGTATTTGAAATCCGACGCCTATGTCTGATGCAAGAGAACCCATTGTTTCTGCCTGTTCCAGGCTGCCGCCTCCGCAGATAATTCCGGTCTTTGCAGACAGGCTTGCCAGTGTTCCTGTTTTCATTTTAACCATAGCCCTGTATTCATCGGCTTGAGGTACAATGGTATTATTGTTGTGCCATAATATATCCATGGCCTGCCCTAGATGCAGTCTTCGTAATTCAGTGTGAAGTGTTTTGTACAGAGTCAGGTGCATCTCTTTTGCATGAACGCTTTTGTCTGCATCAAATGCCGCATCGAGGCAAGCAGATGAGGCAAAATAAAGCCATGAACCGGCATTGAGCGCGGCATCAAGACCGTATGTTATATGAGCTGCAGGCTTTCCCCGTCTCATGTCGGAAGAGTCTTCTATGTCATCATGAATTAAACTTGCCGTATGAACAAATTCCACCAGGGGTGTTAATGCGTATGCGCGTTCAATATCAGTCTCTTTATTTGATACTAACTGTGTGCAGAGAACAAGAAGCAGCGGTCGCCAGCGTTTACCGCCCGAGCTGACCAGCGTCCTGCATGGTTCTGCTAATTGATAAAAATGCTGATCCTTTACTGCAGAACAAAGAACGGAAAACATCTGTTCTTTCCACTGTGAATTGTAAAGACTTGGAAGAAAACGATCTAAAACGCCTTCTATTTTCGCCAGTTTTGAGGTATAATTATCGTGCATATTGATTAGTATACTTTATAAAAGAGAAATTTGTAATAGGTAAAGGATTTTATGGCAGCGAACAGTTACGAGAAGCCGGACTATTGGTCAAAAAAGGCATTTACAGAGGGGTATCCGGCTCGTTCTGTGTATAAATTAAAAGAGATCGATGAGAAATTCGGTATGTTAAAGAAAAATACCAGAATTCTGGATCTCGGGGCAGCTCCGGGAAGCTGGACTGTCTTTGCACTGCGTATGCTTGAGGGTACCGGTCATGTTACTGCAATTGATCTAAGCCCCTTGGCAAAGGATGTTAAGAGCGATAATCTCACCTTCATTCAGGGGGATCTCTATGACGAGAGAGTTAGGAATCATGCTTTGTCTCTTGGCCCGTATAATTCGCTCATTTGTGATGCAGCACCCGCCACAACAGGAAACAGACTCATAGACACTACGCGTTCAACCGGTTTAGTGGAACTTGCAGTGTTTTATGCGCAGGAAATGCTAAAGTCCGGGGGGAATTTTGTCGTTAAAGTATTTCAGGGGGGGGATCAGCAAAATCTTCTAACCCAGATGAGGAAAATATTTAAGACTGCGCGCGGTTTTAAACCCGAGGCCTGCCGTTCCGAATCATTTGAAACGTATTTAATTGGACTTGATAAAAAGGAATAAGTATGAAGAGCGAAAGCTTTTTTCGATCAGTAAGCTGTATTATTATTTTAACTCTTTTAATTTCCTGTAACGATACAAAAGCGGGGCAGGGCGGTTTTGAATCTCCCAGCGGAAATCCTATAACCAGCGATGATATTTCAAATGCAGGTCTTTCAGGTATATCTTCAACGGTAAGTGCAGGCACTGCTGTAAACAGTGAAGAAAGTCAAATTCCGGAACTTGAATACACTGTGTACCGTGTCCGGCAGGGCGACATGATCGGAATTCTTGCAGAAAAATTTAATCTGACTCAGGATACTCTAATTAGTGTTAACTCAATTAAGCAAACGCGTCTAATTCAGATTGGACAGTATTTAAAAATTCCTTCTATGCCGGGTATTCTCTACACGGTTAGAAAAGACGGCGAAACTCTCGATTCAATCGCACGTAAATATGAAGTTGATGCAGAAAAATGCGCCTATGTAAATAAGGTATCTATGACCCAGACCCTTTCCGCAGGCGCCTCTCTTTTTATACCCGATGCAGAACTTGACTGGGTTACACGGCAGGAAATTAACGGTGATCTATTCATAAGACCGATTAAGGGTTCTTACTATTTTTCTTCTTATTTCGGCTGGAGAAACAGTCCCTTTACCGGTAAAAGGTCATTCCATAACGGTATAGATATGGCGGCTTCCAGGGGTACCTATATTTATCCTGCTTTATCGGGCATTGTAACTACTGTTTCTTACGATAATGTGTACGGAAATTATGTTATTGTAACCCATCATTCAGGATACAAAACCCTCTACGCTCATATGAGCGAGGTGCTTACAGCAAAAGGACGGAGCGTTTCTACAGATACACGCATAGGAAGGGTTGGAAATACCGGTATGAGCACGGGAGATCATCTGCACTTTACCATATTCAAAAACGGCTCTGCGGTGAATCCTGTAAATTTGTGGCGGTAAGTTTTTGTTCTGAGCACCCTAAACTGTAATTTGAAGGTTTTTAAGTTTCTTAATAAAAAAATCCATGTTTCCTGCAACAAAAAGCGCCAGATAGGCTGTTATAACTGCGGCAAAAACAAGATATACAGAAACTGCGATTTGAGAATTTTGTGAATAAGAGTTTATACCGAAAAAAAGCATCGCAATAATCATAGCCAGGCCGGATACAACCCATCGTTTTAACGATACTTTATTGAATTCAGGTTCTTCTGCTGTATAATTCGGAATTACAGCCTTCATTATTGAAGTAATTGAATCACTGGTTATAGGTACGGGAATAGAAAGCGGTTTAGTACAGGCCTTATCTGCTATAGTAAGAAGACGGACTTCTGTTCTGCATTTTTTACATACCAATAAATGAGCAGTAATTTTTAGAGGTACGTGCTCATGTCTGTCGAGAAGCAAATAATCGTGCATTATTCGTCCGCATTTTTCTACGTTCATTCTAACTCCTGCAACAAGCTGCTCTTAGCTGCTTTTACATCGATGCGTAATCTGCCAATGAATCCCTCAGGATCTTCTTAGCTCTAAAAATGTGCGATTTGACGGTATTCACCGGCAAGTCCAAAATATCACTAATTTCGTTATGACTCATGTCGTTGAAAAAGTACAGATCCAAACACACCGCATAACGTTCCGGTAATTCTGCTATTGCTTCCCGTACAGCAAGGGCTGTTAATTTTCGCAACTGCCGGTCCTCAGGTCCTAAATCCCCGTCTATAATTTCAAAATCATCACTTAAAGAGACATATTCTTTTCGTCTTTTAACCGAGTTTACCGCGGTATTATACGCAATCCTCAGAAGCCAGGTAGAAAAAAGCGATTCTCCTCTAAAGGAACTTAAATGGGTGTACACCTTAATAAAGACTTCCTGTAAGAAGTCATCGGTGTCGCTTGCATTTTTAAAAAAACCCATACCAAAGGCGCGGACTTTTTTTTCATAAAATGAAACAAGCCGTGCAAAAGAACGTGAATCGCCTGCACAGGCAGAACTTATAAGAGTGTTATCCCTTTTTTCTATTATAGTTCTTTCCATGCTCCGGTTTTTGTCTATGCTGTTTTGAAGGTCTGAGCTATTCAAACCTATTGTCCGTTACTCATTTGCTGTATTCTTGCTTTTTGGACTGAGTCTGTAAAAGGCAATTAAGCAAATGCCTAAAATACAGGGAATTAATCCTCCGAGCAATGAATAAGAAATTCCTTCGAGCAGCGCGAATAAAATTGTCAGAACGAATCCTGTACCGGCCAGCAGTAAACCCGCCAAAAGTGAAAATACACGTAAATCAAAGCGGACCGGTTTGTAATTTCCTGTTTGAATTAAAAGGCTTATTTGTTTGTGTCTCCACATAAAGTAGAAAAACATAACCACTCCGCCTATTACAATACCGATAATTGGTATAATCGATACAATCACTTGAGCGGCAGGTACCATGGTTGCAGTGCTCATATATTCCTCCAACAAAAAATTAGACACAAAAATGCTAGGGAAGTTGCATTATCAGTCTAAAATTATAAATTCCTCAAAAAATAAGGCTGATATATCGCCTATAACAAGCTCTTCATTTATTAAACGTACTAAATCGCTTTTTATTTTCAGCTCTCCCTCTTTTTTTAACTCAACTGCTGTATGTGAAGAAAAATATTCAATGATGAGAAGTTTAATCTTTCTATTTTTAAGTGATACCTCTTCAAAAAATTCTTCATCATCGGCAGGATAGGGAAAATACGGCGTCACAATGACAGAAACAGACGGATCATCCGCTGTTGCCGCCCTCAGGCGTCCGAGTTGAGAGTAGACGGATGTTTGATCATAATAGGTGCTGCCGCTTATAAGTTTTTCTGCGCTCGGGTCTGTGTGACGGAGATTTGATCCTATACCGGAGGGACGCACTGCAAAAACAAAGACTGTTGTTCCTGCAATTATTATAAGAATTACCAGTGCAATAAAAATAAGTATTGAATGTATACGGGCCATAGTTTAATTGTACCAGCCGTTTATGCTCATGGCAATAGGGGCTTTGAGGGCGGAGCAAAGAGCTTTGTCTCAAGGGCTTCACTTATTCGAGCCTTGATCTTAACAGCATCTTCTGTCCACTCGCTTGAAACAAGTATGCCGTTTTTACGAATTTCGTTAAGAAGTTCGGTATCGCTGAGTTTAAGTGAATACTCTTTAATTGTCCCGAATAATGAATCTGCAATTGCTTCAATCAAAGCGTCAAAACCGGCGCTGTTTTTTGCACTTACTTCCAGCGCATTTTGTCCGGTTTCTTTTATGCGCGAAAGCGAAAAGTTTCGTTCACATTCTTCTTTATCGGTTTTATTTAAAATAAGGAGACGCTTGTTTTTGGAAGCGCCAATTTCTTCAAGAACAGCGCAAACCGTTTCATACTGACCAAAGACATCGGTATCTGATGCATCGAGTACAATGAGGAGGAGGTCTGCGCGGACTGCTTCTTCAAGGGTTGATTTAAATGCATCGATCAGGGTATGCGGGAGGTTGCGTATAAAACCGACTGTGTCGGTGAGAAGAATTCCGGTGCTGCCGGAAAGAGAGAGGCGTCTGGTTGTCGGATCAAGCGTTGCAAAAAGCTTGTCTTCAACAAACACTCCGGAACCTGTTAAACTGTTGAGCAGGCTCGACTTGCCTGCATTGGTGTATCCGACAAGGGCGCATGAGGGCAGGGGGATTTTTTCCCTTCTTTTTCTCATGGTCTCTCTTTCTTTAATTACCTTTTTTAGTTCATCTTTTATTTGAGCAATCTGCTCTTTAATATCGCGCCTGTCAATTTCAAGCTGGGTTTCACCGGATCCTTTTGAACCGTAGCTTCCGCCCCTTTGACGGGCCATGTCTCCATAGCTGTGGGCTAGGCGGGGCATAGCATACTGCAGCCTGGCAAGATGAACCTGCAGAACTGCTTCTTTAGTTTTAGCTCTTTGTGCAAAAATTCGTATAATTACTTCGTTTCTGTCAAATACCGGGAAATTTGCTTCTTTTTCCCAGTTTCTCTGCTGTGTGGGGGAGATTTCAAAGTCCAGAATTATACATTCTGCCTCTGCCTCTTTTGCCAGTGCAATTATTTCGTGCGCTTTTCCTGTTCCTATACCGAATTGCGGTGTCGGAATGTATCTCGAAAGCAGTATAGAACCGCTTATAGTCATTCCAAGGGTTTTAACAAGCCCGTGAAGTTCGCTTATTGGATATGTGCCGTCGTCTTTGCCTACGAGGAAGGCGCGTACCGGATCTTCCTGTGTATTCTGTAATTCACTCATCAGAGGCATTATACAACAAAATGGAGATTTTGTACTGAAAAGGTGTAAAAGAGTGTTATTTTCTCTTTAATTTTGTCCGATAATTTATTATAGTCATATCTGCGGGGAGGATCTGTGTCATCCGGACAAAAAGCAGCACTTAGCTTATTAATATCTGTTCTCTTATTTGCCGCTTTTACCGTAGCAGCCTTTGCAGGATTGTTTTCTATCCTGGAAACGAGGTTTTATCAGCCTGCGGTCCTTTCTGCGATGGAATCTAAGCTCTCATCTATTGCTCAATCCTTTGATGATTATTCGGGCAGTCATATAAAAAGATTTTCTTCGTTTGCCCTTTCTCTTTCTGTAAAAAGAAGTTCTCTTCCTTCACAAGCAGCTGAAGATATTCAGTCCCGCGAAGATTTATCGGGCCTGCTGATGAGCGAAACCTCCGGACTTAAAGGCATTCGAATAATCGGAAGCGACGGAAGAAAAATTCACTTCAGCACCTTTGCAAAGGACATTCTGCGAAAACAGCCGAACTTAATTAACTATGAAAACTACGAAAAACTCGGCGAAACTCCGTATGAAACACTTGAATGCAGTGAGGAGCAAAAAAGCCGGCTTATTCTGGACAGCGAAAACGACAGGCTTATCTACTCTTTTGTTTTTTATGACGCCTTTGATATTCTGCAGGGAACAATAGCCTTTTATGTAGAATCACAGGACTTCAGCCGGTATCTGCTCATGCAGAACCTTATAACGGTAAGTGAAAAATCATTGCTTCTTCATAATAAGGGTTTTGTATTCGGAGTAGCTCAGATCGGGCAGGAGCTTGTGTCTGAAGAAATTGGAAAAAAATGGAATGAGGGATTATACGGTACAGAACGGCTCATAGATGCACAGCAGTTTTCCTTTTTAATGCTCTCAAATACAAATAGCTCGAATGCTGTTATTGCAGAGGTTTTCCGGGAAGAGTTATTTATTTTCAGTGATGCAGTTAAGATTATACTGCTTGTAAGCGTATTTATGACCTTGTATTTATCGGTTCTGCTTCTGCTCAATGTAAAACAGGATGATACGGTATTTATCCGCGAAAGAATAAAGAAGTTTCAGTTTGCCCTTCTCAATGAGTATTTGGAAACGAAAGAGGAAATTGATTGGCAGAAAGTTATAACCGATATTCAGCTGAGGCGCCATGAAGCTACACGGGATCTTAAAAAGAGTTTAGGACGGCGTGGTAAAAAACATATAGAGCTTGTAGATTCATTGCTTGAAAAAAGCTGGGATGAAATCTTTGCTTCCATTAAGAAAAATATACCGCAGTCTGTTCCTCAGATTGCACAGGTTAATACTGATGAAATAAAGAAGATGCTCGAGGAAATTTTGAGCACAGCCCGTGTTCAATCCGCTTCGCTGCCTAAAACTTCAGGAAAAAAGGCTGCTCAAAAGCCGGCTGCCCCTGTTCCGTCAACGCTTCCTGAGACTGCCGATGCTGTCGAAGAACTTGACGAAGTTGAAGAACTCGACGAAGTAGAAGAACTTGACGAAGTTGAAGAACTTGACGAAGTCGAAGAGCTTGATGAAGTAGAAGAACTTGATGAAGTCGAAGAACTTGACGAAGTCGAAGAACTTGACGAAGTTGAAGAGCTTGATGAAGTCGAAGAACTTGGTGAAGCGGAAGCAGTCGAAGGATTCGACGAGGTAGAAGCAGTTGAAGAACTTGACGAAGTTGAAGAACTTGATGAAGTTGAAGAACTTGATGAAGTTGAAGAACTTGATGAAGTTGAAGAACTTGATGAAGTTGAAGAAGGCGAAGAACTTGATGAAGTAGAAGAAGCCGAAGAGCTTGATGAAGCGGAAGAGGCCGAAGAACTCGACGAAGTAGAAGAAGCTAAAGAGCTTGATGAAGCGGAAGAAGCCGAAGAACTCGACGAGGTTGAAGAGGCGGAAGAACTCGACGAAGTTGAAGAGCTTGATGAAATTGAAGAAGTCGAAGAGACCGAAGAACTCGACGAAGTAGAAGAAGCCGAAGAGTTTGATGAAGATAAAAAGAAAGGATTTGCTGTAAATTATGAAGAATCGGATGATTCATTCTCTGTCTCGGAATCTGCCATCTTCCGTTCTGTTCTTGCAGAAGAACTCACCTTTGGCGATCTGACTGTTACAGAGAAAGAAAGACATTCTGACGATTCTCAAATTCATTTTGAAATAGCCTTTCCGGACTTTTCCGATCTCGACAAGGAAGAGCAGATAAAAGCTGAGCCCAAAAAGAATGAGATTTCAATTGCTGCTCAAGACTCTTCTAAAATGACGGAAGATGATTTAATAGAAGATTATGAAGAACTCGATAAAGCCGAGGTTGTAGATTTAATTGATGATACTTCTCCGTTCACCTTTGCCATGCAGTTTGCCTCACCCCAGAGGGTTACTGAACTTTCGGCTGCAGACGATGAAATTGAAGAAGCAATTGTTGAAAAAGACGGTTTATTTACTATTCCCCGCGAAATAAAGCAGAAAGAAGTCCCCATCGATAAAGATTTTATGAGTCTTGTTGATTCCGTTTTGAAATAAGCGTTTGAACAATATCTGCAAATCCCCATCCATATTCTTTTGCCGAAACCCACCTTGGAAGATGGGTCATCACATTAATCCATTTACTGATATTTGCAACAGCACAGGCATTTGGAAAGTATTCAAACATCGGTTCATCATTCCGTGCATCTCCCGCGTAAATAACAGTATCGGCATCTTTTTCATCATACGAAAAAAGCTTTTTAAGCATTATGACCGCTGCTTCTTTTTTGTTGAAATTTCCCTTCCATGTATTAATGTGAATCGATGAAGGGACAGCTCTGCAGCCTTCTTTTTCAAATATACTGATAATGTGTGCCACTTCTTCAGGTTTTAAAGGAGGTGAAACTGTTTCTGCATAATCTATGGCTAGATCATATTGCCTAAGGTGATTATCCTGCGCCGCTTTTGCTCTTTTAATTTCCTGCAGAGACTGTTCAAAGGCTCTGCGTAACGATGGGTCGGAATTTTCACTTGTACCGGGGAAAACAAAAGTTTCAATAGTATGGTTCTCCGTTATATAGTATGACAGGGCTCCGTTTTCTGTGATTACTGCATCCACAGGCCATTCCTGAACAAGCAGGTTTCCCCATGCGCTTGCTCTGCCGGTAACTGCTATAACCGGTATGCCTTCTTTTTTTAGATCCCAAAGAGCGCTGTAGGCTTCCGGAATAAGTTTGCCGTCTTTTGTCAAAGTGTCGTCAATATCGGTGAGCAAAAACTTAATTTTTTTTGCTGTTGAAGTTTCCATTGCTGATATTAAATTCATGTTCGAATAATGACACAAAAGCAGATAAACTGCAATTAACGCTGTTACACTTTGCTGGGAAGCGGCATTTGCGTCGGAATACGAAATAAGGATTTCTCAAGACGGCGAAACTTGCGTACGTGTGTATGAATGTTCACAGGGAAGGGGCGGTACCGAAAAAATTAAGTTCCCGACTGTTAAAGCCCGTTTTGTACAGCTGTATGGTAAAAAAAGATCTACACAGTGGGGCTACTCTTTGTGGGATATGTTTGTTCATATGCTCTAATTATTTCCATGGACGGTTTTTTCCCGTCCATCCTTTACTCTCCCAGTACACAGCATCGATCGGATTCAAACGGAGTCTTTTCTGCATGAAGCGGCTTATAGCGAACCATTTTAAAACCCGGAAGGAAGGAAATGCCCTTCCGGTTCTTTGAATTCTCAAATATGTTTTGCTAATTTTAGCCGAAATTTTTAAGATTTTCGCATACGTTTTGTTCTTAATCTTCGGCTTAACTCTCTCCCAATCTGTTTCCATTACCGCGGTGCCAATTTTGTATACCCTGGTAACTCCCCAAAAATCCAGAGAATCTTTCATCTCGTTTAACGTTTTTGCATAAACTGGTCCGGAGGCTGTAGAAATAACAACACCCTGTTTTTTAAACATTGATTCTTCCGGTCTATGCACTAACCACATATTCGCAAAGTGATCCAGTAAAACCTTCATTTGTCCTGTTACATGAAAAGAATACACAGGCGATGTCAGAATTATGAGGTCTGCCCACATTAGTTTTTCACGTATTGGTTTAACATACTTATCATGAGCACAGGAAGCATGTTCTTCTGTAAAGCACTTGAAGCACGATATACAGAATTCGGGTAAATCTTTGGGCAAAAATAGTTCGTTTACTTGAGCATCTGAAAATGAGTTGATGAGCTTTTGTGCTATTGTATACGTACAACCTTTTCTTTCAGTTCCGTAAACGACAGTGATTTTCATATTTCTAATCCTTCTACATTTTTTGTATATACTGGTTGTATTTTTCTACGATTGCACCCGAAAAGGTTTCAGAGCTGAGTCTTACATTCATAACAGCCTCATCGTTTCCTCTAAGTTCATCGGGAATAATGAGGTCGATGGGGAATGCTTCACAGGAAAGGCAGGCGGGGCCGGCAATTTCTTTTACCTTATTAAACACACTGTTGTATCCGAATTTTCCGTCTTTTTCGGCCTC
>Ga0116159_1004934_pt1 | contig 11014 bp, 8 predicted proteins | sample AD_JPNAS1_MetaG_FD_89878 | JGI IMG/M metagenome (GOLD analysis project Ga0116159, IMG submission 89878) | Active sludge microbial communities of municipal wastewater-treating anaerobic digesters from Japan - AD_JPNAS1_MetaG | ecosystem: Engineered > Bioreactor > Anaerobic > Digestate | place...
ACAGCGTCGTTGCAAGACGCTTGTTTAGCCAGCTAAACGGCGCGTCTTGCGCCTAGCCGTGCATCCCAACTCCTTGGTGCAAAACGGGGAGTTATTCCCGACCACATCCTAAAGCGCTGCCCGAACCGCCTGGAACACCTGCCAGAAAGCCGCTTCCTGCGTGGTGCAGAAGTTGATGCGCATCAGCGTACCGGCCGCCCGAGTGGCATGAAACAGCGAACCAGGGGCCAGCAGATAGCCGACATCGAGCATGCGCTGCGCCAGCGCATCGGTATCCACGCCGGTATCGACCCAGCCAAACAGCCCGGCCGGTGGCGCGGCAAAAGTACAGCCTGCGGCCAGTGCCAGTTTCACGCTGCGCCCGCGCGCCTGGTCTAGCCGACTGCGCACCCGCTGCGCGTGGCGGCGCAACTGGCCCTGCTCAATGCACCAGGCCAGCGCTTTTTCCAGCAACGCCGGGGTGGTCAGTGTGGCCAGCAGCTTGGTGTCAAGCAGCCGCTCATACAGGTCTGGCGCTGCCGCCATGAAACCCACGCGCCAGCCGGGAGCCAGTATCTTCGAGAAACCGCTGACGTAAATGGTGCGCTGCAAGCCATCGAGCGCACTCAGGCGGGTGGCATGGTCCGGCGCCAGGTGGCTGTAGGTGTCGTCTTCAACGATGGTGAAGTTGTGCGCGCTGGCCAGTTGCAGCAGCCGGTGCGCGCTGCCTGGGCTCAGGCAATAACCGGTTGGGTTGTGCAGCACGCTGACACTGACAAACAGTTTCGGTGCTTGGTGCTCGCAGTAGCGCGCCATCACGGCCAGGTCGGGTCCGTCGGGTCCGCGCGGCACCGGCAGAATGCGCATGCCCAGCGCATCAAGACGGGCGAACTCAATCGCCCAGCCGGGCTCTTCGACCATCACGCAGTCACCGGCGCGCAATAGCGTGCGGCTGACAATGTCGAGCGCATGGGTGGCACCAACGGTGGTCAGTATCTGCTGCGGATTGACCGGGATAGACAGCGCATTCAACCGGGCTGACAAGGCCTGACGCAGCCCAAGGTCCCCGGCCGGGTCGCCATACTGTTGCGAAAACGCCTTCAACTGCGCGGCGCTGGTGACGCGGCGCACCGCCGCCGACAAAAACGTGGTCTCCAGCCAGTCTGGCGGAAAGGCACCCAGACCCGGCTGTGGCAGTTTGCTGCTGCCCTGGAACATGCCACGGATCAGCGCGGTGGCGTTGACCGGTGCCCGTTGCTGGGCCATTGGCGGCACTGGCTGGGTTGTGCCGGATGCCTGATAAGCTACTGAATCAGTAGCTGGTTGCGCATATTGCGTAAGGGCTGGAGCCCTATTTCGTATATAAAACCCACGGTTCTTGTGCGCTTCGACCAAGCCTTGCGCCAGCAGTTGGTCATAAGCCGCCACCACCGTGCTGGGGCTGACGCCCTGCTGCTGCGCACATTGCCGCACCGAAGGCAGGCGCGCGCCGGTCGCCAGCAAGCCGGTCTGGATGCGCTGGGCAAAACGCGCGGCAAGTTGTTCGGCCAGCGGGCGGGTGGTGGTTTTAAGGAGCATGGCCGGGGTCTGTGGGGGTATGCAGGTTAGCGCCGTCTGCGCCGCGCAACAAAGCTTCGGCCCGACTTTTCGCAAGCCATTGCTTTGCGCAGAGCGCACTGGCTTGCAGGTCGTCTGTGCCATACGGCTTACCAATACAGAGTTTCATAATGTCTGCCAAAGTGTATTGTTAGTGTACTGTTTTTGACGCTACATTCAACACCATGAAACCAGCCTTCAGACCCCATGAGCGCCGCTGAACTCACCGCCCTGCTGCTGCTGTGCACGGCGGCGAGCTTCACGCCGGGGCCCAACACCACGCTATCGACCGCTTTGGCTGCCAATCTGGGTTTCAAGCGGGCGCTGCGTTTTGTGTTGTCGGTACCGGTCGGCTGGGGGCTGTTGTTCACCCTCTGCGCCGCCGGCATCGGCACGCTGGTGCTGGCGGTGCCCGCGCTGCGCCTGGGCGTGCAGGCGCTGGGTGTCGGGTATTTGGTGTGGCTGGCGCTCAAGTTGATCCGCGCTGACACGCTGGCGCAAGCTGATGCCCGGCAGTTGCAGGTGACGTTCTGGCAAGGCGTGTTGCTGCAGTTCTTGAACATCAAGGCCTGGATGCTGGCGCTCACCGTGGTGGCTGGCTGGCTGGCCGGACGCGACGACATGGCCAGCCGCTTTGCCGTGGTGCTGCCGATCATGCTGGCCTTTGGCCTGTGCAGCAACCTGACTTATGCGCTGATTGGCACCCTGCTGCGAGCTTGGCTGGCCGATGCCGAACACGGCGGGCGGCGCTTGCGCTGGTTTAACCGCAGCATGGCAGCGGTGCTGGTGGCCACTGCCGCCTGGCTGGCAACCTTCTGACGCATATCAGTCACTGGCAGTCCGATTCACCACAACGATGACATGACATCGCACCTTTTCCCGTCTGGCTTTGTTGCGCGTCTTGGCACAGGCTACGGCCATGTCGCCTGCGCTGGCCCCGCCAGTCTGGAAAAAACATCGGTTTCATTTTCTGATCATTTTGATGAAACAAGCCGCCAGCCCTTATCCACCGTGCCTGGCAAGCTATTATTAGTGAAGTAAGTTTGATGAAAACATTAGGCCTGATTGGCGGCATGAGCTGGGAATCCACCGTGTCCTACTATCAATTGATCAACCAGACCGTCAAGGAAAGTCTGGGTGGCCTGCACTCGGCCAGGATCATTCTTTACAGCGTTGATTTTGCGGAAATCGAGCATTTGCAGATGAGCGGGCAATGGCCGGTTGCTGGTGCGCTGCTGGCCGACGTGGCGCAAAAACTGGCGCAGGCCGGGGCCGACGCGCTGGTGCTGTGCACCAACACCATGCACAAGGTTGCCGACGCGATACAGGGCGCAGTCAATATCCCGCTGCTGCACATTGCCGACCCGACCGCGCTGGCGATCAAGCAGGCCGGCCATGCCATCGTCGGCCTGCTTGGCACCCGCTTCACCATGGAGCAGGATTTTTACCGCAGCCGCCTAGAACAAGACCATGCCCTGACGGTGCTGACCCCGTCTCAAGCCGACCGCGACCTGGTGCACCAGGTCATTTACCAGGAACTGTGCTTAGGCCAGGTCAAGGATGCCTCGCGCCAGCGCTATCTGCGCGTGATCGACGATTTGCGCCAGCAAGGTGCCCAGGCGATCATTCTGGGCTGCACCGAAATCTCGTTGCTGGTGCAAGCGCAGCACTGCACGCTGGAGCTGTTTGACACCACTGCCCTGCATGCCCGCAGTGCGGCTTTGTGGGCGCTGCAATGAAACACCTGCCGCCGCAGATCAAAAAGGGCCTTTGGCTCGGCCTGCTGGGGGTGGTCATCTTTGCCCTAACGCTGCCGCTGACCCGGCTGGCGGTCGGCACGCCTGCGGCACCGCAGCTCTCGGGCCTGTTTGTCTCGACCGGGCGTGCCACCGTGGCAGCGCTGTTGTCGATCATTTATTTATGGCTGACCCGCGCGCCCTGGCCGACCCGCGCCAACCTGCCTGCGCTGGCGGTGGTGATGCTTGGCGTGGTCTTTGGTTTTCCGATGCTGTCGTCGATTGCCATGCGACAGGTGGAGGCGGTGCATGCCAGCGTGATGCTGGGCGTGCTGCCGCTGGCCACGGCCCTGGTCGGGGCCTGGCTGCACCGGCAGCGGCCATCGGCCGGGTTTTGGGCCTGCGCCGGGCTGGGCACGGCGTTGGTGGTGGCCTTTGCGCTGTTGCGCTCTGGCCACGCTGGCTGGACGCTGGCCTGGGCCGACACGCTGCTGCTGGCAGCCATGGCCTGCGCGGCAGTCGGCTACGGCATGGGTTCGCTGCTGTCGCAACGGCTGCCCGCCGAACAGGTGATTTGCTGGGCGCTGGTCCTGGGTTTGCCGTTAAATCTGCCGCTAGCCCTTATGGAATATCCGCAGGCAGCTATCAATTTAAGTGCATGGGGTGGCTTTGCCTATGTCGCGGTGGGGTCGCAGTGGCTGGGTTTTTTTGCCTGGTACCGGGGTCTAACCCTAGGCGGCACGGTGCGTGTCAGCCAGGTGCAGTTGCTGCAGCCGTTTTTAAGCATGCTGTTTGCCGTGCCAATTCTGGCCGAGAGGCTGGACTGGCTTAGCGCAGGCTTTGGCCTGGCTGTCGTTTTGGTCGTCTTCGTCGGCCGAAAAATGCCGGTGCATGCCAGTCAACCCACCCCAGCACCCCACGCTGCCACCCTGAAGGCAACCGCAACATGACCATCACAAATCAATCCCCCTGGCACCTGGCGCGCCGCGCCGACCGCATGAACCCGTCGGTCATCCGCGAAATTTTGAAAGTCACCGAGCGCCCCGGCATCATCAGTTTTGCCGGTGGCCTGCCGTCGGCCAGAACTTTTCCGGTGGCGCAATTTGAAGCCGCCTGCGCCAAAGTGTTGCAGGACGACCCCGCCGGTGCGCTGCAATACGCCGCCAGCGAAGGTTTTGGCCCATTGCGTGAACAGGTCGCCCAAACCCTGAGCCAGCAAAGCAGCGCAGCGGGCCAGCCCTGGCCGGTTGATCCAGCGCAGGTGCTGATCACCACCGGGTCGCAACAGGGGCTGGACCTGGTCGCCAAAGTGCTGATCGACGCGGGCAGCAGGATTCTGGTCGAGTCGCCCACCTACCTGGGTGCGATGTCGGCCTTTGTCCCGATGGAGCCCGAAGTGGTCAGCGTGGCCAATGCTGGCAGCGGTCTGGATCTGGCTGATTTGAGTGCAAAACTGCCCGATGCCCGGTTTCTCTACGTGTTGCCCAATTTTCAGAACCCCACTGGCCGCACCATGTCCGAGCAATGCCGCGCCGAACTCAGTGCGCTGGCTTCCCAACGCGGCCTGCCGCTGATTGAAGACAACCCCTACGGCGACCTGTGGTTCGATACCCCGCCACCCGCCTCGCTGACGGCGCGCAACCCGCAGGGCTGCATTTACCTGGGCTCGTTCTCCAAAGTGCTGGCACCTGGCTTGCGCCTGGGTTTTCTGGTCGCCCCCAAGGCGGTTTACCCCAAGCTGCTGCAAGCCAAGCAGGCCGCTGACCTGCACAGCCCGGGTTTCAACCAACGCATGATTGCCGAAGTGATGAAAGATGGCTTTCTGGATCACCATGTGCCGACCATCCGTGCGCTTTACAAAGCGCAGCGCGATGCCATGCTGGCCGCGCTGGCGCAGCATTTCCCCAACCACAAAATCCAGCCGGACCAGTCACTGACCTGGAACACCCCGGCGGGCGGCATGTTTTTGTGGGCCCGCCTGCCTGCTGGCATGAGCGCGGCTGACCTGCTGCCATTTGCCATTGACCAGGGTGTGGCTTTTGTGCCGGGCGCGCCTTTTTACGCCGACTTGGGCGACCCCCGCACGCTGCGGCTGTCGTTTGTCACCCCCAGCGTCGCCGACATCCAACGGGGTGTCGCAGCACTGGCCAAAGCCCTGCAGATTTACACGGCGACGGTGTCAGGCTGATGCAAACGCAGCGCAACATAATTTGCCCATGAACCGTCCCAGCCACCTGAAGGTCTGTCTTTGCCACACCACGGCAAGATCATCCAAGACGTGACAAACAAACCCTCTGGTATTGCCTGAATTGCCCGCATGGGAACTCTTTACCTCGTTCGTCACGGCCAGGCCTCGTTTGGCACGGACGACTATGACCAGCTCAGCGCGCTGGGGAAGCGGCAAAGTGTCCGCCTTGGTCACTACTTTGCCCGCAAAGACCTGCATTTCGATGCCATCCTGAGCGGCACCCTGAGGCGGCACACGCAAACGCTCGCGGGCATCAGCGAAGGTTTGGGCGTGCCACTAACAGCGGTTCAATGGCCGGGTCTGAACGAATACGACAGCCGGGCGATCATTGGCGCGATTCACCCGGCACCGCTGGAGCCCGCCAGCCCACCGGACCAGTACCGCCACTACTTTCGCCTGCTGCGCGTTGGCCTGACGCATTGGATGCTGGGCAAAACCCAGCCAGTCGGCATGCCCGACTGGCGGCAATTCCAGCAGGGGGTGGTCGAGGTGCTGAACTACATCCGGCAAACCGATGCGCAACAAGTGCTGCTGGTGTCAAGCGGCGGGCCAATTGCCTGCGCCATCGGCCATGTGCTGGCGACACCGTCCGATGCCACGGTGGAACTCAACATGCGTTTGCGCAACAGCTCCGTCACCGAGTTCGCCTTCACGCCGAAATACCACGCGTTGCAAACCTTCAACACCTTGCCACATCTGGATGCGCTCGAATTCGACGCATGGGTCACCTATGCCTGAGCGGCATCATGCGCCCAACAAAAAAGCACCCGAAGGTGCTTTTTTTTGTCCTGAACCCTGAGCGAATCAGCTTGTCAGTTCAATCTTGCGCGACCACCGCAGCGGTGATGTTGGCCGTCAGAACCAGCGCCTTTCTGGTGACTGCCTGAGCCGAATCCATCGCGCTTTGGCTGGAAGCAAGGGCTTTCTGGATCACAGCCACAGCCGACTCGGAACCCGGCGGTGCGTTTTTGACGATCTCCTGCATCACTTGACCGAGGACCTTCTGGCCTTCAGCGGCTTTGCCTTCAAAGGTCTTGGCGAACTCGGCGCTGGCCTCCACCGCGATGCCATACACATGCCGTCCATACGAAGTTGCCCGCGCGGCCAGGGGCTCAAGTTGGTCTGTTTGCAACGCGAGGAATTGCTGCGCATCGCGGGCCGCCAGCAGGCGCTCGATATGGGTAAAAATGCCATTCATCAAATCCCGCACTGAAGCCAGGTTCAGTTCAAGCATCTTGCCAAAGCCGACATAAGTCTTGGTAGACAGCCCCTTGACAGTGTTCAGATTGGCACTGCTGGAGGCGCTGATTTGGTCAAAGGTGATCATCATGATGGCATCTTTCAAATATTGGTTTTTATGCTCCCACAGAAGCTTCACAGAAGCTGTGCTGCACTGCAACATGATACAACTATTAGGGATTACCCGACATTTTACTGGGGTTTTGCTGCAGTGCAGCAAATATTTAGAAACCAAGCTCTAATCGCACACTTCACCGGGGCAGTCAATTGGCGCGAGCCCAGCCATCAGGTTCGTTGCCCGAGCCGGTTCCGCCTGAAAATAACGGTAGCAGTTCTTGCCCGCCAGTTTCGCCTGGTACATCGCGCGGTCGGCCTGCTGCAGCAGCAGTTCGGCGTCAATGTCATGCGGCTGCGGGTAAAAAGTGATCCCCAGGCTAGCCGACACCTGCACGCTGAAACCATCCATCAGCACCGGTTGCGCTGCCGCATCAACCAGACGTGCCACCATGGTGTCGCAGCCAGTCCGGTCAATGTCCACCAGCAAGGCAACAAATTCGTCGCCACCAACCCGAGCCAAGGTGTCACCTTCGCGCAACGCCTGCCTCATGCGGTTGGCCAGCGCCATCAACAGACGGTCACCAACCGTATGACCCCGGCTGTCGTTCACCGCCTTGAATCCGTCGAGGTCCAGATACACCACCGCAATCGATTGCTCGCGCCGTAGCGCCTGCGCCATCGCCTGACGCATTCGGTCCGCCAGCAACACCCGGTTCGACAAGCCGGTCAGCACATCAAAGTGCGCCATTCTCTCCAGCTCCTTTTCGTGCACCTTCAGGGCCGAAATGTCTGAAAACAGCACCACCAGGCTCTGTTCGACACCCGACTCGTCGCGCACCATGCTGATGGCCTGCAAAGAGGCAAACACTTCACCATTCTTGCGCCGGTTCCAGAGTTCACCTGACCAGAAACCCTTTTCGTGCAACTCGCGTGCCATCACCTCATAGACCTCTGGGGCATGCAACTCGGCACAAAACCGCTCACGCGGGCTATGCCCCAGCACCTCGGCGCGGCTGTAGCCAGTCAAGCGAGTCACCGCGTCATTGAGATCAATGACAATGCCGGCCAGCGACAGTACCAATATGCCCTCACGGGTGTGGTTGAACACGGCGGCTGCCAGGCGCAGACGTTCCTCAGCCTGCTTGCGCACGCTGATGTCGCGCACCGTGACATGAATCGCCGGCTCTGCGTTGAACACCATCACCGTGCTTTGGGCCTCGACATGCACCGTGGTGCCGTCCAGCCGGAGCAGCTTTTCTTCCAGCAGATCAGTCGTGTCACCTGGTCGCTGCAGCGCACTGGCACGCACTTGCACCGCCAACTTGCTGTCGGGATGCACCAGCTCCAGCATAGAAACGCCCATCAAAACCTGCACATTAGGGGCTCTGAGCAGGCGCACAGCGGCACTGTTGGCATAAATCAGCCGACCGGCGCGAAACACCGCAACCGGATCGGGCGAGTGTTCCACTATGGTGCGAAAGCGGTCTTCGCTCTCTTGCAAGGCCGCCTGCGCCAGTCGGCGACGGGAAATGTCCCGGGTGGTGCCATGAAAGCCAGAGATGCGCCCGAGCGCGTCAAACTCCATTCTGGCCAGCACTTCGGTCCAGATCATTCGGCCGTCCTTGCAACGCTGTTGCACCTCGTCAATCACCGAGCCATGCGGCAACTGCCCCATGTCGGCCCAGGCCTCCAGGCGTTTTTCAATCTTTGCGACCCCTTCTGGGGCCAGCCATTCCAGCATGCTGCTACCAATCACCTCATCGGCACGATAGCCGCGCATGGCTTCATCTGCCGGACTGATGTAGGTCACCCGAAAGTCCACATCGAGCTTCCACACCACGTCTGACACATCTTCTGTCAGCAACCGGAAATGCGCTTCACTGGCGCGCAGCTTTTCGGCCGCCCGATGCCGTTCAAGAGCAATGCCAGCAAGGTGGGCACAGTTTTCAACCAGCGCGATTTCGGCTGCATCAGGGCAATGAGTCTGGCGGCGGTACACCACAAAGCTGCCCAGCACGTGCCCGGCAGTACCGCGTATGGGCTGCAACCAACAGGCCGCCAGACCGGCACACGCCGCCTCGGCACAGACCTGTTGCCAGCCGGCATGGGCTGCCATGTCGGGCACCATCTGGCGCTCGCCGGTACAGGCAAACAGGCCAGAGCAGCCGACCCCGGCATCAGCCGACGCACGCAGCACCGCAGAGGTAAAAGAATCAGGCAGGCCGGGAGCCACGCTGTAGACAAACCGGCTGCCCGCTTCATCGAGCAGCAAGATGGCGCACAACACGTCAGGGACAGCCTGCCCAACCCCCTGCACCAGCGCCAGCAGCACCTGTTCCCAGGGCGCATCAGAACTCAGCAACTCCAGCACCAGGCGGTGCAACTGTTCCTGCTGCTGCACCTGCTTTGGTTCGTGGATGTCACTGTTGGTACCAACCAGCCGCACCGGTTTGCCAGCAGCATCACGCGCCACCACCATGCCGCGTCCCAACATCCAGCGCCAACTGCCATCTTTGCAGCGCATGCGAAATTCAACCCGCACGGCACTGGTCTTGGCAGCCAGATGGTCTTGCAGAACCTGCATGACCCGCGGCATGTCCTGCGGGTTCACCCGACTGGTCCATTCAGAGGCATCGTTGCCGATGTCTTCCTCGGCATATCCGAGCATTTCCTTGTATTGCTTTGAGAACACCGCATGGCCGGTATCGATGTGCCAGTCCCAAACCCCTTCGCCTGATCCCTCTACTGCAAACTTCCAGCGCTCTTCGCTGTCAGCAAGTTGCCGGGCGGTTTGCTTGCGCGCCGTAACGTCGCGGCAAAAAGCGTAAATCAGGCCGCCGCCCTGCGGGTCAAAGGTGGCACTCACCTCGACATCCCAAAGCGAGCCGTCCTGACGACGATGGCGGGTCTCAAAAACCATGTGACCGTACCGGATCAGGTGCTTGAGTTGCTCAGCGATGCAAGACGGATTCTGCTGAGCATCAAAATCATCCACCAGGCAGCCCAGCAGATCAGCCCGCCGATAGCCTGACTGCTGGCAATAAACCGCATTCACATCGAGCAGCCGACCGGCGCGGTCGAGTTGCCAGAAGCCGTCAAGCGTGGTGTCAAGAATGCCTTTGAGCGTATCGTGGCTGCTGTCAGCGGCCTGCTGCGCGAGCTTGCGCGCACTGACATCCACCATGATCACGCGCAGCAGCGGATGGGTGTCTGGTTGCCGTGTCAACGAGGCTTCCAGCAAAACCCAGATCGGTGCAGCAGCATGGCCGGTCAACCTGATCTCGACCGCCTTGGTGTGGCCGCTTTGCAACAAGTCAGAGCAGAATGAGGCGAACACCGAACGGTCAATCGGGTCAACAAAATGGCGCAGCAGTTTGCCGGTCAAATCCGCCACATCCTGCCCCAACAACCGCGCACAGGCCAAATTGACCTGCAATAGCCGCCCGGATTCGTCCAGCGTGCAATAACCAACCGGCGCGCTGTTGTACAAGTCCGCGTAGTCGGCGCGTGACGACTCCAGTTCACTGGTGGCTTGCAATAGCTCCTGGCTCTGCAGTTCCAGTTCCAACTGAAAAACGCTGAGCTCATAAAGCAATTGTTGCAGTTGCTCACGCGACAAGTCCTGCAGCGTATCCGGCACCTGCGGCCCCTTTCGGCGCAGTTCTGCCTCGGCGCGCTGGCGCAGCTCGGTTATGGAACGAAGAGGCTTTTGCATGGTGGTGGCACGGTCGGGCAACGAATGAAGCTTCAGGACAACCAAGAAATGGCGCGCCGCAACCGTGGCCCGGAGCACCTTTGCCAAACCGCAGCATTTTCGGGCTTGGACCCTGAAAGTCAACTACCCAAACGCATCGTTTCAGCGCAAATTGGTTCTTATCAAAAAATGGTTGGTCCTAGATTCCTCTAGATTCCTCATTTGGACGCGCCCGAGTGGGCTGCTGGTGGTGCGGTTGGGCAGGGCGAAAGCCGCGGCTCCAAACCTGCCCGCGCAGGTTTGGACGGCGTGAAGCAGGCCAGCCTTGAGGCATGGCTGCGCCCTGCGTGTCGCAGCAAGCTGCGAGGGGAGACGACGACGCGCCGATACTGCCCGCCAGGAGGAGCTTGCGTCCCAGGCGCGGTGCCAGCGGTTCAATCGGGTGCGTAGCGCTGTCACCGAACG
>Ga0116159_1004956_pt1 | contig 10958 bp, 7 predicted proteins | sample AD_JPNAS1_MetaG_FD_89878 | JGI IMG/M metagenome (GOLD analysis project Ga0116159, IMG submission 89878) | Active sludge microbial communities of municipal wastewater-treating anaerobic digesters from Japan - AD_JPNAS1_MetaG | ecosystem: Engineered > Bioreactor > Anaerobic > Digestate | place...
CCTCGACGGCGCGGCGGTCGTCCTTCGGGTGCAGATCGTGGGCCAGAGCCCGGGTGAAGCCGGCGATCGGCTCCCAGTCCTCAGCGCGGAGGGCTTGCGGGACGTAGGAGTCGACGCTGCGACGCGCCAACTCGGCGGCGTGCTTGACGCAGATGATTCTGGAAGTGCAGTCTGGGCATGCTGAAGACATAGAAGTACCCCTTCAGGGTGCTCGTGCAAGTGTTGGAAGGCAGCGGGCAGGTACCCCGCTGAAGCGAAGCGACGAGGTCCAGAGCGCCAACTCTGGGCCTTTCGCATGTCGGCGTCCTGCGCCGAGTCGGATCAGCCCATGGCGTCTCCCTCGTCGTCGAGGGCTTTGGCCAGAAGGTCAGATGCGGTGCGACTCACCGGCTGGTGGGCATCTCGGGCTCGCGCAAAGAGGTCGGCGGCGACGGTGGCCGGCATACGGATCTCGACGCGGACGAGCTCGTCGGGTCGATAGAGACGGTTGCCTGCGGAGGGGCGACCAGAGCGTGCGGCATCCACTCGGATGGGTCGAGATGTGGCGTCCATGGATCCTCCAGACCGCAGTCCTGATCTGTTCACCTGACGGTGCGCTTCTCGGGTGCGGCTGGTCAGACCACTGCTTGGCTTGCTCAAGCGGACGCCACAGGCGCGATGGCCCAGAGGCTGACTCCCGCACTGGGTACGGGCAGCTGCGTCGAGGCTACCGCCGCTGGTCTCAGTTCCGGAATGCGAATCGCCGACGACGGCGACGCCGCTCTATACACTGACGACGAGCCCGCCCTCGCGAGGGACCGGGAAGTGAGGCTCGGGATCTCCTGCCGGACGACAGGGCCCGAGCCTCGCGCGCGGCGTTCTTATGGATATCTCACCCCTCTTATCGAGAACATGAGAGCAGTCAGGGCTCGATGCGACACGAGCGGTGTCGGATGGTTCATCGCTGCGACGCGGTGGGTGCGGTAGCGAGCTCCACGCACCAACTCCGATCCGGGTGGTTATGGCAGGCGGCGCGCGTCGCCGGGCCGTCCGTCCTGCCGGCCGCCTAGAGTTCTGGAACGATGCCGGTCAACGACAAGCGTGCGGTCGGCGTGCGTCGGAGGAGGGCCCACTCTTGAACATGGCGAGGCACGGCAGGCTCGTCGCCCTGATCTGGGCTATCGCGGATGACGTGCTGCGCGACCTTTACGTCCGCGGCAAGTACCGCGACGTCATCCTCCCCTTCACCGTGCTGCGTCGACTCGACAGCGTGCTTGAGCCCACCCGGGACAACGTGGTCCAGACCAACATCGCGCTCACGGACGCCGGCATCGTCAACAGGGACGCGGCCCTCCGCCAGGCCGCTGGACAAGACTTCTACAACACGTCTGGCTTCACACTTCGTGATCTGCGCTCCGTCAGCAGCGCCGCCCGCCTACGGCTCGACTTCGAGGCATACCTGGACGGTTTCTCTCCGAACGTTCAAGAGGTCCTGGACAACTTCGAGTTCCGTAACCAGATTCCACGCCTGACCAAGGCGGACGCGCTTGGCAGCCTCATAGAGAAGTTCCTCGACCCAAGCCTCGACCTGTCCCCTCACGGCCTCGACAACCACGGCATGGGCACCGTCTTCGAGGAGCTCGTTCGACGATTCAACGAGGAGAACAACGAGGAGGCGGGCGAGCACTGGACGCCACGAGACGCTGTCCGCCTGATGACCCGGCTCATGTTCGAGCCGATCGCCGACCAGATTCAGTCAGGCAGCTACCTCCTCTACGACGGCGCCATGGGCACCGGCGGCATGCTCACCGTTGCTGAAGAGACACTCCAGCAACTCACCTCCGCACGGGGACACAAGGTCAAGACCCACCTGTTCGGCCAGGAGATCAACGCCGAGACCTACGCCATCGCCAAGGCCGACCTGATCCTCAAGGGCGAAGGCGAGGCCGCCGACAACGTCGTGGGCGGGCCCGAGTGGTCGACTCTGTCGAACGATGCGTTCGCTGGCCGCGAATTCGACTTCATGCTCTCCAACCCGCCGTACGGCAAGAGTTGGAAGACTGACCAAGAGCGCATGGGCGGCGCCAAGAACATCCGTGACCCGCGGTTCGTGGTCGGGCACGCCGGCGACCCCGAGTACTCGCTGGTGACACGGAGTAGTGACGGCCAGCTGATGTTCCTCGCCAACCTCATCTCCAAGATGAAGCACAACACCGCCCTGGGAAGCCGCATCGCTGAGGTGCATAACGGGTCATCACTGTTCACCGGCGACGCAGGCCAGGGCGAGAGCAACATCCGGCGCTGGGTCATCGAGAACGACTGGCTTGAGGCGATTGTCGCCCTGCCGCTCAAGATGTTCTACAACACCGGCATCGCGACGTATGTATGGGTGCTGAGCAACCGTAAAGAGGAGCGTCGCAAGGGCAAGGTGCAACTCATCGATGCCACGGAGTGGTTCACCCCGCTGCGCAAGAACCTCGGCGAGAAGGCGGTCGAGCTCGGTTCCGGCGACAGTGATCGTGTCCTCAAGACCTTCCTCGCTTTCGACCAGGCCGACGATCCAGACCACTCCAAGATCTTCGACAACCGCGACTTTGGCTACTCGAAGATCATGGTCGAGCGACCGCTTAGGATCGTAGGAGCCGAAGAAGGCCGCGTGTACAAGGCCGCCGAGATCAAGAAACTGAAGGAGGACAGCAAGCGCGACGAGAATGCGCCGGCCCTTATCAAGAAGGTCCTGCCGTACTCCGCACAGCCCGACCCCCTCCACGGTCTGTACCAGGTGGTGATCGACGGCAAGACTCGCGTCGTTCAGTACGAGCCCGACACCGAGCTCCGTGACTCCGAGCAGGTTCCGCTCAACGAGCCGGGCGGCCAGTATGCCGATGGAATCGAAGCGTTCTTCCGCCGCGAGGTCCTTCCCTACGCGCCCGATGCCTGGATCGACGACACCAAGACCAAGATCGGCTATGAGATCTCCTTCACCCGCCACTTCTACAAGCCGGCGCCGATGCGCACACTCGCCGAAATCCAGGCCGACATCCGGGCCCTTGAGGCGGAGACAGAAGACCTGATCTCGGAGATCGCCGGAGGAGCGCCGTGAGCGACGTAGAGCGCAGCATCGACGGCGTCGCCAAGACCGTGGCCGGCGTCTTGGCGAACCAGAAGTACTCCATCGATTACTACCAGCGTGAGTACAAGTGGGAGTCGAAGCAGATGGCGGAGCTGGTCGCCGACCTTACGACGAAGTTCCTCGACCTCTACGAGCCGGACCATGCGCGCAAGGATGTCGCGAACTACCCGGGCTACTACCTCGGGTCCATCATCATCTCCCAGAAGGGCAGCGAGCCGTTCATTGTTGACGGTCAGCAACGGTTGACCAGCTTGACGCTGCTGCTCACGTTCCTACGCCGACTGCAGCAGGACCGAGTCGACAAGGTCGATGTCGACCCGCTGATCTTCTCGGAGAAGTTTGGCGAGAAGTCCTTCAATCTCGACGTCGTCGATCGCAACGTCTGCATGAGCGCGCTCTTCGAGCAGGGCGGCTACGACCCGAAGCCGGACGAGCCCGAGTCGGTCCACACTCTCGTCGCGCGCTACGAGGAGCTCGACGGGCTTTACCCTGACGCGCTGCGCGAGGCGGCACTGCCGTACTTCATCGACTGGCTCAAGGATCGCGTCCAGCTCGTCCAGATCACCGCGTACGCCGATGACGACGCGTACGCGATTTTCGAGACGATGAACGACCGTGGGCTCAAGCTCACGCCAGCTGACATGCTCAAGGGCTACTTGCTCGCGAACATCGAAGACGGCGCCCCGCGGACAAAGGCGAACGAGTTGTGGCGCAGGCGGCTGCGAGAGCTCGAGGAGAAGGCGGACGAGGCGAGCTCGGACTTTCTCAAGACCTGGCTGCGAAGTCAGTACTCCACCAAGATTCGCGAGCGCAAGAAGGACGCGCGACCTGAAGACTGGGACCGCATCGGCACCGAGTTCCACCGCTGGCTCCGAGGTGACCACGAGCGCGTCGGACTGACGACTCGGCAGCAGTACTACGACTTCCTGATGGTCGACTTCGACTTCTTCAGCCGCCAGTACGAACGGATCATCGACGCCGCTCAAGGCGCGTTCGACCCAGCCAGTCCCTTGCGGTTCATCCGCTATAACGCCGATCACCGATTCACTCTCCAGGACCAGTTGCTCCTCGCGCCGCTCCGCGTCACGGACGACCAGGCGACGATCAATCGGAAGCTTGAGCTGGTCGGCCGCTTCGTCGACATCCTCCTCGCGTGGCGAATCTGGAACTTCCGAGCAACCGACTACTCGACCATGCAGTACGCGATGTTCAACGTCATGCGCGATATCCGCGGGCTAGACGTCCCACAGCTCGGCACTGCCTTGTACAAGCAGCTCAGCACCATCACCGAAACCTTCGACGCCAACGACGACCTCTACGTCCACCAACAGAACCGGGGACAACTCCACAAGATCCTCGCCAGGATCACCGACCACATCACCACTGCCTCCGGCCAAGCTTCGAACTACATCGAGCTCACCAACGGCACCGGAGTGAAGTACGAGGTTGAGCACATCTGGGCCGACCACCCCGAGCGGCACACCGACGAGTTCAGCCACGAGGCTGACTTCGCCCGACACCGCAACCGGATCGGCGACCTGCTCCTACTGCCCAAACAGTTCAACGCGAGCTACAACGATGACCCCTACGAGAAGAAGCTCCCGCACTACTTCAGCCAGAATCTCCTTGCGGCCAGCCTCAACTCACTGAGCTACGAGAAGAGCCCTGGTTTCTTAGCCTTCACTAAATCCAGCGGGTTCCCGTTCAAGGCCTACGACGAGTTCAAAGCGGCTGATGTGGTCGAGCGCGGCAACCTCTACCGTGCCGTGGCCAAGCAGGTCTGGAACCCAGATGATCTACTCGTCGTGGCGAAGGGCGACATGTGATGTTCGCCGACCTCCGTCCCTACCCGCGGACTTCGCACAGTTCGATTCCTTGGGCCCCAGAACTGCCGGATCACTGGACCGTCCAGCGTGGCAAGGCGCTCTTCACGAGGGTGGAGCGACAACCGAGCGACGACGACGGAGTTGTGACGTGCTTCCGCGACGGGATCGTGACCCTCCGCTCCCGTCGTCGGACGACGGGGTTCACAGAATCGCTCAAGGAGATTGGCTACCAGGGCATTCGGCGGGGAGATCTCGTGATTCATGCAATGGATGCCTTTGCCGGGGCGGCCGGCGTGTCCGACAGCGATGGCAAGGGCACTCCCGTCTACAGCGTGTGCGTTCCGCGGGGAAGCGCGAGCCCTCACTACTACGCGGCTGTTGTCCGAGAGATGGCTCGAAGCTCTTGGATTCAGGCTCTGTCCCGTGGCGTCAGGGAGCGCTCAACCGACTTCCGCTTCGAGATGTTCGCGACTCAGCCACTTCCGGTTCCGCCAGACGTTGAACAGGCAGAGATCGTCAAGTACCTCGCCCACGCCAACGCCCGCATCGACAAAGCCGTCGGCGCAAAGCGCCGCCTCATTGCGCTACTGGACGAGCAGAAGCGGTCTGCGATTGCACAGACGATGGGGGCCGTTTCGGAAGGACGTCGTGAACTCCGCCACATCCTGCGGCAGCTCGTGGACTGCGAGCACAAGACCGCTCCGGTCGTCGAAGGTATTGACTGGTGGATCCTACGCACGTCGTCGGTGAAGGAGGGCGAGATTCGCTGGGATGGCGCGTACACCACCGACGAGAGCTCGTATCGTGAATGGACGTCGCGCGCAGTGCCCGAGCCGGGCGACGTGATATTTACCCGTGAGGCGCCGGTCGGTGAGGCGGCTGTGATCCCTGAGGGACGACCCGTTGCGCTCGGCCAGCGCACCGTGTTGATGAAGCTTCGCCGAGACGTGATGGACCCGCAGTTCTTGGTTTATCAAATCTACGGGGGACTGCCGCGCGAGCGCATCCTGTTGGCAACGCAGGGCTCCACCGTCGGTCACTTCAACATGGATGACATCGCTTGGATGCAGATCGCCGTACCGCCACTAGATGACCAAAGAGCCTTGGTCGCCCGCATTGACGAGATCAGCGCGAGGGCGAACGCAGTGATCACGCGCAAGTCGCGTGAGATCGAGCTTTTGCAGGAGTTCCGCGCGAGATTAGTCGCCGATGTAGTCACAGGAAGGGTGGACGTTCGCGAGATCGCGAACGATCTGTCGGACATCGCGTTGGACGCACGAATAGTCGATGTGGCCGACGTTGACAACCTGACGATGGATGAGGTCTTGAAGGCGAGCGAGGTCTGAGCGATGCGTTTGAACGAAGAGAGCCTTGAGGCGTTGATTGTCCGCCAGATGGTCGATGGGGATTGGGCACAGGGCGCGACGACTGACTACGAGCCGGCGTACGCCATCGACTTGCCGCAGCTCACCGCGTTCATCGAGGCAACCCAGCCCGATCTGACCGAGGCGCTTTCGCTGCGTGACGCGACGGCGACTCGGCACGAGTTCCTCTCCCGGCTCCAGGGCGAGATCACCCGCAACGGCGTCGTCCATGTGTTGCGCAAGGGAGTCGACCACCGCCAGCACCATGTCGACTTCTTCTTTCCCACTCCGACGCCTGGAAACGCGAAGGCTGCGGAGCTGTTCGCGGCGAACCGCTTCACCGTCACTCGTCAAGTCCATTACAGCGTGACCGCCACCGGGTCGTCGCTGGACCTGGTGGCGTTCATCAACGGCCTCCCGGTCTTCACCTTCGAGTTGAAGAACAACATCACCAAGCAGACCTTCGACGACGCCGTCGAGCAGTACAAGCGGGACCGCGATCCTCGCGAGTTGCTGTTCCAGTTCGGCCGTTGCATCGCCCACTTCGCGCTCGACGACCAGCAGGTCCGATTCTGCACTCACCTCAAGGGGAAGCAGTCGTGGTTCCTGCCGTTCGACAAGGGCTGGAACGATGGTGCCGGCAACCCGCCCAACCCCGCCGGCATCAAGACGGACTACCTCTGGCGACAGATCCTTGCGCCTCGCAGCCTGGCGAACATCGTCGAGAACTACGCCCAGATCGTGACGACAAAGAACCCGCGCACGGGCAAGAAGTCCTCGAGCCAGGTTTTCCCGCGCTACCACCAACTCGACGTCGTCCGAAGGCTTCTCGCCAACGTGGAGTCGCACGGGCCCGGCATTCGCTATCTCATCCAGCACTCAGCTGGCAGCGGCAAGTCCAACTCCATCGCTTGGTTGGCGCACCAGCTCACGGAAGCCAAGCACAACGGGGCAATCGCGTTCGACTCCGTCATCGTGGTCACCGACCGCGTGATCCTGGACAGCCAGCTCAAGGAGACCATCAAGTCCTTCATGCAGGTCGGATCTACCGTCGTGCACGCGGACCGTTCTGGGGATCTGCGCAAGGCCATTGAAGCTGGGCGCAAGATCATCATCACCACGGTGCAGAAGTTTCCCTACATCCTTGACGACATCGGCAAAGACCACCGCGACCGAACCTTCGCCATCATCATCGACGAGGCCCACTCGAGCCAGGGCGGCAAGGCCACCGCAGCAGTTTCGATGGCACTCTCCGCCAGCGGCGCGGCCGAGGAGGACGAGACGGTTGAGGACACCATCAATCGGATCATCGAATCCAAGAAGATGCTGCCCAACGCGAGTTACTTCGCGTTCACCGCCACCCCGAAGAATAAGACCCTGCAGATGTTCGGTGAGCCCTTTCCCCACGACGGAGAGACTGGCTACCGGCCGTTCCACAGTTACACGATGAAACAGGCCACTCAGGAGCGATTCATCGTCGACGTCCTTGAGAATTTCACGCCGGTTCTCAGCTACTACAAGCTGATGAAGACCATCGACGACGATCCCGAGTTCGACACCAAGCGCGCCTCGAAGAAGCTCCGAGCCTTCGTTGAGGGGAACGACCACGCCATCCGTCTCAAGGCGGAGATCATGGTCGACCACTTTCACAACCAAGTGATCGCCAAGCACAAGATCGGCGGACAAGCCCGAGCCATGGTCGTCACCAGCACGATCCCACGCTGCATCGAGTACTTCCACGCGATCAACGCCTACCTCAAGGAGCGCAAGAGCCCGTACAAGGCGATCGTGGCCTTCTCCGGTGAGCATGAGTACAAAGGCATGGAGGTCACCGAGACCAGTCTCAACGGGTTCCCGAGCAAGGACATCGCCGACCAGATCCGCGAGGACCGGTACCGGATTCTCGTCTGCGCTGACAAGTTCCAGACGGGGTACGACGAGCCGCTCCTGCACACCATGTACGTCGACAAGCCCCTGACCAGCGTCAAGGCAGTGCAGACCCTTTCGCGACTGAATCGCGCGCATCCGTCGAAGCACGACGCATTCGTGCTCGACTTCGCGAACTCTGCGGAGTCCATCGAACGAGCCTTCGCAGACTATTACCGGACCACCGTCCTGAGCCAAGAGACCGACCCGAACAAGCTCCATGACCTGGTCGCTGAGCTCAGCACCTACGCCATCTACACGCCAGAGACAATTGACCGGTTCGTCGAGCTCTACCTCGCTGGCGTCGACCGGGACCAGCTCGACCCGCTGCTCGACGTCTGCGTGGCCGAATACATCGAGATGCCAGATGAAGACGACCAAGTCGCCTTCAAGGGCCTGGCCAAGGCGTTCACTAGGACCTACAACTTCCTATCCGCCGTGCTGCCGTTCGGCAGCCCACAGTGGGAGAAGCTCTCGATCTTCCTCGACCATCTGATCCCCAAGCTGCCAGCACCTCGGGAGGACGACCTGTCGTCGGGGATCCTCGAGACCATCGATATGGAGTCCTACCGCGTCGAGAAGCGCGAGGCTATGAAGATCGCTCTGTCGGACGACGATGGGGAGCTCGATCCGGTCCCCACGGCCGGTGGCGGTCACGTGAACAACCCTGAACTGGACCGACTCTCCAACATCTTGCAGACCTTCAACGATCAGTTCGGCAACATCGAGTGGACCGACGCCGACCGTGTCCACAAGCTCATCACGGAGGAGATCCCCCGCAAGGTCGCCGAGGACGAGGCCTACCAGAACGCTCAGAAGAACAACGACCCCGCGAACGCACGAGTGGAACATGACCGGGCGCTGGGCCGGGTCATGATGGCCGTCCTGAGGGACGACACCGAGCTGTTCAAGCAGTTCAGCGACAACGAGGGGTTCCGCCGCTGGCTGTCCGACGCCATCTTCCAAGCCACCTACGGCAAGTCAGCATGAGCTACCGGTCAAGACCTGAGGAGGACGAAGATGGCATACCGGACAATGAGTGTCACGCAGATGACAGCGCGGAAGAAGCACACAAGAGGGGCGCCTCTCCTCGATCTTTCGAAACTGCCGAACGGTGACGACTTCCTGGACCTGTTCGACGCCGCCCTCGCGGACATGGCCTCCACCCGCATCACCGACGATGCCAAGAAGCGATACACCGAGGTCGAGGCCTGGGACCGTGTTGGGCGAACGATTCTGATGCGTGTAGTCGTGGGGACATACGGCGATCACGGATCCGTACGAGACCTGCAAACTGGGTCTGAGGCCCACGCGATCACGCCTGACCAGGCGCATGCCGTGAGCCTTCGTTGCATGCTGCTGTGCCCGCCTGGGGGTCTGACGGCCTTGCTGTTCGTCGAGCACGGCCAGGGGCGGAGCGCGGCTACGGCTGTGTTGGCCCGGTTCAAGCAGCACTGGCAGGCTTCGCAGCCGGACGTCACTCTGGGCGTCGAGAGCATCACGCGTGGCGATGTGTGGGTAGAGGCTGCAGACCTTGAGTCGGTCACCGCCGTCTCCTACGGGCATGAAAGCGACCTTGCAGATGCGGGCATCCCAAAGACCCTCGGCGACCTGAGGCTCCAGATCGAGCCGCCCAAGGGAGAGCGGGCACTTTCCCGCGCGCTGAAGGCCGCCCTCATGGACAAGAACATCAACCGAGCACAGCTCCTTGGGTTCTCCGATGAACGGCTCGACGAGGTGCGTGTGACGCTGGGTGATGGATCTCAACGGCGGACCTTCGTCCTCGGTAAAGAGCGTGCTCCCTCGATGCAGTACATCCTCAGTGAAGCAAACGACCCCACTCCGGATGACGCTTCCCTCCGGAGCCGCGTATCCACAGAGGCAGCCTCGCTCTTTACCGCTGTCGGTGGCTCTTGGCAGACTGCTTGGGAGCACGATCCCCCCAAGCCGTGAGTGGAGGTTCCGTGGCAACCAAGACCAGCGTCACCTCGATCGTCGTAGATCACTTCGACACACTCCGCGACGTCCGAACGCACCGCATGAGCGCCCTGGACCTCGCGACCCAGTTCGGTTTGCCGGTTCTCCTGGGTGCCGTGCTTCCTGTCCTCGGCTTGCGACTCGTCGAACTCGGCCAAGTGATCGCGGGCCTCGCCGTCCTCGCCGGCTTGACCTTTGGCCTCCTCGTGTTCGTCTTTCAACTCCGGTTGCAGGTGTCGAGCGATCCAAGAGTGCAAGCGACCACGCTGCGTCAGCTGATCGACCAGTTGTTCGTGAATGTGGCTTACACCGTCTTGGTCGGGCTGACATCAGCTGCTGTTTGCGTGGCAGTTGTCTCTGTGCGTTGGGGCGAAGCGCAGATCAGCGGGAACCAAGGAGTCTCTGCAGTCGCCAGCGGCATCGTCCTCGCCCTGTGCCTTCACTTCCTATTGAGCCTGGCGATGTGCACGAAACGCGCCTACAGGGCTTACCAGCGCATCTCCTGAGTTCCAACGCCTTGGTTCCACCGGGAGCCGTCGCGAATCGCCAAACCCAGATGTGCCTGAGAGAGCACTGCTGCTGTGCCCGATGGTCATTCGAGCGGTAGATCGCTGCAGGTCAGCGACTTTTGGGAACTACCCACGTATGTGATGTCTCAAGACATCCCGGACAGGGCGAACCCTCAGGGTTCGCCCTGTCTCGTTGTCTGGGGTTGGTAGCGGTGGGTGGTGTCGAGGGTGAGGTGGCGCAGGA
>Ga0116159_1004967_pt1 | contig 10942 bp, 13 predicted proteins | sample AD_JPNAS1_MetaG_FD_89878 | JGI IMG/M metagenome (GOLD analysis project Ga0116159, IMG submission 89878) | Active sludge microbial communities of municipal wastewater-treating anaerobic digesters from Japan - AD_JPNAS1_MetaG | ecosystem: Engineered > Bioreactor > Anaerobic > Digestate | place...
ACTCCGAGGCTCCGTATATGCTCCAAAGTGAAGAAGCTCTTCGCGGCCTCGTGATACTGGTCGCCCGCGTCATATAGCGCAATGAAGGCGGAGGTGTCGACAAACAACCACTCAGCCGAGCGTATCATCGTGGGGTGCCTCCGTCCTCCGCGCGCGTCCCCAGGCGGCTAGATCGAGTACACCTCGACCCATAAATGTAGCGATCATGATCGGTAGACCCGTCTACACGTCCTGTCGTCACAGCAGTCTCAGCCATGCGAAACAGCGGGTCGTCCTCCGTGATCAACTCGGCGCCTCCCATCTCCTTATCGATGAGAGCCCGGACTACTTCGGCCATGCTCGTATTGTACTTCGCCGCGCTTTCCTTGAGGAACTGGATTGGTCTTTCGCCCGTATGACCTGCTGATCACCGCCTTCAGCGCTATATGGCTGATAATAGCGGTCTACATAAACGGCACAGCCAGATCTATGGGCAGAGGCATGATTCCGAGCGGGTTCAGGTTCACGAGCAACCCCTTCACAGGTCGCCCTATGTTCATGCACCCACTGTCCATATTCAACATAGTAGGCTTATCCTTTATCGCAGTTGGGCTTTACTTGCTGGTAGGCCGCTTCTTCGTAGACGCGCGCGTCAGGGCGAACACCTACTACGGCCTCACCGACAAGCGTGTGCTGATAGTCACCGGCTTTTCCGGGAACCGTTTCATCTCGATTCCTTTGGAGCGCATTGGAGAGCTGAACGTCTCCCGCAGAGCCGATGGTTCCGGAACCATTCGCTTCGGACGGGCATCCTCTGTTCAGGATTGGCATGGCTCATCCCTAAGCGACCATAGGCACTACGGCTACAGGCGCATCGAACCGCCGTCATTCGAGCTGATCGACGATGTCCTTGCCGTCAGGGATCTTATTGTGCGGACGCAGATGAGTCTGGATGACGCACACGGATCCAGGCGAGAATAGCAGCATGAAGCGCTCTCGGTGCAGCGCGCGCCCGCTGTTGCAGGGCGCTTTTAGTCTTCACTGCCGGCGGTATGCGGTGCAGATACGTACCATCGCTCCTGCGGATCCCACGTCCCAAACAGCTCGCACTCGTTAACTATGGCGTCGAACACTGGCTGAAGGAACCCGCACACTCGGTCCATAACCTCCTCAAGGCTCACCTCGAGCCCAAGCGTTTTCCTGGAGAACCTTGACCACCTGGATCGGACATCTGCATCACGTACAAGACCCCTGATTCCTTCCAGAGTGTCGCCCCCATACGCTGTTCCACGTCTCTGCAGTGTCTGGAACACAGCTTCCTGAAGTGCCCTGCCATCGATGTGATAGACGCTCGCGATGTAGTAGAGATCGTAGAAATCCTTCATTCTGCTGTTCATGTTCATCCTGGCGATGATGGCGTCCAATTTCTCGGCAACAATCGATTCCAGAGAGTATGTCAGAATCACGGGTGCGCTGAACCCGTCGAGTTGTGTCGGGATCTCACGCTCTATTGGCTTCGGCACTATAATGTCTCCAACAGCCACATCGATATGAAACGGGGTCACGGTGTTTCCGATGCGCCCAACCAGTTGCACCCTCACTCCTGTGTACTGCCTGCCTTCGGCAATGGGAACACAGCGAACTACGTCGTAGATGACGTAATCGTTGCCTGAAGAAACGTCCAGTATCGCCCGTACCACTCTCTCAACGGTACCGATTTCGTTCGATATCCCCCGCATCAGAACATCGACATCCATGGTAGGCCTTCCGGCAAAGCCGCTCAATGAGTATAGCAGTAGTCCCCCTTTGAGGACAAAGCGCTCCCTGTACCGCGACACTGCGAGCCTTCTCAAGAACTCTTCCTGGCAGAACAACTGCAGCACTAGTTGGAAGCTCATCCCGGAACGTCGGGCCCTGCTTTTCAGCCTGTCGAGCACAGGCTGGAACATGCTGCCCACTACAGCCACACCCCCACCAGGCTCTCGGCCTTCCGCTGGATGCGAAACAATCTGGAGTACTCCATGAGTCTGCCGATGTTCTTGGCCGGGTCCGCAACATAGGACCGAATCGCCTGGTTGACGACCTCGGGATCCATCTTGCCCGCGTGTCGTATCGCATCGCACACGGCTCTCTCTCTGTCATAGACGCGAACACCGACCCCATTGACGATACCTTCGCACACACCCACACCGAGAAGGCGCGGCGCTACGAAATGCACCTTGATTGGCGGGTACTCCAGCTTGACCTTCTTCTTGTTGATGTTCTTGCTCACTGCGATGTGCCAGACGCCGGGCGTCCGGTCAGTATACCCGTGATAGTGGAGAGCGCTCTCCATGCATAGGATGGATTCAGGGATCAGCCGGCCGATGATCTCGAGGTCGTCCTTGGGGCCATCATCGAGCCACTCGTACACTCCTCGCTTGATGCGGCTGGTGTGGCCCGCACTGAGCAGGTTCGCAATGTAGCTGGTGTGTACACGCTCCCTGAGCATGTCCTCCGTCCTGGCAATTCCTCCACGCGACTCGAAGATCTGCTTGACGTCGTCATACCTGCCCATGCCCTTCACCTCGTTATAAGTATCCGCTCCTCGATGCGCCACGCGGATACCATTAACATAGCATCTTCGTCGTCATCAGTCAATCGCGCGGTTGCACGCACGGTGCTGTTCTTGTCCTTGAGCGCCGTCAGGAGAGCGGTCTTCGCCTCCGGTCCATTGATACTGGATAGGGCTGCGATGGCGGCCAGACGCGTCTCCACATTCCCGGACTGCAGATTCGCGGACGCCCTTTCAACCTGGTGTATGCGATACTGGTGGCAGAAAGCCCCTGTCGCGACCACGACCCACACTACCACGGCCAACGCCATAGACGCCAGAATACCGGACTGCCATGGCCGTCCTCTGTTGGCTTCATCTGCATTGCCGGCATCGAGTCCGCAGCCTGCCGATTTACCGTCTCCCTTCAAAGGTTGCGGGTTGTCTTCGTGTCTCAGCATGCTTAGCGAGCGGACATACGTCATGGGGTGGAAAATCATGAATAGAGAGGCGTGCTCCAGGCAGTACGTATGCAGGAATTGGCCCCTACTGTCGGCTATCTGCACTGTGCAGATGTGGGCGGCAGCAAGCGTCTCCAGCGTGACGTGGATTTTGCCGCCGAGATCGCAGTAGTCGCCTCCAGCGGCCTTTGCGTGTAGTCTGTCGCCGCTCGCTCTGAGGACGCCCATGACGACCCCAATCGCCCAACACAGGACCGCAATGACCCTCTTGCATACAGGGCGCTTCGCTTCACCAACGGATAGCGGCTCGCGGTGTCGCGTCGGAACGCGAGGCCGTCCGAATCCTGGTCCAGCTCTGCGATCTGCTAACGTGTCTTCACACGCGCCGGCCTCCTGTCATCCACCGGGATTCAATCAGAACCTTATAATGTCCTCTTTGGTTGGTACTGAATCATAAACCCTCATCCATTCCCCCTTTCTTAGGACTTCATATGACCTAAATAGAAACGGCAACCCATTGGCTTTTCGATAATCTGCGCTATCCATAAACTGCATATGTAAATGTGGCATCATGGAACTACCAGAATGCCCCACTTTCCCTATTCCCTGATTCGCTTTTACCTTTTGACCTAGTGTAACGCATATGGAGTCTTTCTGAAGGTGTGCGACCTCTCTTGCACGCGTAGCGCGTCCGCCCAACTGCTCATTCTGCCTGTCCTCATAGCCTGGATACCGACAGACTATGACGGGCGGCGCATTGCCGTAGCGCCAGATACGTGTTCGCCAATCTCTGGATTCCTGGCTCTGTGTCGGAGCGCTGACTCTTTCCTCGATCTCTGGCTCAGACATTTCCACCCCACAGATACTATGGCCGCGCCGCGAGTCTCATGACACCGACCAGAAAGGCATCACCTAGGATCTTGGCGCTCGGGTCATACAGCTCGCCCCAGCAACCGCTTCGGGAGCACGGCGTATCCCACTGCCCTTCACCCTGAACATACTCGACCGCCTCTCGGACAGGTGCTGCAACAGAATGCCTCGGGCGCCACGAACGCGCTACACCGAAAGCGCATTCGGTCAGCTCGCTGCAGGACTCTGGGATACGGCGGACCGTTGGCCGGGTATCCCGCGTGGAAGTGTAGAACGGCTAAGTACAGTGTCCAGAAAGAAGGCAATCTGGTCAAATCGGCGTATCGTGGGAGGGGTATGCAGGAGAGACATCCGGGCCTTTCCGGGCATTCGTTGCTGATCAGTCGAGGATCGGCCATGAACTCACAGTAGACCACCTGCTCATACTGCAGTACTTGATTCGACATTCGGAAATCGATACACCAACCGCGGCACGCATCTGTCAGCGGCAGGAAAGCGAAGTCCGGGAGATTCTGAGTCAGATGGAGAGGCAGTACTCCCACATCGAGCGTGGGGGCACGGACAGAGGCACCTACTGGACGATGCGGTCCGATCTGCGCCGAGACCTAGCCGCTGACAGTGTGCCTGAGCTGGACGCTCGGATCGATTGGGAGACTGCAAAGACCCGAATCCTGAGCGTGCTCAAGCAGCGTGCCGAACACAAAGAACCCGGCCCTGCTCACGGCTCTCTGTCATAGACGCGAGCACATGACAACACTTGCGAGGCCTTCGCACACGCCCGCACTGAGAAGGTGTGGGTGCGTTCCTGGATGCGTGGGAAGGGTCAGGACTCCATCCGCTGTCCATCATCGCTTTTTCTCGTTCCCTCTCTTGAAGTTGCCTGTCACTCTCGCCATCAGCAACTGCTGCTCATACTCCGTGGCCATCTCGACGCTGCGAAGGAATTTGGCGGCCTCCCCGGCCCTTAGCGTGGTCGCATGGACCTTACCCCAGTAGATGAAGACGTCTCCGTTCTTGGTTACCCGGAAACTAAAGGGTGATTCCTTTAGCCTGTCACGGCAATCTTCTTCCTTCATGGTTTCCATCCGCTGCGCGCATTACGGTGCCAAACCCGCATTCGACCAGCTCCCTGTGAAGTGACTTGGGTAACGGAACCGTGAGCTTCCCGCTGCATGTGCTTGGCGCCCACTGCTTAGGCTCAGGCACGCAGTCCCCAGACTCGCGGGTGACCTGTATCCACAAGTCAATCGTAGCGGTCACTATGGCGCTAGCCTGCCCGATCGCCTGAGCAGTCTGCACTGTGACGGCGTCTCTCAGCCCTCGGTATGTGTCACCACCAATGATGGCACTTTGATCCTACGCTACGTCCGCGTAGCCGTCCAGACTAAGGAGCAAAACGCACTGCTTACCCATAGAACGGATGCGAGAATGTGGCATATCGATACTGGGCCGTCGACGACTGCCATTGCGGGGGCCCACGATCCCCGAAACGGCCTCTGATCTCGCCCCATCGCGCAGTACCATACGGAATACCGGCAGGCAGGCGAAAAGACCATCTGGTCTTCCGGCAGGCTGGATGGACTCCTGCTACATGTCGTTTTGATGGGCCTATCCCTGCGTAAGGCCGCTTTGTCATCCGACTGGATGTCCAGTGCAGCGCCCAAATGCCGAAATCGGAACACCCACATGCGGAACATGGAGTGCAGCAAGAGCCACAATGTCGGCGGGCCGAGGGTTCCGGCGCCATACGCCTCGGACAGACAGCTTGCCGGGAAGATTGGCATCGCTCATGCTTGGACGTCGGGCCCTGCTTTTCAGCCTGTCGAGCACAGACTGGAACATGTTGCCCACTACAGCCACACCCCTACCAAGCTCTCGGCCTTCCGCTGGATGCGGAACAATCTGGAGTACTCCATGAGTCTGCCGATGTTCTTGGCCGGGTCGGCAACATAGGACCGAATCGCCTAGTCAGTTCGAAACTCCCTCACGACCTGACGACCTGGTTCACTGCGCCGGCGGCAGGTTCTTCTCCAGCATTCTGTCGGTGAACATGATGTGTCCGGTTAGAGGGTTGACGGCGCCGTCGATGGTGTCCTGATGAAGGAAGATGGTGTAGAGCAGGCACTGTCCGTCGAGCCTCACCGCGACCTGTGCGTTGACGCCCCGGGTCGTGCGAACCCGCCAAGCGGTCTTGGTCGTGTCAGTCCATTCTTCCACACGCTCAGTGGTCCAATCGGAGCTGACAATGTGTATCCTGAGGATCTCCGCGTTGGGATGCGCATCAAGCACAATGGTCTCGGCCAGTTTCTTCAGCGCCTGGGACTCTTGCCCCCGGAAGGAGTCGGGCTTCATGCCTCGGCTCTCCACCATGATGACGTCGATGGCTGCCTGCAGGGCTTCCGCCTCCGCGAGATCAGCTTCCAGCGACTTTAGTTCCTTGCTTCCCGCCGGGTACAACAAGCGCACGCCGGCTACTGTGGCTCGCACGCCTTGAAACTGATCCTTGGGCCAAGTATTGGGCTGAGACGAGGCCTTCTGATTAACCAGGTAGTCGCGGATCTCCCCTACGCGCCGGCGCGCCTCCTCATACACGCGTGTGATACCAGCGCGGTAGTTCTCCAGAGAAACGCGGATGTCGTATTCTGCCTGACGGAGCTTCCAGTGCGAGTCCTTGTCGATGCCGGTCTTCAGAAACTCTTCGTACACGGCCAAGGCTTCCTCGTAGTGCGGTTTGAGCGCGGCGATCAAGGCAGCATCGCTCATCGGCGCCCCGAACCGACCTTTCGAATTCTCAGCGGTATCGGCCTTGTACAGCGCCAGTCTGTCCGCCCACTGCTCCGCAATAGCTTCAGCTGTCTTTGCGGCATTGGCATCGGCCTCTTTGGCAGCCGCCTTATCTTCCTCCAGTTTCTCTATGCCCTGTCGCCCTGCCTCGATCCGCTGCCCCGCAGCGCGCACTTCCTCTGCATTGGCGTAGTCCGGATACCCCTTGATAATCTCATCCAGCGCCTGCTGCGCCCAATCAAGGTCGTTGCGGTTGACGCGCTGCTCTGCCAGAGCCTTTTCGACCTTAGTCATGTAGTCATTGATCTTCTTGAGTCGGCTTGTTACGCCTCCAGGCAGCTTCGCCGCGCAATCCACACCGGCTGACAGGACAAGCAGAGTACACAGGGTCACGAGCAACACCTTCGCCGGAGTGCGCGACATAAAAAGTCTACACTGCATGGGCTACCCCCTCCCCCAATCTGGCCATAAACGGCATTCCACATGGCTTATTCTATTATGTCCGGCGGCGTACATCAGCGTCAAGATTATGCTCGCCGCGAAATTGCGGTCACAATCGCAGTTGCCGGTCTGCGGCCTTCGCGTCATAGTTGCGGCACATGCCGGCAACAACGGCCGACACTGCCGCTGTCCGAAAGAAATTTCCATGAGTATGCCAGCTCCGTCCAGCTACCTTGTATCGCGCTAGCTGTTTGGATGCAGTAAGCGCATCCTCATAATGCCTCAGGGCACACCCCACGAGGCATGTGACTAGTATCGCCTGTGATTGCCCGCAGAGCGCACAGGATCGCCCGCAATTCCATTAGTACGTCCTGCTGAACTCGACCTCCCCCATCAGGCTCGAGATCGAACGCTTGCACGTCCGAACCACGTTCCAACCTTCACGAGCCTTCGGGTTCTCGTAAGGTTGCCTGTTGACTTCCTCAATGTACGCCGAATACACAGACGTTGCGAGCCCCTCACAACAGGCCTTGATCATCACTTCCGCATCCGGACAGGTCATACCCTCGCACAACGCCTCCAAGACACCCTCAATACCCTGCAGAAATACGCCCCACACGACGAACGAAGTTATCCATAGAGACCACCTTTCTGAGCGCTGGATGGTGGAACTGCGCCACCGTAACGTCCCACTCAGGAACGTCTTCCAGGACTACGTGGTCTCTCATCTTGCTGTACTCCGCTTTTCCCTACCCAGCAGCCTACACTGAGATTACGCTATCTCTCGATGGGCTCGGGCTGACCAGGCCTGCCGTCTCGCACAGACCTTCAGCCGCGGCCTCACTATCCGGCTATCCCCGCACAATCAGCGTGGCGTGCAGGAGCTTTATAGCCGCGCACCGAAACATGGAGAGCAGTCGCCATGAGTGAAAGCAGGAGGCGTGGGCAATGTGGCAAGACGCTGAGCAGGCAATCGGTGCGCAGCTTGCACCAGGTGAGACAGTGATATGGGCCGGCAGGCCCAGGCCCGGGTTGGTCTTTCGCCCGTATGACCTGCTGATCACCGCCTTCAGCGCCATATGGCTGATGATAGCAGTTCACATAACCGGCACAGCCAGATCTATGGGCAGAGGCATGATTCCGGGCGGGTTCAGGATCACGAGCAACCCCTTTACAGGTCGCCCCATGTTCATGCGCCCACTGTCCATATTCGACATAGTAGGCTTTGTCTTCATCGCAATCGGGCTCTACCTGCTTTTGGGCCGTTTCTTCGTGGACGCGCGCATCAGGGCGAACACCCGCTACGGCCTCACCGACAAGCGTGTGCTGATAGTCACCGGCTTCTCAGGGAACCGTTTCATCTCGATCCCTTTGGAGCGCATTGGAGAGCTGAACGTCTCCCGCAGAGCCGACGGTTCCGGCACCATACGCTTCGGACGGACAGCTTACCTTGAGGATTGGCATGGCTCATCCCTAAGCGACCACAGGCGCTACAGCTACAGGCGTATCGAACCGCCTTCGTTCGATCTGATCGACGACGTCCTTGCCGTCAGGGACCTGATTGTGCGGGCGCAGATGGGTCTGGATGATGCACGCGGATCCGGGCGAGCATAGCAGTATGGGGTGCAGACATGTACCATCGTTCCTGCGGGTCCCACGTCAGGGGCAGCTCGCACTCGTCGACTATATCATCGAACACTGACCTCAACGGCTTCTCGTCCTGTTGCGAAATCCCAACTTGAATTGCAATGGCGGGGACACACTAGGTGGCATCGGGGTGGGCGCGTCCGGGAAACTGGAATTCCACATCTCCTAAGAAGCCTATTGCAGCGCCAGCAAGACACGCTCTGGGCTGATTACCGGGCAGGCGGTGGCGCCTACGGCGTTTGTCGACATGAACGGGCCACCCTACGCGAGCAGCCACTTCACCGTCTCTTCCATTCCGGCTTCGATTAGGCTGACGTCGCGCACCTCGCCCAGTTCGCGGGCTGCCCACAGCACCTGGGGCGCAGACGTCTTCCTGCGGTCAAAGGCCAGGTCCACGGCCCGGGCAGAGTAGTCCACCGCTGTGATAACGCACAGCGCTTCTTCCTTGGCACACTCTGGGGCGTCTCCCGGTGTCTTCCCAAGCACCTGCCCGGCGGCCAGGCCGGGAGCGATACTCGACAGGCGCAACCGCATCGTGGTGGGCAGGCCGGCGCTGGCTATGAGCGACTCCAGATTGCCGTCGAACATCAGCTTGCCGTGGTTTATCACCATCACCCGTTCGCACAGCTCTTCAATATCGCGCATGTCGTGGGTGGTGAGCAGGATCGTGACGCCGCGGTCGCGGTTGACCCGGGTCAAAAAGCCGCGCACCTGCGCCTTAGCCATGACGTCCAGGCCGATGGTGGGCTCATCCAGGAACAACACGCGCGGGGCGTGGATGAGCGCCGCTGCAATGTCCGCCCGCATGCGCTGCCCCAGCGACAGCCGGCGCACGGGAGTGTCGAGGAACTCGCCCAGTCCAAGCATATCGGTGAACTCGCTCATGAAGCGCCGGTAATCGGCGGGCGCCACGTCGTACATCGCGGCCAGTATCTCAAAGGAATCGATAGTAGGCAGGTCCCACCAAAGCTGCGTGCGCTGGCCGAACACCACACCGATCTGCTGCGCCACCTGCTGCCGCGCATGCGCCGGCGACAGCCCGTTCACCTCGACATGCCCTGATGTCGGATGCAGAATCCCTGTGAGCATCTTCACGGTAGTGGACTTCCCCGCCCCATTCGGCCCGATGTAGCCCACGAACTCGCCCTGAGAGATATCGAAGCTGACACCGTCCACGGCGATCACGTCTCTGGTCTCGCCCGCTACCAACTGCCTTACGCTACCCCAAAGCCCGGGCTTCCTCACCCCCACACAGTACACCTTGCGCAGCCCGTCCGCCATGACTGCGGTGGCTGCCCCCATACTGCTCATAGCCTATCACCCCTCCCGCATCGAGAATCGCAAGCCGCAGTAAGCCCTGATATCCCCCCAGCGTACCACGATAGGCCCGAACCAAACCCCTACGTCCCAGTGCTCGTATAGTGCGCCTCCCCTGTCTTCCAAAGCGTAAGGGCTGCCCATACCGCCGCCGGGCAGGCGAGCGCCGGCCATAGCAGGTCGAGGGCCGTGCCACCCTTGTCCAGTATGAACCGAAGTGGAACGTAGGCGCCGAGGCCCAAGGGCAACAGCGTGACGAAGACCCATCGGAGCCAGGACGGATATATGTCCAGTGGGTATGATGTGGCCGTAGACGGCGCGTTCATCGTGAACACCTGCAGTTCGTCAATGCGCACAATCCAGAATCCTGCTGCCGCCGTGGCAAGCCCAACCGCAAAGTAGAGCAGCGCACTCCATGCCACCGAGGCCAGCAGCCAAACAGCGTCCCATCCACCGATCACACCTGTCGCCACAAGCCGCGGCGCCGCGAGGGCTGCAGCCGCTATCCCCTGGGCAAGAAACGCAAGACGATCAATGCCCACGCCCCGCGCCAGCAGGGTGAAGAGCGTGGGCCACGGCCTGATCAGCAATGTATCGAAATCACCATTGACCATGTACAGCTCAAACCTGTCGAGCTCGTTGCAGAGCAGCATGTATACCCCATTGCCCATGCGCGACACAGCGTATAGCATTGCGATATCGAAGATGCTCCAGCCCATCACCGGCCCGAACCTCCAAAGCACGGCGCCAATGAACAGCATGCCCTCGGCCCCCATGAGGGTCTGAATCAGAGTGCTCCCGAGGAAATCCAGCCGGTACTGCGTCTTCCCCCTGAGGCTTGCCGACACCAGTATTCGGTACACTCGTGCCGCTCGCCCAAGTCGCACAGAAGTCATCCCCCCTGCACCTC
>Ga0116159_1004968_pt1 | contig 10940 bp, 9 predicted proteins | sample AD_JPNAS1_MetaG_FD_89878 | JGI IMG/M metagenome (GOLD analysis project Ga0116159, IMG submission 89878) | Active sludge microbial communities of municipal wastewater-treating anaerobic digesters from Japan - AD_JPNAS1_MetaG | ecosystem: Engineered > Bioreactor > Anaerobic > Digestate | place...
TACAATTTCAAAAATTTGAAACGCATCAAACTTGTAGTCTTCTACGAGTTGAGCAATAGCTACTTGGATACTTTTACCGTCTAATTTCATGGAAAATTTTAGTAAAAAATAAAATGAGAATATTATAATTCTCATTAAAATCAATGTAATGATAAAAAAACGATTTTCAATAGATTTTTTGTAAATATATTTTTTAGGCTATGATAATTAAATATGTCTATAATTTATTTATTACCTTTTGCGCGATTATGTGTTTTACAAAGCATTTGACAGTTAGAAATGTCAGTTGCTCCTCATTTACTCCAAGCAGAAACATGATCAGCGTCCATATCTGTGATTTTCCAGATTTTATTACGATTATTTTCATGTCCTATTGCGCATAGAGGACAATTAGAGGTTCATTCAATTTCTGCTTTTTGAGTCTGTTTGTGATATACGCTTTTTTTGGTCGCTTCATCAAAAACACGAACTTCAAGGAGTTTTGTATCTTTACAGTCTCATAAAATATATTCAAAAATTCCTTTACGAGTTTTGATATAAGGATCAGCATATAGTTCACGAGTCTTTTTAGATATTTCATTTGGATCGTAAGATTGATTATGATAGGTTTTATAAAATCTTCCCCATTCCAAACCTTTCATTTCACTTTCTACATCTTGAAATACTGACGAAATCCGATCAATGACCGTTGTGAAATAGGTTTTTAATTCTGTAATTTCTTCATCTTTACGATGTTGACTCATGTAGTCTCAAATGTTTCCCTTACTTACTCGATCTAGTGCTGTATGTAAAAAATCTTGACGATTCACAACTCCTGAAACATAGGCACTTCGTTTCTGAACATTGGCATTTTGAGTGTTACTAAATTCTTCTTTGGCTTTCGTTACAAAAGGTCAAGAATATACTGCATTGAGTAGTTCTTGTTCATTGAGTGGAACTCAAACAATATTTATAGTTTTGAATCGCTCTTTAATTTCTGTTTCTTCTCATTCGCATTCATAGATTAGAAGGGTAGCTTCGTTGATTTTTTTTTGTAAACTTTCATCAAGTCATGAAAAATATTGCTCCATTCCGTTTCCATCTTTTATTGCAAATTTTCCTGTTAGATAGCGACCAATGCTTGTAATTCTCTGTTGTCCATCTAAAACTTCAAATTTATTATCTCAAACTTTATTGAAATAAATTAATCCAATGGGATAGCCTTTTAAGATTGATTGAATCACGGCAACATCTCTTTTTCCATCTGCATAAATATAATTTCTCTGATATTCTGGCTGAATGGTCAATTTTCAAGCAAGTCCAAAAAGTCCTTTTCACTCCAACTCATTGTAAACAAATCCTTGACATAGGTCAGAAACAGTAATATCAGTACGAAGTGTGGTTTTCATTATTTTTGTTTTTTACGAATTAAAAGACGTGCATATGGATCCTTTTTTCCTGATTTTTTTAAAGTTAATTGTTTAGGTTTTTCTAATCATTGTTCAATCATGGAAAAAAAATGGGGATTTATATCTAAAATTTCAAATTGTTCAGGACAGTATTTGGAAATAAAAGAAATTGGTACTCACATAATTCAATTATAATCGCTTGGTATAGCATCAGTATAGGGAACCTCTATGGCATCATAATTATCATATTTTTGATATCAATCTTTTAAAATTTCTTTATGTTTACTAAATTTCAAATTATCAGCCATTGTCATTAATTGTATTGGTTGATGGCGACGTCCGTGATCTAAATTTGTAAATCGTCATGTTCAAGCTACACTTATAAATTTTTCTCATTTTTCATTTATATACAATTCAGTTCATATCATTGGATAATCATCTGGCACTCAAAAAGTCATATTTTTTCAATTTATGCGTTTATTAAATCTAGATCATACCCGTAACTTATTTGTTGCTATCAATGGAAAAATTTCTTTATATGACACACAATTAATATTTCAGATTATTATGAATTTTTTTTTGGCTTCTATTATTCGTGGTATAAATTCACGAAATAATGAAAAGGGTGGATTTGTAATAATAATATCAGCTTCATCACGAAGTTGTTTAATCTCATCGCTACGAAAATCTCCATCTCATTCTAAATAATCTCGTTCTAAATCATCAATATCTATTTTTCAATTTTTATTAGTGTCATGAGTTAATGTAAAAATTTTTCACTTTATAGTTGTTTTGTTTTTATCAAATTTTGGGCTTTTGGTTTCAAAAAGTGTTGGTTGATAGTTTGTTTTATAGTTTTTACTTTCTGTTGCAAAACTGGTGCTAATCAATTTTTTTAATCCAAAATATTCAAAATTCTGAGCAAAAAATTTGGTAAAATTACTCCATTCTGGATCATCACAAGGTAAAAGAATTGTTTTTCAGCGAAACACATTACGATCGAATTCTATGTAAGCATTCATTTCTCTTTGAATGTCTGCATATTGTGTATAAAATTCATCGTTTTTTGCATTTTTTGCTCAATGTAAATTTGAGTTTGATTTCTTTGACATGGTATATTTATGTGTAGCAACTAAAATACCAGCCATAAAAATTAAAAAAAAAGAGATGATTTACGGCCGATCTAGTTGCTACACTATTTTTTTACAGAACCACTTCAAAGAAGATGATTTGCTGATCGAGCCGCAAACCACCTCTTTGTTTTTGAAAAGGTTCTATGTTAATTATAAAATAGTGTAGCTCCTTCCTTATAGGAAAAATATGTTAAATTGCAAACAGATTTTTTTTGTGTTTGCAAGTTGAAGTTTATTGATGTTTGTTTTTGATTTTTTTTCTTTATTTTTGTAATTAAAACTTGTTTATTAATCTCGTATTTAAATTTTTGGGAGAAATAAATAAATACTCTTTTGGGTTTCAAAAGAGTATTTAAGATAGATATTCTAAAACTGTTTCATTCCGTAGTTTATTCCTTGGGATGCTGCAGTGAAGTTGATAAAGTCAACTAGTATAGCGTCTGCTATCTGTTGATCCATATCATTCAAAGATTCTCTTATTTCTGTCGCAATGTTTTCAACATACGTTATTAGTTCACCTCTGCTAAATACATTAGGATGGTGGTCTGTTTGAATTTTTTTTATAAGAGTATCAATAACTTTTTTAACATCATTTTTTGTGATGTTTTTGTGTAAATTTCTTTTAACGCTTTCTATTGCTTCTAAAGTGTATTTTTCACTAATAGCAACAATAAGGAGTTGTCTTTTTGGTTGTTTTTTCATTTTTTATGTTTTTATGTTTATGTTTTTATATATTTTTTCTACTAAAAGTCAATTTCATTGACTTCTAAAAAATCTTCACTCTCTGTTCCTTATTGTTGCCAAAAGTAGATGTCGTTCAACGTTTGGTGGTGTGCGGCGCGCCCCGTCGTTTGAAACTGGCTTCTTATCCCACGAGTAAATTTAGATTGAAAAAAGAAAGTTTCCAAATCGGCTGGGATTGGGGCGTGTCGTGCAACCACATGTTAGCGGTTCGTTGTTTCTTCTTAATCTATTTTTTCTTCTTTTTCTTTTCATCTCTTTTCATCCATATCATTGCAGGAAACATCACTAAGAAAAATATCAGGAAGAATATTAGTTCAAACCAAAGTTTACTATTTGGAGCAGGATTTCCTTTAAATCTACTTAAAACAGCATCCCATGTATTCCCAATTAGATTTCCAAAATAAATAATCCTTATAAATATATAAACATCATCAGCAGTCTTCTTCCCGTAAAACTTTTCAAACCTTATTGTCATTTCGGGTTCTGGATTTCTGTTAGTTTCTGCAAAATGTTGGGTATATAGTAATCCAGGAATTTCAAACTCTGATGCATCTGCTTGAAATTGTAAATTAAGCATATTCTTTATCTCATTTTCGCTTATACCACTTGTAACTGCCTGTTTAGCATGAAACCATTCGCAATATACACATCCATTTACAGCGGTGGAAACTGTCATAATTTTTTCAGCAAATGCTTTACTTATATTTTTATTTCTGAACGCTCTTATAACATTAATGACATGAGTTATAAGAAAGTAGATGTCACCGAAAAATATTTTTGGGGTAAATACTTTTCTGTCAAATTGATGTTCCATGATTTTTCTCTAATTCAATTTCTAAAATTTTATGATTATTTTGTAGAAGTGTTTTACAATGACCGCTAACGTTTGCCGATGGTACGACGTACTTTGTATGTCGTGTATCGGCTGTTAGATGACCGAGCTTTTGCGAGGGTATGTATCCCCAATTTGGATTTTCCTTATTTTTTTAGAGATGAAGAAGCCCCCTAAATTAAATTAAAAAAATTAAAAATTAATCTAAGTATTCTTGTAATTCTTTTTTAAATAAGTTCTCATCTGATACGTTATAGAAAGGAACTCCAGTTATTTTATATTTCTTTGTTTCATTGAAAGTAATAATTTGATCCTTAAATCTTTCTTTCATTTCTTGTAAAAATTCTTGTTTTCGTTGGTCTTTTCATATAAGATGACTTCATTTTGGCTCTATAAATATTTGATAAGTTAGATTCTTTTCTGTTTTTTTGTTATGCAAAAATAAAACAAAATCTGGCTCAAAAGCTTGTCAATCTTGAAAACTAAATATTTTAAAATGTCTTTCATTTCTAATTAGATATACTTCATCATATTGAGTTTTGAAACTATCTATTTGACTAGAGAACATTCTAACAAAAGCTTTTTCTTCGCTTGTTCAGTAGTTTGCATTAAATACATACCAATCTTTATTTTCAACAAAATCCTCTTGTCCATCATATCTTTCGTCCTTTTTGTTTAATCTAAGTATTTTATCAAAAAACTTTTCAGATATAGGATATGGCTTAAATTGAGGCGTTCAAACATATTCGGTCAAATTTCATTTTATATCTTTTTCAATCTCTGTTAATAATCACATTATGGCGTTTAGATATTCTTGATTTGTAATAGAAGATAAATCTTTTTCTAGTCCCCAAAAAGTAATTTCAAGTCATCACAAGAAATCATCACTATCAATAAATGATTGCATAGAATTTAGATTTGGGAAATATGTTTGTAAGATATTGAATTTATAAAATTCATTTTTTGCTAATGATTTTTGAATTATATGTTGTGGAATATTTTTTATTGGAATTATTTTTGATAGTTTTTGAATTGATTTTTCTTTCGCTTCAATATCTTTTAATAGTTCTGTTTCTTTCCCTGTACTTGATAATATATCATATTCAAAATTTTTCTTTTTTACGTTTAAATCAGCAAAAGATTTTACATGTTCATATGTATTTTTTTCTTGGTCGTTCAAATATATAATTCCTGACTTGAAAAAAGAGGTTTTCTTGAAATTTTCTTTAATTTTTAATTCTTTGTCTTCCAAATCATCGTCAAGTAATCATTGATCTTTTAGTGCAGACCTTAATTCCGTGATATACAAAGGTTCAGACAAACAATGATAATGTAATTCTTCCAATATTCTTAATTCGTTTTTTAAATCTTCATCATATTTTCTTTTGTATTTATCTTGTGTGTGGTCCAAGGCAAATGGACAATATCTAGCACCACGACCAATTAATTGTGCTTCTGCTACTGTTTGAGGTCAAACTTTTATTTTTCATGTTGCTTTGTCTTTTACATTACTTCTTGAACTATATAATCTTACAATATCAAATAAATTCAAAACGTCCCAACCTTCATTTAGTTTATTTACCGCAAATACACATCTGATTTGATTGTTTTTATCTTCTAATGAATTGATAAGTATTTGATTGTTTTCTTTTTCTGATTCTTCATTTACACTAATACACTTATTTTCTGCGAAATTTACTTTTAATTTTTTTACTAATAATTCTGGAGAATCGAAATGACTATCGAAAAAATCAAACATCTTTTGAATTGTAGATATTGTAGTTTTTTTTCTAATATTTTGGATATCTTCAACTGATAAATCCTCTATAATCTGATGAAATTTTGTCTTGTTTTCCAATGATTCAGCGATAGTTTTTTGAGCTTTGAATAATATTACAGGCTTTAAGCTTATATTGTGTTTTCCTGCGACTTCTTGTCTATACTGATTGAGTAATATTGCTTGAATAATTCTCTCTTTTTCCTCAAGTTCTGCTTGTAAAATATTCACATCTTTGGAAAATCCTCATTGTCTAAAGTGAATTAGATCATACTTATACAATATTTTATTCAAATACTTGTTTTCTATATCTTTATTCCAAAAATCCAAAGTCGCTGTAAATTCCAACAATATATTTTTAAGATTAGAATTTAATACTTTTTCTACTGTATTTTCAAAACTTGGTTCTTCGATAAGTTGTTCTTGTCCTTTTTTTGACTTGGTTCTTGCATTATTGTGATGTGCTTCGTCTGCTAATAAAACAATTTTTTTGTCTTTAAAATCTTCAAAAGTTAGACTATTTTCTTTTTCATAATGTAAATCACTATGAAGCTTTTGTATAGTTGTGAAACATATATTTATATCATTGCTATTTGTTCATTCAAAGTTGTCTACTGAATTGATTTTAACTTCTTGATTATTGAAAAATATTTTTTGGTTGAAAAGAAATTTGCTTGATAAATTATTTAAGAAATTGTCTTTTGTTTTTTCTATAATATTGTTTGAATTTACGAAAAATAAAAAATTTCTATATCATTTTTCATAAAGATACAAGATAAGTCATGCCATAATTAGTGTTTTCCCACTACCTGTCGCCATATTAAACAATAAATGTATTGGTATTTGTTTGTTTGGATAGCTGTTGTAATAATGAAAAAATCTTGCAAAAGCTTCTATTTGATACTTCCTAATTTCAAAATTTGGATTAAGATTTTCTTTTAGAAAAACTGGTACTTCATTGGGAAGCATATTCATTTGTGAAACTATATCGTATTCTTGGTATAAGTATTGTTTTTGTGTCATGAGTTATATTTATATAAATATATTATTGTTAATTAACTTTTTCTTGTTGGTTTTGATTGGTTGGATTAATGTTTTGTTTAATTGGTGTAGGTTTATTCATTTCTAATAAACGATTTAATTGTTTTTGAAATAAATCACTGTTAATAATTTCATTTATGTAAATTGCAGAATGAATTAGAGATAATCATGTATTTTCTTCAAATATCACTTTAGGTCTTCATGTCTGCTGACTTATTGCTACATCTTCATAAGGTATATATGCTCCCATAACTCATAGAAGTTTTATTTTAATTGGTCATCAAATCACTGTTCATGTTTCACTAAAATCTATTGGTGTTGGAAATAAAAAAATAGGACTTCAACTATTTCCTGGGAAAGCGGATCAATCAATAAAGAATGTGTTATTATTATTTATTCTTGATATTGTTCATTTTCTAATTATAGGATTTACACATCAATCTTGTTGAAAACTATTTAATCATGGTTGAAAAGAAGTATAAAAAACATCCACGAGTTCGCAAATATCATCAATTTTATCTAAAATAAGTGAATCTGGTATAAATTCAATATTATCGTCTGTTTCAAGTAAGAATGGTAATATAGCAATATCTACGTTCTTGTTGTTATGAGATATTCGATTAAATCAGTCTGTATAGATTCTACTTAATGATTTTGCTTTGGGATTATTGAATTGTTTAGAGTTTAAAAAAACATGAAGATCTTGTCGTCTTTTTTCAACAACATGTTTTGCTGTAACTAAGTGAAAGATTCCCTTTACCTGTAAAAGAAATCAAGTTCCAATTATTTTTTCATGTCAATTTTCTATAAATCATAAGAAAATGGTACTATTTTTAATGCTTTTAATAAGATTTTTTAACATTTTGCAAAAAGATTAAGTTATAAATTATCTTAGATAAGATTCTCATTCTATTTCTTTTAATCTGTATGGTTCAAATCTTTTTAACCAATTAAGTACAGAATAAACACAATCTTCTGTATATGTATCTGTTCATAATTTCCATTGTTCTTCATGATTTATTTGATATTGTATCTTATTTAATCGTTTTTGTGTTTTTTTGAATAATTCATCGATTTCTGACACAAATAAGTCAATATTTTTTGGTTTGATGTCATTATGAGCTAGATTTTTACTTCTATAATTTCGTAACTTTTTTATTAAATCTTTCTCTAATTCAATTTCAGCTTTTATGTCATCTAATACTTTATTTGTTATTGGTTCATAGCTATTCGCTAAGTCATATATATTCCTGTCTTTGTTGTAGAGGACAAAATTATTTTTATTGAAAGAATTTATATTAGCATCCATGAAGTTTATTAATTTACATAAAGACAAAGAATTCTTATCTTTATCAAAGAATTTTGACAACTCTAATGCAAATGTTTTTCTATGTGCTTCAAGGGTTGTTCAAAAAAATCTTATAAATTTATTTATTATTTCTACATTTTTTTTTGATTCTTCTTCTCATTTTATATTTGGTGCAATAGATTTTTTTAGTGCATCTCGAACCAAAAAATATTCATAAGCTGTACTTAGATTTGTTTGTAAATCTTTTATCATTTTCATTGCTTTTTCGAAATTTTCCATTTTTGTTTTATAGTTCATAAAACATCTTATTTAGCTTTTTATCTTCTTCACTAACTTCAAAATCTTTGTCATTTATTTCTGACAAGTTTACATACAATTGATTTTTATCAAGTAATTCAACTAGTGTTTGTTTTTGTTGGTCTAATGATAATTGCTTAAATTCTTCTATAGCTTCATCTTGCTTGTTAATATCTACATTGTAATTCAAAAAGCTTTTGGTTTTCATATCTTCCCAAATTTTCAATAATTCTTTTGTGTCTTTTGCTTCTTCAATTTGGTTTATAAAATCTTCATTATATTTTTTAAGTTCACAATAGATAAATTCTCATCCTCATTGTCGATTTACTGATTTTGAAATTCATCCTTGTTCTCATTCAATAACTTTTTTCATTCTTTCAACAGCAACAGTTTCAATATACTCCATTTGTTCTATACCTATATATTGTCTTCACATTTTATGTGCCACTGAACAAGTAGTTCAACTTCATAAATGGTAGTCTAAAAGTATGTCTTCGTTTTCTGTTGATATTTCAATTATTCTTTTAATTGTTTCTTCTGGCTTAGGATTATTAAAAACCTTATTAGAAAATAGTTCTTTTAAGTGCAACGTTCATCTTTCAGAATTAACTTCCTTATCCCATCGAACAGACCTTGCCATACGACCATTTCATCTATATTTTTCAATTATTTGATAACGACCATTTTCTTTCATTCATTTTCCAACGATGTTTATATTCAAGTTTTCTTTAGCTTTTTCTTTTCCTCGTCTTCGAACAGTTTGAATTCATTCTGATTTTGCTGGAAATACAGGTATCCAGTCTTTTTTATTTTCAATATCTATTTCAAAGAATCCATTTTCATCTTTTTTATTGGGATTTAAATAAAATGGATATACTAAATTAGGACGATTCCCTTCGTTAAATTTTGTATTTCTATTTCTTAATTCCCTTATTTCAAATCATCATAAATTGTCTTCATATGGAAATTCTTTATTTTCATCAATTATTGGAAATAATTCATAACTTTGACTTTTACAAAATACGTTTATAAATTCGTGCATATTAGCTATTCATCAATAATCCCTTCATCTTGGATTATTAACAACACTTATTGTTTCTATAAAATTTTCCGATCAAAAAATTTCATCCATAAGCACTTTCAAATATGCTTGTTCATGATTGTCGCAATGAACAAAAATAACACCATCTTTTTTTAAAAGCACTTTAGCTATTTCTAATCTATTTTTCATAAAAGTTAGCCATGTACTATGGTTGAAGTTGTCATTGTATTTAAATCAATCATTGCCAGTATTATATGGTATATCTATATATACAAGCTTAACTTTATTTGTAAACTCTTTTTTAAGTGTATGCAAAGCCAATAAGTTATTCCCTTTGATAATTAAATTATCTTTAATAGTTCCATTTTCATCTCTAGTAAAACTTTCTACTTTTTGTTCTCCATCTTTATTATATTTCTTCCAACTTGTTAAAACTTTAGAATCAAGAAGTCTATCAATTTCATCTTGTGCTAATATCTCATTGAAAAATATTTCTTTTCTCTTTTGGTCTTCTTTGTCTTGTCATCATTCAAGAATACAATCTTTGTATGGTCGAACAAGACTGACTTCATTTCTTTCTTTCAGGAACTTACCATCAATAGTCAGTCAGATTTTATTCTTATATTTGGTATAACTATCATTCAAAAAATTCTTATCTTGGATAAAGTCTACAAAAGTATTGATATTAAATACCCAATGTCCTTTGATTTCACAAAAAAACTTTGATTTTACTTCATCATCGCCAATTAATAATTCTATAAGCTTTTCATCTATTTTGAAAGCTTTGTCGATGACTTCATTTCTAAGCAAATCTCATTCTTGATCTATGAAGCGAGAATCTGTTTTTAGTAAAATTTGTAGTTTATCATTGAAATTAGACATAGGAAATTATTTATTTAGTAAATAAGTTTTTACAAGAGGAGTATATATTTATTTAAGTTTGTTTCCACTTCTTTTTCTAAAAAAAATTAAATTAAAATAAAAAAGGGGGGCTTCTTCATCTAAGTATTTAAAGTAATCCAAATGGGGATATATCATCTAACGTTTCAGTATATGCGATGTTTTGCGGAACGCAGTGGAGCAAAATATGGGAGAGCGAAGTGCAACGAGCGAACCGCATATACTGTGTTAGGCGAGCCGAACGGAGCGATAGCGGAGTGAGAGTGCAACGTGCCTTGCGTATTTTTGAAAAATTTATCCATATTATTCCGTTTTTGGTGGACTTTTTATTATTGTATTTGATTTTTTTGTTTTGAAAAATGGAAGAGGGGCTGGGGGTGAATTCCATTTTTCAAAACTCCTTATTAAATATCAAAATAACTGTCAATTTCTTCTCTTACTTCCTTAATCAGTTTTTTCTTTTCATCTTTCAATTCA
>Ga0116159_1004970_pt1 | contig 10937 bp, 6 predicted proteins | sample AD_JPNAS1_MetaG_FD_89878 | JGI IMG/M metagenome (GOLD analysis project Ga0116159, IMG submission 89878) | Active sludge microbial communities of municipal wastewater-treating anaerobic digesters from Japan - AD_JPNAS1_MetaG | ecosystem: Engineered > Bioreactor > Anaerobic > Digestate | place...
ATGGACCGGCTCGTGTGCGGCGACGTGGGCTTCGGCAAGACGGAGGTCGCGTTGCGCGCGGCGTTCAAGGCGGTGATGGATGGCAAGCAGGTCGCGGTGCTTGCGCCGACCACGGTGCTCGCCGAACAGCATTACCTGACGTTTTCAGATCGTATGGCGGATTTTCCCGTTCGAATCGCGATGTTGAGCCGGTTCCGCACGGCGAAGGAACAGAAGGAAACGCTCGAAAAACTCCAGGCAGGCGAGGTCGATATTGTAATCGGCACGCACCGCGTCACGTCGAAAGACATGAAGTTCAAAGATCTCGGACTCGTGATCATCGACGAGGAGCAGCGCTTTGGCGTCGCGCAGAAAGAACGCCTCAAACACATGCGCACAACCGTCGACACGCTGGTGATGTCCGCCACGCCCATCCCGCGCACGTTGAACATGGCATTGCTCGGCGTGCGCGACATGAGCGTCATCAACACCGCGCCGAACGACCGGCTGCCGATTCACACGTGCATCGAGAACTTCGACGCAGGGATCGTGAAGGAAGCCATCGAACGCGAACTTGCGCGCGAAGGCCAGGTGTTTTTCGTGCACAACCGCGTGCAGACCATCCTCCCCGTCGCCGAACTCGTCCACCAACTCGCGCCGCGCGCCCGCGTCGGCGTCGGGCACGGTCAGATGCACGAGCGTGATCTCGAAGACGTCATGACGAAATTCATCCGGCGCGATCTCGACGTGCTCGTATGCACGACGATCATCGGTTCCGGCATTGACATCCCCAACGCGAACACGATCATCATCAACAACGCCGATCGCTTCGGCTTGTCCGAGTTGTACCAACTGCGCGGGCGCGTTGGGCGCTACAAACACCGTGCGTTCGCGTATCTCCTCGTGCCCGGCGACAAGGCCCTCACCGAAGATGCGATGAAGCGCCTCAAAGCCCTCGAGGAATTTTCGACGCTCGGGTCCGGATTCCGTATCGCCATGCGCGACCTCGAGATTCGCGGCTGCGGCAACATCCTCGGCGGCGAACAGCACGGCCACATCGAGGCCGTCGGCTTCGATACCTACACACAACTCGTCGAAGAGGCCGTCGCGGAACTCAAGGGCGAGCCGATCGTCCGGCGCGTGCTGCCGCCGTTCGACGTCGCCGCCGACGCGTTCATTCCCGAGGAATACGTGCCGTCCGAGTCGCAGAAAATGACGTTGTACAAACGCATCGCGACGCTCAAGACCGTCGAGGAGGTCGACGAGATGTTCGCCGAGCTCGGCGACCGCTTTGGCCGCCCCCCCGCGCCCGTCAAGCGCCTGCTCGACATTGTTCGCGTCCGCGCCGCAGCGATTGATCTCGGCGTCACCAAACTCGTCGCCGCGAAGGGCAAGCTGACCCTCGAATTCGACTCAGCCCACATCCTCGACCGCCGCACCCGCGGCGTCCTTATGCAACACCTCGGCGATCGTCTCTCCTTCGCCTGGCAAAGCACTCCCGCCATGACCATTGCTCTCCCCGAACATGCCCCCGACCCCATCTCCGCCGCATTGGATTTGCTCAAACAGATCGCGGAAGCGGCAGGATAGATAACAACGCGACCCGTTCCTCAGATCGGGTTGCGCCGAGGGCGCGTGATCTATAGCATGGGGCGAGAGCGCTTGTGCGGCTATGGGGATGCAATGAATGCTGAAAGGACCGAGCGTGCTCCTGGGCGGCGTTCCGTTTGGGTGCGACAATGTAGGCGACGAGGCAATCCTCGAATGCGCGGTGCGCATTTTCCGCGAGGTCTGTCCGCGATGTGAGTTGACCGTCGCCACCGGAGATCCCCGGAACACCTCGGCCAAGCTCGATGTGCGCACGTGTGAGTTGCTGGGGTTTGTTCCCGCGCAGGACCCGAGACGCTTGGAGTCGATCCTGCGCGAGCATGATGTTTTCGTATGGTGCGGCGCGACGGGCTTATCGGACTATCCCGAAACCCCGGCCCGCCTCATGTTGACGGCGCAGCGGGCCGGCCTCAAAACCATCGTGTGGGGCGTCGGCATGAACGACGAACTCAATCCGGCCTTGTACCGCTTGACTTCGGGCAGACGCCGCGCCGTGCTGACGTGGCTGCGACGCGGCTCGTTCGGCTTGTTCGATGCCGTGGGCCATGCGGAGCGGCGGCGTGCGCGGCGCGCGCGCGCAGCCATAGCCCAATCGCTCAACGCGGCCGATCTGGTTGTGGCGCGGGATCCTGAAACCAAGGAGGAGATTCGGCGATGCGGCGCGACGTGCGCGGTGACCGTAGGCGCCGATTCCGCACTGACGCTTGACCCCGAGCCAGTGGAGAGCATTTCCTTGCCTTCGCCGGTGCGGAGGCTGTTGGAAATGGACATGCGCAAGATCGGGGTCTGCATCTCGGCGCAACGTAGGGTGACGGACCGGACCCGACTTATTGAGACCTTGAATCGCTTGTGCGCGGACAACGCCGCATGCATCCTTTTCATTCCCATGAATCCGATTACGGACGCGGAATTGATGCGCGACCTCCATGCGGGCATGGCGTTTCCGGAACGCGCCGCTCTCTTGGAAGGACGGTATGCGCCTGCGGAGGTTCTCGCGGTAACGGCGCAGATGAATCTGATCGTAAGCAGCCGCCTGCACTTGCTCATCTTTGCTTCCCTGGCGGATGTGCCCATGATCGGCGTGAGTCGCGGGTCGAAAGTGGACAGTTTTCTGCGCCCAATGGGGCTCAAATCCGCCGGAAGCGCCGAGGAATGCGACTTCGCCTTTCTCGAGGCGGAGGCAACCCGACTGCTCGAGCACAGCGAGGAATTCGCGCAGACGTGCCGGGAAAACCGATCTCGTCTGCTCGATCGCCTGACCCGCGCCAAGCAACGTCTGCGGGAGACGATCGCCCCATGAACCCTATCCATTCCGTACAGGTGCCCCGCCGCTTTGTGCGCCACGAATGGGGCGGCACCGAAACCGTGGTCTTCGAGACCAGCAAACGGCTTGTCGCTATGGGGAACGACTGCGAAATCATCTGCCCCAACGCCTTGGCGGAGCAAAATTACGAGTTTATGGAAGGCATCCGCATTATGCGCACGCCTTATTTTTACCCCTATTGGGGCCTTAGCGAGGAAAGCCGTCGGCAACTCGACAAGAAGGGGGGCAATATGTTCTCCTTCAGCCTGCTCAACCTCCTGCTGCACATCCCCGCGTTGCACATCATCCATCTGCATACCGGAAATCGCATTGGAGGCATCGGCCGTTTCGCGGCCCGGCGGCGGCGCATTCCGTATCTGATTTCGTTACACGGGGGCATGTTCGACATGCCCAAGGACGAAGCGGCCTCCTTGACCGCGCCCGCCCGCGGATCCTTTGAATGGGGCAAGGCCTTGGGGTGGTGCGTGGGATCGCGGCGCGTATTGGACGATGCCGCGGCGATTGTGTGCGTCGGCAAGGGCGAGCAGTTGCTTGTCCAACGCCGATACCCCAACAAACGGGTGGAGTATTTGCCCAACGGCGTCGATCTGACGAAGTTTCGAGCGGGCGACGGGGCCCGGTTTCGCCGCGCACACGACATCCCCCCCGATGCTCGCCTATACATGACGGTGGGCCGGATCGACCCGCAGAAAAATCAGGCGGCGGCCATCCAAGCCCTGCGCATCTTGCGCGCAACGCAACCGAACGCGCACTGGGCGTTTATGGGGCCCGTCACGAACGAAACCTATCGCCAATCCTTGCTCCGCGATATCCGCGAATCGGGTCTCGAAAACGTCGTGCGCATGATTCCCGGAGTCTCGCAAGGCGATCCGGCCCTATGCGACGCATACCGCGCCGCCGACGTCTTCGTGCTGCCGTCCATTCATGAGCCCTTCGGCATCGTCGTGCTCGAAGCGTGGGCGGCGGGGCTTCCTGTCATCGCCGCGAACGTGGGCGGAGTGCCTCACGTGATCACGCACGGCGAAGAGGGACTTCTCTTCGATCCCCGCGATCCGGATTCGCTCGCGCAGACGTGCCGCGATCTCACGCCCGAACGCGCTCGACTCCTCGCGGAGAAAGGTCGCGCCAAGGCCGAACGCGAGTTCACGTGGGACATTATCGCAACGCGTCTGCTGAAGATTTACGAAGAGGTGATCGATGCGCATCCTGTTCGTTAACGAACGACTGGGCCGTTTCGGCGGCGTCGAGCAGAACGTGGCGTTGACGGCGGCCGCCCTTCGCGCACGAGGCCACGCCTGTTTCCTCGCGTACAGCATGCGCACCGGTCGCGACGAAGCGACCTACGCCGAATCCTTTGACGGCTGCTACGCGTGCGCCGATCTCGCCGCGAACGCTTCCGTAGCGGACGCGCGCGCAATGCCAGACATCCTGGAAAAAACGACGCCGCATGCGATCTATGTCCACAAAGCGCCGCGCATCGCGCCGTTTACAGCGTTTCAAGGCGCCGTGCGGGTGGTCCGCATGGTGCACGATCACGATCTATGCTGTCCTCGCAGCTACAAATATTACGCGTGGAATGGCGTCATCTGCCAGCACCCTGCCGGGTGGCGATGCTGGCTGGACGCCGCCTTCGCGGCCCGCGACCGGGCGTCTCCCCTCGGGCTTCGGTGGGTGAGCATCTCGCAGCGCATCGCGGAAATGCGGGCCAACTGGGGACTCGACGCCCTCTTGGCAGGCAGTCGCTTCATGCGCCATGAGCTTATCCAGAACGGATTCCCCCCCGAACGGGTCCACATTGTTCCTCCTTGCGTACACGATCAGAAAGAACCGGCCACGCCGGTCCCCGAGGCTCCCAATATTCTCTATGTCGGGCAATTTCTGCGCGGCAAAGGGGTGGATCTCCTGTTGCAGGCCTTGGCGCGCCTCAAGACGCCGTTCCAGGCACGTCTGGCAGGCGTGGGCAACGCTGAAACGTCGCTGCGACGCCTGTGCGCCGATCTTGGCCTGGCGCACAACGTCTCGTTCGTCGGCTGGCTGGACAATGAGGGTCTGAACTCGCTATACCAATGGGCGAAAATCGTGGCGGTCCCGTCGCGATGGGCCGAACCCTTCGGCATGGTCGGAATCGAAGCCATGCAACGGGGCAGGCCTGTCGTCGCCTTCGACGTTGGCGGCATCCCCGATTGGCTGACCGACGGCGAGACCGGCTTGCTCGTTCGCGAACTCGACCCGGCCTGCCTGGCCGCCGCGATCGAGACCTTGCTGAACGATGCGCCGCGGGCTGCGGATATGGGGCGAAACGCCCGGGAACATGTCGCCCGGCGGTTTGGATTTGCGCAGTATGTGGACTCGATCGAACGGCATCTGGGCGCACACGACCCCTGCAGGAGCAACCTATGCGGATCGGCGTGACAACATTCGGCGGCGACAGCGGAAAATCCGGTATCAGCCAATACATGTCGCACCTGCTCCAACGGTTTCCCGCCATCGCGCCGGACATCGAGTTCGAAGTCATCCTGTACAAGGATGAGACGGACATGTTCCTGGAAGGCGTGACCGGAGCCGACGTTTGCCACGCCTGCGAGTTGTTTCGCCCTCCCACCCTCAACCTTCTCTGGCACCAGATCGGCTTGCCGCTGCTATGCGCCCGACGCGGCTACGACCTGCTCTTCATCCCGGCGGGCAACCGCCGGCTTCCGTTCTGGACGCCGTGCCCCATCGTGGCGAACGTCATGGACTTGTCGGCGCTGCATATCGCCGGAAAATACGATCGGCTTCACTCGTTCTACAACCTGCGCGTTCTCCCAATGCTCATTCGCCGGTTGACGGGCATCCTGACGCTTAGCGAGAGCAGCAAACAGGACATCATCGAGTACGTCGGCGCGCCCGAGGAATCCATTTGCGTAGTGCCGCTCGCCGCGGACCCTGTCCGCTATTTCCCGGGCGACAAGCAAGAAGCGCAGCAGCGCATACGGCAACGGTACGGCGTCGAGCCGCCGTATATCCTGTACATCTCGCGCATCGAGCACCCCGGCAAAAACCACGTGCGCCTGATTCGCGCCTTTGAAAAGATCAAAATCGCAGACCGCCTGCCCCATCGTCTCGTAATCGCCGGTAGCGACTGGACCCGGGCCGAGGAGGTCCACCGCCAAGCCGAGGCATCTCCGTGCCGACAGGATATCGTATTCACGGGCTTCGCGCCCCAGTCCGACCTGCCCGACCTGTACCGTGGAGCCGACGTGTTTTGTTTTCCTTCCCTCTTTGAAGGTTTCGGCATGCCCGTGCTGGAGGCCATGGCATGCGGCACGCCCGTCGCCTGTTCGAACTGCTCCTCCATTCCCGAAGTGGCAGGCAACGCCGGCGTCCTCTTCGATCCGCTCAGCGAAGAGTCCATCGCCGAAGCCTTGTCCGACCTTCTCGCCCACGAAGACAAACGCCAGCGCTGCCGCGAGGAGGGAATTGCGCGAAGCAAGGAATACAGCTGGGAAAACACGGCCTCGCGCACCATCGAAGCCCTGTTGCGATTCGCCCGGCAACCGTCCGGTTCAACGCGCCATCGGCCTCGGTAGGCGGGAAGAAGGAATCGTCCGCGCCGCCGCCGGCGAAAGCAGCGAACGGCCTCCTGGGGACTCCGGCGCGCCTCCTTGAGATTCGGCGCGCCGTTTCTCGGACAGGCGAGCGTGTTCTTCAATCGCCAGATGCCGCATCGAAACGGTCATCGCCATTAGAAACCAGTACGGCTCCATCACGCGAATGATGAGAAAGGAAATCGTTCCCGCCGAATGCACCATCAGCCCCATCGTCACCGCGAACGTTCCCAGGGCAAGCCCCTTGACCACCCAGTCCCGCGACCAGCGATAGCCCTCGTACGCGGTGCGCACTAGCCGGAATTGCAGGAAAAGAAACGCGGCCATCCCAATCAGGCCGGTTTCAATAATTACGCGAGCATACTGACTATCCAACACGGTGTCCCAGCCAACCCCTCCCCCGAGCCACGGCCAGACATGCAGGTTGTATTGCACCTTCTTCCACACGTAAATGCGCTCATACGTCGATTTGTCCACTTGAATCCCCGTGCTCATGCCCCCGACGGTGACGTGTTCGCCATCGGGCTGGAAGGTGTAGTTCACCCGCTGGGTGACGTCCTCGGGCATAAGGAAAGGAGACGAGACCAGCACCGCACACAGCACGGACGCCAGCAGCACGCTTCGCTTGGCGATGGTTAGCGCCAACACGGCGCACAACATCGCCAGGTAGGAGGCGCGCGAAAGCGTATACAGGAAGGGAATAAAGGCAACGCATGCGATCAGCCCCAAGATCGCCTTCGCGGCCTTCGTCCGGGCGTGCAACAACAGCGACAGGGCTATCACCATCACTATCATCAAATAGCCGCCCAGCGTATTGGGCTCCGTATCGCCCAACTCGAACGGAGCGCCAACGCGCGCTTCCTTGCCCACCATCGCAATGCCGTACGCCGCCACAATCATGGCCGTGACGAAGAAAACCGCCAATTGACGCCGGACTTGCCGAGAATCGCGGATGGCCGTGCCCACGAGAAAGAAAATCATATAGAACTCCGCCATCTTGAGCATCACGAAAAAGGCGGCCTTCCGGTCCCACATGGGCACGCCGCGCTGCAAGGCGAGAAGACAGGAAACAAGCGCTATGGCGTAATAGATCAAAATGGCGACGTTGATGGGACTGGGCAGAAAAAAACGCCTCCGCCCTTCGAACGCCTGCTTCACCATAACCCCCAAAAAGATGACGGCAATGAGCACGTCGTCGTAGCGCATGGTGATGTTGCGCCAGCCGCCGCCCCCTCCGCGAACCGTGCCGCTTGATATCTCGGGCGACAGCAGCATGGCGATGACGAGAACGTAGACGCCGAGTTCGACGCGCAGCACGGTCGCTGCAAACACGAACATGCTGACGCCTACGGCGATGGTGATGTGGGGAACTTGCACGTAGACGTAAAGAACAAACAGACTTAGGGCCGAAAAGACCACAAAAAGCGCGAAAAAAGGAGCCTCGACGCGGCTTTCCGGCGTCTCTCCGCGACCAATTTTGTATTCGGATCGAAACAATCCCACGAATCAGTCCACTCGTCGGCGCGAGGCCCTTGAAACGCCGGTTCCGCCATGTCCCGCACGGTTGCCGCTTCTGGTTCGCGGCGCGCGCACCAGGCGTGATGACGATGTTGCCGCAAAGCGTTTGCGGGAATTCGCCCTACAAATGATACCAGTTCTTTTTGCGGCGCGTGGCTTCCTCGTCGTAATAGTAATAGTAGTAATAGTAATGCCGACGGGTCGCCTCGAGGCCGTTCAACACGATTCCCGCCACCCGCGCCTGCGCGGCGTCCAGCAACCGGCGCGCACGCAGGATCGTCTCTCGGCGCGCGTTGTTGACCGACACAACCAGAATCACCATGTCCACGTGCGAGGCAAGCAGGACAGGGTCCGTCACGACAAGAATCGACGGAGCATCGAAGATGATCATGTCGAACTCGTGCCGCAACTGGTCCATCAAACGCTGCATGCGCTCGGACCCGATCAATTCGCTGGGATTGGGAGGAACCCGACCGCTCGACACAATCGTCAAGTTCTCGACGCGCGTTGGACGAACGACGTTATGAAAATCGATGCCCTCGCGCAACACGTCCGCCAGCCCCGGCCCACGCTCCATCTTGAGCACATGATGGACGTGCGGCCGCCGCAGATCGGTGTCGATGAGAAGCACCTTCACCCCACTGTCCGCCAGGGTGATGGCCAAATTGACGGCCGTGGTCGTCTTGCCTTCGCCCGGCACGGCGCTGGTCACCATGACCAGGCGAGCCTTGCTTTGGATGTTCGCGAATTGAAAATTGGTGCGCAACGCGCGATACGCCTCGGAAATTGGCGACTTGGGGTCGTGCAACGTCACAATGCAGGCGTCGGCCTGTTCGTCGTTCTCGAGAACCACGTAATTGCCGCGCCGGCGCACCCGGCCATAGCGCGTGAATTTCATCTCGGGAATGGTGCCGATGACTTCGAGGCCGATATAGTCGTTGACGTCCTCAATGCCGCGAATGGACGTATCCAACATCTCCAGGATGATGGACAGCCCGAAGCCAACGCCCAGCCCCACGAGCGCGCCCAATAGCCAGGTGATCCAGTATTTCAGGCCGTTTCCGGCCACATTGGACTGCCGGACGTCGACCGGACTGTACCATTCGACATGCCCCAGCCCGCGCTGCAACTGCGTGCGCACCTCGAATTCCTTCTCGATCAATTTTTTGAACTGCGCGCGCAGTTGTTCGACTTCCTGCTCCGTCTGACGGTACTCGAGGTTCTTTTCCGCCAATGCGGGAAGTTCGTCGACATGCGCCTGCAGCAGTTTTTGCGTGGTCGCGGTGCGGATATCCAATGACGTCAGGTCGAGTTGCAGTTGAAGGTACTGCTGCCGCAGGGTCTGGCGCTCCTCCCATACGCTGGAGCCTCCGAGGGGACCGTCCTGCAGTTTGCCGACGGCCTCGAGAATGGCGCGTTTTTTCTCCCGTATCTCCTCTTCGATCTCCTGAAGCCCTGGATATTCGGACGTATAGACAATGCTCATGGACAATTGTTGCTGCAATAGGTTGTCGAGTTCGCCCAAGAGCTGCCTGACCACGTCGTCGGTGATTTGCCCCAGCGATTCCGGCAACTGTTCGTTCTTCGATCGAAGCGTGTTGCCGATTTCCTCCACTTTCGCCAAAAGCTGGGTGCGTTGCTCGCTCGCGTCCAATAGCTCTTGCCGCTTGCGCTCCATATCTTCCACGATGCGATCGCGCGTGCGAAAGCCCATGGCCTGGCGCATTTCCCATTCCTTTTTTTCGGCGGCGTCGAGATCCTTGCGCATCAACTCCAATTGTTGCTGCACGAAGTCATGCGTCGCGGCGATGTCGTCTTTCATGCTTTGGACGTTCGTGTCGATGAAAACGCGCGCCGCGGCTTCCGCTGTCTCGCGGGCCTCTTCCGGGGTGCTGCCCTGAACCCGCAGGGCGATAAGGTCCTTGCCCGGGATGGGCTCGAACGCCAGGGTGGATTGGACGGCGCTCCCTCGGCGCTGCAAGTCCTCCTCGGTCGCCAGGGCGGCCCCCGCCCGCGATTTCTCGATGTCGCGTTGCACCAGCGCCCGCGCCACTTTTTCCGCGAATGGACGCAGGTTGTTTTCGATTTCCTTGACGACGATTTCGGCGGTGATGTCGCGCGCAGGGCTTCCGCCGATGTCGCGCAGATCCTGCCATGGCGACTTCACCACGCGGAACTGCGTCGAAGCCTCGAATCCAAGGGGGTTTTCCAGGTTGATCGTTCCGAAGACGCCAAACAAGATCAGCCCCGTCAGGGTGCAGGCAAAAATGAGACGCCATCTCCTCAATCCCACGTTCAGGAGAAAACGGAGCTGATTTTCGCCTCGGCCCTGCGGCGTGGCCTGATCCAGAGGGGGCGTGTCAGACACCATGCTCTGCTAATCCTTCCGGTTCTCGCGCGGCGTATCCGGCGCGACGGCCTTTGAAGCTTTCGATTCCGCCGCAATGGCGCTGACGTCCAACATGCGATCCCATGTCACCGTATCAGGAGTTGGGTGAACCGTCGGGGTGACGAAAACCATGAGTTCGGTCTGCACCTTGGCCCGTTCCGTCCGCTTGAACAAATTTCCTACGACGGGGATGCTGCCAAGCCCCGGAACGCGCTGCTCCACGTTTGTGGAGTCGTTGCGGTATATCCCGCCGATAACAAGCGTTTGGCCGTCGCGGACGCGGGCCTCTCCGCTGGAACTGCGAACGGATCGGATGGGAATGCCGTTGCTGGTTCCGACGGTGGAAGAGACTTCCGGCGCGAGTTCGAGGCGCACGCAAGGGCTTCCTTCGAATTCGTACACGTGCGGCGTCACCGCCAACTTGATGCCGGTGTCGATGAACTTCGTGCTGAACGTGGCGACGCCAGACAGTTCCGTGCCGTATTCCGTATACGGGAACTCCTCGGTGCTGCGGATTTCGGCCTTTTTGTGG
>Ga0116159_1004971_pt1 | contig 10934 bp, 10 predicted proteins | sample AD_JPNAS1_MetaG_FD_89878 | JGI IMG/M metagenome (GOLD analysis project Ga0116159, IMG submission 89878) | Active sludge microbial communities of municipal wastewater-treating anaerobic digesters from Japan - AD_JPNAS1_MetaG | ecosystem: Engineered > Bioreactor > Anaerobic > Digestate | place...
CGCTTTTCAAGAAAAGCAAACCCCTCGGCTGGATCGCTTCCCTGGCCTCCAACCTGGCTCTCTCCTACGTCGTTTCCAACAACTTCCGCCTCCTCCGCGAGGCCCGAAGCCGTTGAATATGAACCGTATCCTGGAAACACTGGTCTCCACGGGCCCGATCCGTTCCGTTCCGCCCTCAACCCTTCCGACGCTGGACGAGCTCGTCGGCGAATACATCCTGATGCTGCTCGCCCTGACCCATCACAATATTTCCCAGACGGCCCGGATCTTGAACATTTCCCGCACGACACTCTACAACCGCCTCCGCCGGCAATCCTCCTGAACGAAGCGCCGCGGCTCCGCTCCAAGCCTACCTTTTTCTTTTTCAATCGGTTCTGTTTTCAAGCGGCTTTTTCCCGTTCGGCCCCACGTTCGTTCGTCGGCCGTCGACCGGAAAACAAGTCCGTCGGCCGGCCTTTCTTTTTGTTTGACGAAACTTCCTAATAATGCTAGAATTAACCCCTCATGGAATGTTTCAAGATTGGTGATAAAGTGATTTATCCCAATCAAGGCCTGGGTCTGGTCGTCGACGTCCAGGAACAGGCTTACAACGGCGAAAAGTTCCCCGTTTATCATCTCCGTCTCCTGTCCAGCAACACCCTGGTCATGGTTCCTTTTTCCTCCTGCCAGGAAATCGGCATCCGCAAGCTGATCGCCGAGGGATCGGTCAAGGACATCTTCGATTTCCTGAAGAACGGAGAAATCGAAGTTTCCATGAATTGGAAGGGGCGCTATAAGGAACACATCGGCCTGATGAAATCGGGGACCGTCCTGGACATGGTCGCCGTTCTCAAGAGCCTTCATTACCTGAGCTTGATCAAGCCCCTGTCCTTCCGGGAAAAGAAGATGATGGAAAAAGCCCGGGAACTGGTCGTTTCGGAAATCGCCCAGGTGTCGTCCATGCCGGCCGCCCAGATCGAAAAGAAAATCGCGTCGATTCTATCCACTTGCTTTAAAGACGTTAAAGTCGGCCTTGACGTCTGACCGGCGGTCATGACCCTTTCCTTGATCCTCTTGTTCATCCTCTGCATCATCCTGAGCGCCTTTTTTTCCTCAAGCGAAACGGCCTTCATCGCCGTGAAGCCGCACACCCTTGATTACCTGGAAACGAAGGGCTCGCCGCGGGCCGGCCGGGTAAAAAAAATCCTTTCTCGTCTTGAAGATTTCCTCTCGGCCGTCCTCATCGGAAACACCCTCGTCAATGCCGCCGCGGCCTCTCTGGCCACGGCCCTGGCCGCCTCCTTGATCCCAAACAGGAACACGGCCGTCCTGGCGGCGACGGGCGGGACGACGCTCATCCTTCTTCTTTTTTCCGAAATCAACCCGAAGATCTACGCCGCCCGCCATCCGGACAAGCTGGCCCTTTTCTTTGCTCCCGTCGTCCGTCTTTTCCTCGTCCTGTTCTATCCCCTGGTCGCCGTTTTCACCTTCGTCTCCCGGCGGCTGTTCCGATCCGGGGCCAAGACATCCGAAGCCCTCTCCCGGGCCATGGCCGAGGAAGAGGCCAAAGCCCTCCTTCATTCCGGGATCAAGGGCCTGCCCGAGCATCGCAAAGCCATGATCACGGAAATCGTCGACCTGGCCCGCCGGCCGGTCAAGGAAATCATGACCCCCCGGCCCCGGATCAAGGCCATCGAGGCCTCCTCCAGCCGGGAGCAAATTCTCAAAACGGTCGTGGCCGAGGGCTTCAGCCGCTTCCCCGTCTACCGCGGACGGATGGATCACATCGAAGGCTTGATCTACACCAAGGACCTGATCGGCTACCTGGCTCACGACCGGCCCTTTGATCTTGGGGCCGTGCTCCGACCTCCCTTTTTCCTCCCTGAGTCCGCCTCGATCGAAAAAGTCCTTCTTCAAATGCAGGACGAGGGCGTTCAGATGGCCTTCCTCGTGGATGAATTCGGGAACATGGAAGGCTTGGTGACGATCGAAGACATCATGGAGGAGATCGTCGGAGAAATCCGGGACGAGTACGACGACCGTGAGGAGGATTGGCACGCGCCCCTGGAGGACGGGGCTGTCCTAGTCAAGGGCTCGGCCGGGATCAACGACATCAACAAAACGCTGGGCTGGGGCCTTCCGGAAAGCTCCGAATACACGACCTTGGCCGGATTCTTTCTCCAGGAATTCGGACGCATTCCCCGGGAGAAGGACGTTCTTCTCCACAACGGCCGCCGCTTCATCGTCGTCAAGATGAACAAGCGGCACATCAGCCAGATCCGGGTCGAAACATGAAAGTCCTCGCCGTCAACCGGGCCGCCCGGTTCAACTACGAGATCTTGGAGACGTTCGAGGCCGGCCTCGTGCTCCAGGGCAGCGAGGTGAAATCCGTCCGCGAAGGACGGATCAGCTTGAAGGAGAGCTTCGCCGACATCCGCGACGGAGAAGTCGTCCTCGTCGACTGCCACATCCATCCCTACGAAGCCGCCAACCGCTGGAACCACGACCCCCGCCGCGTCCGCAAGCTTCTCCTCCATCGCCGCGAGATCAAGCGCTTGACCGGCAAGGTTCAGGAACGCGGGCTGACGTTGATCCCGCTTCAAGTCATGCTCAACGACAAGGGTCTCGTTAAGATCGAAATCGCCCTCGGCAAGGGCAAGAAAATCCACGAAAAAAAGGAAGCCCTCAAGGAGCGCGACATCAACCGCCAGATCCGGGCGGCCCTCAAGTCAGGCGGACGCTGAACGCGCGGCCCGCCGGAGCGCCTCGGTCATGCTGGCCGGATCGGCCGGCGTTCGGCCGGCGATGTCGAAGGCGGTTCCGTGATCCGGCGACGTCCGGATGAACGGCAGGCCGAGAGTGACGTTGATTCCCGTCTCAAAGGCGATCATCTTGAAAGGGATGAGCCCCTGGTCATGGTAGAGCGCGGCCACGATCTTTTCCGGACGGCCGAGGGCCAGGCGGAAAACGACGTCCGGAGGGAACGGACCCCGCACGGGGGTCCCCGCCGCCCGGGCTTCGGCGACGGCCGGGACGATGACGTCCCTCTCCTCCGTTCCGAGAATCCCCCCCTCGCCGGCGTGCGGATTGAGTCCGGCGACCAGGATTTCAAAAGCCGGGCCCTCCGCCCGGGCCGGAGGACATTCCCTCAGGATGCGGAACAGGCGGGCCAGGGCCGGCCGGTTCACCCGGGCCAGCGCGTCCCGGAGGGGAAGATGATGGCTGAGAAGAGCGACGGTCAGCTTCTCCGACCAGAAGCTCATCACCGCGTCGGGAAAAAAGGATTCCAAGTATTCGGTATGGCCGCGCCAAGGGATTCCGGCCAAATTCCAGCCGGCCTTGGCCACGGGCGCGGTGACGAGAGCGTCCATCTCTCCGCGGCGGGCGGCCGCCGCCGCTTCCTCAAACCAGGCAAACGACGCCCGGCCCGCGGAAGCGCCGGGCTCGCCTTTCTTGACCGGCTCGCGCGGTCCCGGCAGATCCCAGAGATAAACGCCCGCGCCGGCGCATGATTCGTCCGTTTTCCAGGAAGGGATCTCCGTGGACAGGCCGAAAGCCGCCGCTTCTTTTTCCAAAAAAGAACGCGGCCCGAAAAGAACGTACCGAGCGGGGGGAAGCGCCCCGGAAAAGAACAGCGCCCGGAGCGTCACTTCCGGGCCGATCCCTGCGGGATCTCCAATCGAGATCCCGATCCGGGGAAAGGTCATTTTCTTTCGGGCTCGCCGTCCTCTTCGGGGGATTCCTTGCCTTCGCCGAGCTTGTACAAGTACTTGATGGCGTTCTTATAGACGAGCAGATTCGGCGCGCCGTTTCGGTTGAGCTTGATGCAGTTGCGGTCGTACCATTCGACGTAGCCCTCGAGGATTTCACCGTCTTGAAAAACGACGGCCATCGGCGTCTTTTTTCCCATCTGCTTGAGATAGTAGTAGTTCTCGGCGCCGGTGTCCGTCGGCGGGTACATTTTCTTCGGCTGGGACTGCGTCTGGGAAGCATAGGGTCCGCGCGAAGACGCATGGCCTGAGTGGCCGGCGGAAGACGGCCGTCCGTGGTGGGGCACCGGCGTCTCCTGGCCTTTCAGGTTCTCCTTGATTTCATTTAAATGCGGCCGGATCAGGCGTCTGTTCATGAGAAGTCTCCGTATTCCCTGGCGTGGCGTCGGAATATTTCAGAAAATCGTTTGGATTTATTTTATCACAAACCGGCCGAAAGGATCAAACGCCGGCCGCCCCGCCGGCGAAACGCGCGGCCCTCATCATAAAGCAGCTGAATAGCGCCCTTTTTGAACAAGCATCCCTTCTCCTCCGAGCCGGCCGGATTATGACCCCGTAATCCCGCCCCGGTGACATTCTCCTCCAAGGCCGAGCTCCCCCCGCGTCAATAGCGCGGGCGGAGGGCCTCCCGCCAGACTTCGGCCATCAGGCGGTAGCCTTCCCGGACCGGATGGACTTCGGGCAGAAGGTCGGGCCGGCGGAGAAAAACGGCGTGTTGATCGACGACCGCGATCCCTTCGGCCGCGGCGATTTCCCGGATGGCCGGGTTGATCTCCGCCCGGACCCGGCGGGCTGAGGAGGCGTCAAAATTGGGCGGAGTCTCCGGAATATCGGGAATCGTGGCCATCAGGATCAAAGGGATTTTCCCCGACCGGCTCCGGAAGGTTCGGAACACCGCCAGGATTTGCCTCATGTTTTCCTTGAACGCATCCGTCGGCGTGGCGTCATGGTCGATCCGGACATCATTCGTCCCGAGCTGAAGAAGAACGACGTCCGGTTTTTCCTCGATGAGCTTCGGCCTGAACTTGACGAGGAATTTCAGGTATTCGCCCGAGGTGTAGCCGCTCCGGCCGTAATTCAGAACGCGGGCCGCGATCCCGTCCCGGTTCAATTCCCGCCTAAGGAAATCGGGATAGGCCGCCTTCGTGAGACTGTCCCCCGCGCAAAAAACAATGACCCCTCGGCCCGGCGGCGCGCAGCTCATCAAAAGAAGCACAGCCGAGACCAAGATCGCTCCCCGCCCGGCCCTGTCTTTCATGATTTTATCATAACCCGTCGGCCGGTTCCGGACAAGGCCGGCGGCCTCTGCCTCCCCGCCGCATCCGATCCTCACCGAAAGCCGCCTCGAGAGCCGGGAGCACGAGAAGGGTCATCAGCGTCGAAGTCGCCAGACCGCCGACGACGACGACGGCCAGCGGCCGCTGGATTTCCGATCCCGGGCCTTGGGCGAAAAGAAGAGGCAAGAGGCTGCAGATCGTGATCGTCGCCGTCATCAGGACCGGCCGGAGCCGGTTGAGGCATCCCTGGAGAATCGCCTCCCGCGCCGCAAGCCCCTCCTCCCTCCGCTGGGCGACGGCCGAGAGAAGGACGATGCCGTTGAGGACGGCGATGCCGAAGAGGGCGATGAAGCCGACCGAGGCCGGAACGGAGAGATACAGGCCGGACAGATACAGGGACAGAACGCCTCCGATCAGGGCGAACGGCAGATTGAATAAAACGAGCAGGGCCGGACGCAGGGCGTTGAAAGTCAAAAAGAGCAGCAGAAGGATGAGCCCGACGGTGACCGGGAGAATGACGCCCAGCCGGCGCATGGCCCTTTGCTGGTTTTCGAACTGGCCGCCCCACGATAAATAGTAACCCGCAGGAAGAGAGACCGAGCGGGCGACCTCCCGCCGGGCCTCGGCCACGAATCCGCCAAGATCCCGGCCGCTGATGTTGCATTCGATCCCGATCCGCCGCCGGCCCGCTTCGCGGCTGATCTGGGAAGGCCCTTCCGAGCGGACGATCGCCGCCGCCTGGCTGAGGGGGACGATCTCTCCCCGTTCCGTCCGCAAGGGAAGAGCGCCGATCGCCTCGGCCGAGCCGCGCCGTTTCTCCGTATACCGGAGTTGGACATCCACCGCCCGCTCCCCTTCGTAAATCCGGGTGACCGTTCGGCCGCCGACGGCCGTTTCGACGAGCGTCTGGACATCCTCGACCGAAAGTCCGTACCTGGCGATCCTCTCCCGGTCGGGCAGGACGGAAAGATACGGCTGTCCGGCCACGCTTTCCACAACCAGATCTGAAGCCCCCCGCAGTCGTCTCAAAGCGGCCGCGATCTCGCCGGCCTTGGCCGTCAGAGTGTCGAGGTCCTCGCCGAAGAGTTTGATGATGAGCTGGGCCCGGGTGCCGGCGACCAGCTCGTCGATCCGGCAGGCGATCGGCTGGCTGAAGGAAAAGGCCATTCCGGGGATGGTCGATACGGCCTCCCGCATTTTTTCCGTCAGCTCGCCGCGGGAGCGGGCCGAGGTCCATTGACGCCGGGGCTTGAGAATGCCGACATATCCGGTCTTTTCCACGCCCCGGGCTTCCAGGGCGATGCCGGTCTGGCCGGTCTTTCCCACCACGGTCTCGATTTCCGGAAAGGAGATGAGCTTCTCCTCGACCTTCCGATTCATGGCCAGGGATTGGGGCAGCGAGATCCCGGGAGCGAATTGGACATCCATGTCGAACGCCCCTTCGTCCATGATCGGCATGAATTCCGTTCCCAAGCGCGGGATCAGAACGGCCGACGCGGCCAGCAAGCCGAGGGAAACGGCGAAGACCGTTTTCTTGTGATCCAGGCTCCAGCGGAGGAGGGGAAGATAAGCTTTCCGGGCGGCTTCAACCAGGAAGATCCGCTTTTCGCCCTGGGGTTTGAGAAGAAGACGGCAGAACGCCGGGATGACCAAGAGCGACAGGCAAAGAGACGCGCAGAGGGCGATCACATGAGTGAAGGCCAGGGGGGCGAACATCTTTCCTTCGATGCCCTGGAGGGCGAAGATCGGGATGAAGGTCAGGGCGATGATGAGCTCGCCGAAAATGCTCGGCTTGCGGACCTCGAGAACCGCCGAGAGGACCGTCTCGGTCTTGGTCCTTCCGGGTCCGCTTTCAGAAAGATGCCTCTGGACGTTTTCGACCTGGATGATCGTCGCGTCGATGATCATCCCGATGCTGATGGCCAGGCCGCCGAGCGACATCAGGTTGGCCGATAGCCCGCCCAGGCGCATGGCGATGAACGTGAACAGAACCGAGAGCGGCAGGGCCAGGATGACGATGAACGCCCCCCGGAAGCTCCGGAGGAACAGGTACAGGACCAGGAGAACGAAGATTCCCCCGATGATCAAGGCCTCGCTGACGGTGTGGAGGCTGGCTTGGACGATGTCCGAGCGCTTGTAGAAAGGAACGATCTGGAGGCCGGACGGGAGCACCGCGCCGGCGTTGACTTCGGCCACCCGGGCTTCCACCGCCCGGACGACTTCGCGGCCGTTGGCTCCGCGAAGCATCATGACGACGCCGCCGACGGCTTCCCCCTTTCCGTCCTTGACCGCCGCCCCCTGCCGCACGGCCCGGCTCTTTCCGGCGGCCGCCACGTCGCCGAGAAAGACGGGCGTCCCGGCCTCGGATTTGAGGACGATCCGCTCCATGTCGGACGCCGACCGCAGCAGGCCGACGCCCCGGACCAGGGCCTGTCCGGCGGCATCCTCCAAGACGCTCCCGCCGACGTTGAGATTGTTCCTCTCCAAGGCGGCGGCCGCGTCGGCAACCGTCAGGCCGTACTTCAGGAGGCGGTCGGGATCGACGGTGACCTCATACTGGCGGATGTGCCCGCCGAACGAGTTGATCTCACTGACGCCGGGAACGGACTTGAGCAGGGGGGCCAGGATCCAATCCTGGACCGTCCGAAGCTCGGTCAGGCGCTCCGCCCGGGCTTCCTCGTCCTCCCCTTCGGGGACGGGGCCCTCGAGCGTGTACTGGTAGATTTCTCCCATGGCCGTGGAGACCGGCCCCATGGTGATTTCAATCCCTTGGGGAACGCGCTCCCGGGCTTCGATCAGCCGCTCCAGGACGAGCTGGCGGGCGAAATAGATGTCGACACCGTCCTCGAAGACGACCGTGATCACCGAAAGCCCGAACTTGGAAACGGAGCGGAGCTGGGTCAGGCGGGGCAGGCCTTGAAGGGTCGTTTCGACCGGAAAGGTGACGAATTTTTCGACTTCCAGCGGAGACAAGCCCGGGGCCGAGGACAAGACTTCGACCTGGATGTTAGTGACGTCCGGAAAGGCGTCGAGCGGAATCTTGAGGAACGACCAGATTCCGAAGCCGACGAGCAAGGCGACGCCGATCAGGACGAGCAGCCTGTTGCGGAGCGAGCGGCTGATCAGTCGTTCAATCGTGTCCATGTTCATCCGCCAGGCTGGATTTCAGAAGCTCGGATTTGAGCAGGAAGCCGCCGGTCGTCACGACCCATTCTCCGGCGGAAACGCCTCCGACGATCTCGACCAAGCCGCCCTCCCGGTCCCCGATTTCCACCGGCCGGAGCCGGAACGTCGTCTCTCCCTCCCGGACGAAGACGACGGGGAGGGATTGGAACTCCTGCAAGGCCGAGGCCGGAACGACAACGGCCGTTCTTTCTCTCCCGGAGGCGAGCGCGGCTTCGACATACATCCCCGCCCTCAGGCATCCATCGGCGTTTCCGACTTCGATCCGCCCCTCCACGGTCCTGGTTTTTTCATCCATGACCGGTCCGAGGAGAACGAGCCGGCCCGGGAATTCGCGGCCGGGGAAAGCCTGGGTCCGGAGAACGGCCGAAGATCCCGGGCGGACGGCGGCCAGGTCTTTCTCGAAAACGTGAACGCGCGCCCAGAGACTTGCCGGGTCGGCCAGCTTGAACAGCGGATCGCCCGGCTCGACATGCGCGCCGGCCAACGCCGGCGCCTCGATGACCGTTCCGGCCAACGGCGCCCGGACGGAGAGAAAAGGAACCGGCTCTCCGGCCTCAAGCAAGGCGTCGATCTCCTCGTCGCCCCAGCCCAGGGGGAGGAGCTTGCGGCGGGCCGCCCGGAGGAAGGCCTCGGCCGCCGGACCTTCCGGGCCGTCCCGAAGGCGGGCGGCCCGGGCCGCGGCCTGAAGGACTTCCGCCTGCGCGGCCAAGAATTCCCGGCTGTAGATTTCAGCCAGGATCTGGCCCGGGACGACGCGGTCTCCGGCGACGGCGGCCGCTTTTTCAATCCGGCCCTCGACCCGGGCCGAGACCTCGGCCAGGCGGCGGGCATTGAATTCGAGCTCTCCCGGAACGGAGATCCGGCCGGCCAAGACGGCTGTTTCCACTCGGGCCGCGGAGATTCCTCCGTCAGCCGCGGCCGCGATCGAGAGAATCACCGTTCCAGCCGGAACGCGGCCGTTCTCTTGGGCGTCGTGTCCGGCGTGTTCCGGCAGGAGACTCCGGCGGCAGGCCGGAAAAACCGCGATGGCCGCGGCCAGCGCCAGGATCGTCGTGATTTTCGTTCGATTCATGATCTTCCTCCCCTCACTCGCCGTCCTCGCCGGCCGCATCCATTCCGGCCAGGGCGACGGCATACAAAAACCGGGCCTGGAGATGCTCGAGGCGCGCCTCGGCCAGCGAGCGGAAAAGATCGAGAAGCGCGTACGCCTCGATCCGTCCCAGGCGGTACTGAGTCAATCCGTTTTCAATCTCCGCCTCGATTTCGCCCAGGAGCCTCTTTTCGAAGACCTCGACCTGCTCCTCCGCGGCCCGCGCCTCCCGGTAAGCCGCCCTCACCAAAATGTCGAGCCGCCTCTCCACGGCGACGGTTTCGATCAGGCTTTTTTCCCGGGCGGCGGCCGCTTCCGCTTGAAGGCCCCCCGTCCGGGAGGAGGAAAGCGGCAGGCTGATCCCAAGGGAAAAACCCCAGCCCTTGATATTTTTGCTGGGGACGAACAGACCGGCCTCGAAGCCGGGCTTAGCGGCCAGAGAAGCCATCCGGACTTCCGCCTCGGCCCGGGACCGGCGCAATCGGGCGAGCCGGAGCGAGGGACGGTGTTTCCCAGCCTCGGCCAGGACGCGATCGAGCGAAGCCTCCAGAGGCGGAACAGCCAGGCGATCCGTCAGCCGGACCGGCTTGTCCGGGGAAAAGCCGAGAAAGAGAAGAAGCCCGGTCCGGGCGGAGGACTCGTCTCTTCGGGCTTCAATCAGCCGGTTTTGCAGCCGGGCTTTCTCGACCTTCGCCCGGAGGACGTCGGCATAGGCCGCTTCCCCGCTTTCAAACCGGACCAAGAGAGCGTCCGTCAAACGGTCGATTACCGCGCCGAGAGATTCCAAGGCGATCCGCGTTTCCTCGGCAAAGACGGCCTGGTGATAAGCCTTCTTGACCCGGGCGGCCAACAGGAGCCCGGTCCGCTCGATCTCCAGGGAGGCGGCTTCCTCGTCTCTCCGGGCGATTTCGACCCGGGCGGCCCGGAGTCCGGGATATTCGAATTCCCGCTCCACGCCGAGGGCATATTCGGTTTCGACTTCTCCGGCTTTGAGCGTCCAGGGGATGCCGGCCGTCCCGAACGTCAGCCGCGGATCGGGGCGGGCTTCCGCCTGTCTGCGGCGGGCGGCGGCCGCCTTGGCTTCCTCGCGGACCAGGAGGATTTCGGGATGCCCGGCCAGGGCGAGCTCGACGGCTCCGGCCAGGGACAGCTCCTCGGCTTCGTCGCGGCCGCCCGCGGCCGCGGCGGCCAAGGCGGCGGCGAAGGCGAGGCCGAGGGACAGGACGGCGGCTCGACGCCGGTTTTTGAGAGGGCGAAAGATACGGCTCATGAGACTGACTCCTCAACGGGAAAGCCGCCTCCAGGGCGGCCGGGGAAACGGAGGGACGGCGGATGCGGAGATAAACCGCGTTGACCGCCGACGGCGGGCTCCGGGGGACGTTCGGCGTCCTCCGGCGGGGGAAGGCTCTAACAGCGTAAGGCCTGGGCGCCGGGAGGCAAGACGCCGGCGTCCGGCCGAGGATCGAGAGAAGAAGCGAAGGACCGGAGGCGGACCGAAAGCGGGAAGAGGGCCGGCGCATGAAGGCGGATCGCCTCCGGGCCGGGAAGCGTTCTCCCTTCGTCCCGTTTCAAGACGGCTCGGTCGGCCTGACTCCGAAACGGCTCATGAACGCAGTGGCAGGCATCGATGAC
>Ga0116159_1004977_pt1 | contig 10925 bp, 7 predicted proteins | sample AD_JPNAS1_MetaG_FD_89878 | JGI IMG/M metagenome (GOLD analysis project Ga0116159, IMG submission 89878) | Active sludge microbial communities of municipal wastewater-treating anaerobic digesters from Japan - AD_JPNAS1_MetaG | ecosystem: Engineered > Bioreactor > Anaerobic > Digestate | place...
CGACATTGAGCCGGACTGGACGCATCTTGGCAAGACCCCAGAGGGCTTCTCCGTCAATCAATACTTCATCGACAACCCCGATATGGTGCTCGGACAGTTTACGGAGGAAAGTACACAGTACGGTAGGCAGGAATGTACCGTGGCGCCTATTGCGGGCGCAGACCTTTCCGAGCAGCTTCGGGACGCTATGGCAAATATCCACGCCGAGATAACCGAATATGAACGCGAGGACGATGATCTTTCCGAAAGCACGACTGAATCCATCCCCGCCGACCCCGACGTACGGAACTTCTCCTTTACCCTCGTGGACGGTCAAATCTATTACCGTGAAAACAGCCGCATGAACAAGATGGAGGTTTCCGTCACGGCGGCAAACCGCATCAAGGGCATGATAGCGCTTCGGGACTGCACCCGCAGGTTGATAGAGTATCAGCTTGAGGGCTACCCCGACGAGGATATTGCGCGGGAACAGCGCAACCTAAACACGCTCTACGACAGCTACACCAATAAATACGGGCTTCTCAACAGCCGCGGCAACAATATGGCGTTCTCGGACGATTCTGCATACTGCCTTCTTTGCTCACTTGAAGTCATTGACGAGAATGGCAATCTGGAGCGCAAAGCCGATATGTTCACGAAGCGCACCATACGGCAGCAGAGCGTCGTTACCTCCGTGGATACGGCGAGCGAAGCCCTTGCGGTTTCGCTATCCGAAAAAGCAAAAGTGGATATGCCGTACATGGCAGGGCTTACGGGCAAAACCGAGGAACAGCTTGCCGAGGAACTGACAGGCGTTATCTTCATGAACCCCTCCACCAAGCGATATGAACCCGCCGATGAATACCTTTCGGGCGATGTGCGTTGGAAGCTGCAACTGCTTCGTGAGATTGACGACCCGCAATACGCTTCTAACATAGCGGCGCTTGAAAAGGTACAGCCCAAAGACCTGACTGCGAGCGAGATAGATGTGCGGCTCGGTGCAACATGGCTCCCGCCGGAGGATATTGAGAAGTTCGTGTATGAGCTTTTAAGCACGGCGGGCTATTACCGCAGCCGCATCAAGGTGCATTATTCATCCATCACGGCGGCATGGAATATCGAGGGCAAGAACGCCGATTACAACAACGTGGCAGCGGGCGTCACCTACGGCACAAACCGCATCAACGCCTACAAGATCATCGAGGAAACCTTGAATCTCAAAGATGTTCGCATCTTTGATACCAAACTCGATGAAGCCGGAAACGAAGTGCGCGTGCTAAACAAAAAAGAAACGATACTCGCGCAGCAAAAACAGCAGGCTATCAAGGACGCTTTTCGCGACTGGATATGGAAAGACCCCGAACGCCGCGACAGGCTGGCATCTCACTACAACGTCAAGTTCAACAGCGACCGTCCGCGGGAATATGATGGGAGCCATATCCGCTTTGTGGGCATGAACCCCGAAATCACGCTGCGTCCCCATCAGGTAAACGCCATCGCCCGTGTGTTGTACGGCGGTAATACCTTGTTGGCGCACGTTGTCGGCGCTGGCAAGACCTTTGAAATGGTAGCATCGGCAATGGAGCTAAAGCGGCTGGGCTTGTGTCAAAAGAGTCTGTTCGTCGTGCCGAATCATCTAACCGAGCAATGGGCGGCGGAGTTTTTGCAGCTTTATCCTTCCGCCAACATCCTTGTTGCCACGAAGAAGGACTTTGAAACGAGAAATCGCAAGAAGTTTTGCAGCAGAATAGCCACCGGCGATTACGATGCAGTCATTATCGGGCATTCGCAATTCGAGAAGATACCCATGAGCATTGAGCGGCAGCGCGCGGTATTGCAGGAACAGCTTGACGAGATCGTGGACGGTATCGCGGACGCAAAGAGCGACCGCGCGGAACGTTTCACGGTCAAGCAGCTTGAAAAGACCAAGAAAACCATCAAGCTGAAGCTCGATAAGCTCAACGACCAATCACGCAAGGACGACGTTGTGACCTTTGAAGAACTCGGTGTTGACAGGCTTTTTGTAGACGAAGCGCATTTTTACAAGAACCTCTTTTTGTTTACGAAGATGCGAAATGTCGCAGGGCTGGCACAGACCGAAGCACAGAAATCCGCAGACCTCTTTATGAAGTGCCGCTATCTTGATGATCTTACAGATGGGCGCGGCATTGTATTCGCCACGGGAACGCCCATCTCGAACAGCATGACCGAGATGTACACCATGCAGAGGTATTTGCAGTATGGACTATTGAAGCGCAATGACCTGACGCATTTTGACGCATGGGCGAGTACATTCGGCGAAACCATCACCTCCATCGAGCTTGCGCCGGAGGGTACGGGGTACAGAGCAAAAACGAGATTCGCAAGGTTCTACAACCTGCCGGAGCTTATATCCATGTTCAAACAGGCAGCGGACATTCAAACCGCGGATATGCTCAATCTTCCCGTGCCGACGGTTGATTACCACAACGTAGCCTTGAAACCGTCGGAACATCAGAAAGAAATGGTGGCATCCCTTGCCGAGCGCGCCGAGCGTGTCAGAAGCGGCATGGTCGAGCCTACCGTAGATAATATGCTTAAAATCACAAACGATGGCAGAAAGCTCGCTCTCGACCAACGGCTTGTAAACGGGATGCTGCCCGACAATGACGATGGCAAGGTCTACGCCTGCATGGACAATATCTACCGAGTGTGGGAAGCGGGCGAAGCAAAGAAGCTGACGCAGCTTGTGTTCTGCGATCTCTCTACGCCTCACAACGACGGGACTTTCAATGTGTACGATGATCTCAAAGCAAAGCTCATCGAGCGCGGCATACCCGCCGAAGAAATCGCTTTTATCCACGACGCAAAGACCGAGGTGCAGAAAGCGGCGCTCTTTACGAGCGTCCGGCGAGGGCTTGTCCGTGTACTCATCGGTTCAACGGCGAAGATGGGAGCCGGTACTAACGTACAGCGAAAGCTCGCCGCAGAACATCACTTGGATATTCCGTGGCGACCCTCCGACATAGAGCAGCGCGAGGGGCGCATGATCCGACAAGGGAACCAAAATGAAAAGGTCGATGTGTTCCGCTATGTGACCGAAAACACCTTTGACGCCTATATGTGGCAGACGATTGAGAGCAAGCAGAAGTTCATCAGCCAGATAATGACGAGCAAAAGCCCCGTGAGAAGCTGCGAGGACATTGACGAAACGGCGCTCTCTTACGCCGAGGTAAAGGCGCTTGCCACCGGCAATCCGCACATAAAGGAAAAGATGGACTTGGAGATCGTCGTGTCGCGGTTGAAGCTCGTCAAAGCGAACTACCAAAGTCAGAAGTACGCGATGGAGGACAGGCTGTTAAAGCATTTCCCCCGTGAGCTAAAGACTACGGAGGAACGCCTGGCAGGTTTCAAAGCGGATATTGCTCTCTACGAGCAGCATAAGACTGAGGACTTTCCGGGCATGGAGCTATGCGGCACGACCTACGCCGAGAAGAAAGACGCGGGCGCGGCTCTCATTGAAACGTGCAAGGCGCAGACCAATCCCGCAGCTCGAGAGGTCGGCAGTTTCCGAGGCTTCACGCTCCTGCTTTCCTACGACACGTTCAGCAAAGTATTCAATCTGACGCTCAAAGGCGCGCTATCCCACACGATAGACCTAGGCAGCGACGTTCACGGCAATATCCAGCGTATTGAAAACGCCTTTGAGATGCTACCGACAAGGCTTGCAGTCTGCGAACAGGCGCTTGTCAATCTGCACACGCAGATCGAGAACGCAAAAGCGGAGGTCGAAAAGCCCTTTGCACAGGAGGAAGAACTTAAAACGAAGTCTGCCCGTCTTGCGGAGCTTGACGCGATGCTCAATATGGATAAGCGTGAGAACGACACGCTGGACGCCGAGCCAGAACAGGAGGACGAAAGAACAAGACGGCGCAATGAGCCGGAATATGAGAGGTAACGATGGAACACAGACGACAGGTATCAAAAGCAGAGATAGAACGGGCGCGAGAGCTTGATCTACTCACATATTTGCAGATGTATGAGCCGCACGAACTTGTGCGGCTTTCGTCTGCCACCTATTCACTTCGCAGCCATGACAGCTTGAAGATTTCAAACGGTAAATGGTATCAATGGTCTACGGGCATCGGCGGCGTTTCTGCCCTTGACTATCTTGTAAAGGTACAGGGCATGGATTTTGTTTGTGCCGTTTTGAAGATGCTTGATTGTGGGCGCAGCGTCGAGCCGACAAAGACCTATTCCATTCAGCGCACGAAGCCTTCGGACTTCGTTCTGCCCGTGCCATATAAGAACAATGACCGTGTGCGCACCTATCTTATGGGACGGGGACTTTCAGAGGACTTGCTCAATATGTGCTTTGAAATGGGGTTGATCTACGAGGACACCCGCCACAACTGCGTATTCGTTGGCTTTGATAAGAACGATGTACCCCGTTACGCCATGCTGCGGAGCAGCAGCCCCGCTTCCGCTTTCCTTTGCGAAGTAGAGGGCAGCGACAAACGGTATTCCTTTTCTTTGCCCAGAAACAACCGCGAAGCGCTTTATGTGTTTGAAAGCGCCATTGACTGCCTTTCTTTCGTGGAAATGCAACGCATGAAGAAGCCGCGATGGAAGCTGGACAACTACCTTTCGCTTTCAGGTGTTTATCAACCGCGCAAGGAGCAGTCATCAGAACTTCCCGTTGCCTTGACTGAATATCTACAAAACAATCAGAGCATCAGGCACATCGCTTTGTGCCTGGATAACGATGACATAGGCATAAAAGCCGCTGCTGCAATATGCGCCGCCCTGCCTGAACGATACACGACAGAGCTGCTGCCGCCGGAGGTTGGCAAGGACTACAACGAGCAGCTCATGTTGCGAAAGCATATCGAAACGCCAGTCAAAACAAGAGGCGCGAATAGCGCCATCAATCATTCGATGGAGGAAAAAGAAAGATGAGCAATAGAACCTTTGCGTATGTATGCGCGCCTGTAAACCAAGCGACGGGCTTTGTGTCCGGCAAGCTGAAGGAGTACAGCAAGGCCCTTTACGAGCTTGGCTACTTGCCGATCTGCCCCTGCATGATGTTCTCCCGCTTTCTGTCCGATAGCGTGCCCGAACAGCGCAATGCACGGAAAGCAATGTCGCTTGAACTGCTGCGCCGCTGCCGTGTGCTCGTGCTTTGTTCCAACGAAGTGACCGAAGAAATGGAAGCGGAGATCATGCTTGCAAAGCGCCTCGGCATCGTGTCCACCACGCTCGCGGCATCAAGAAAATCTCGCTTCAGACCGAGAACGGTGCGAATGAGGAGTGATTCATTTCTCGGAACGTGCTATCTGGACAATGCTCTGCATTGGACAAACGAGCATTGGATTTGGTTAACCAAATCCGCTCGTAAGGGTGTCCCCTTAAACCCCTTCAACTACAAAGGAGGTCGATTTATGCGAAAACGCAATATTCAAGTGATGCTGCATCTTGACAGTAAAGAGTATCAAGCTCTTATGAAAAAGGTCAAGCGAACAGGGCTATCAAGAGAAACGTACCTGCGACAACTGATTAACGGCTTTGTGCCGAAAGAGCTACCGCCGCCCGATTATCATTCCATGATGCGCGAACTGAACGCCATCGGCAACAGCATCAATCAGATTGCTGCCCGTGCAAACGCCACGGGCTTTTTTCTTGCCGAGGACTACGCCTGCTATATGGACGAGTTCCGCAGGGTGACGCTGGAGATTCAAAAGGCGGTCACGCTTCCTGTTCCGCTGTGATATGGCAACGACCCGAATATGGAAAGTGGATAACAAGCTGCCCCGCGTCCTCGATTATGCCAAGAACCCCGACAAGACAGAGAACCCGAACTGGAGCAAAACCGATTATCAGACCATGCGCGATGTTATGGACTACGCGATGGACGATTTCAAGACCGAGCAGCAGTATTATGTGACTGCCTTGAACTGTAACACAGATTGCGCCCGTGAGCAGATGCAAATGACAAAAACGCAGTTTCAAAAGGTGGACGGCATACTTGCATGGCATGGCTATCAGAGCTTTGCCGAGGGTGAAGTGGACGCAAAGACCGCGCATGAGATAGGCGTTCAGCTTGCCAGCAAGCTATGGCCCGATTTTCAGGTCATCGTTGCCACGCACTTGAATACCCACTGCCTGCATAATCATTTTGTACTCAATTCCGTATCGTATCTGCACGGCGGGAAGTTTAACGGCTGCCGCGAGAGTTATGCGAGGATGCGCGCAACTTCTGACCGCCTGTGCAAAGAGCATAGCTTATCCATCATTAGGGAGCATACGGCGTATTACCCCAAGCATTACGCAGAGTGGGATGCACGGGAGAAAGGTCAACCCACATGGCGCGAGGCTATTCGCCCCGATGTGGACGCCGCCATTATGGGAGCGGTCAACTACCAGATGTTCATTAAGAACATGAGGGAGCTCGGTTATGAGGTTGAAAAGCGCGGCAGCATTTGGCGGGTACGCCCAAACGGAAAAGAGCGGTTTGTTCGTTTGCGTTCATTGGGTGAAAGCTACACCGAGGACGCGATCATCGAGCGCATCATCCGTCAGCGATGGCCGACGCGCCCACCGAAGCCGGAGCAGCAAAAGAGCGTTCTCCGCATCCGCGTATATGGCGACTACCTTCTATCAAAGGTAACGTGGAAAGGCTTGCGGGCGCTCTACTTCTTTTACCGTCGAAAGCTACGGGAGGCTTGCCGGCAGCCGTCCAATTATACCCCGTATGTACTGCGCGAGGATATTCGCCATCTTGAAGCCATTGATAAGCAGTCGCGCTTTTTATTCAAGCACAAGATTGATACCGCGGAAGATCTCACCGCATATCAAAACCACGCCAAGCAACAAATCGCTAACCTATCCGGGCAGCGGAAAGAACTCAATAATGAGCTGCGGCGCACAGACATATCCGAGCCGCGTAAGGCAGAAATCCAGACCCATTTATCCGAGATAACGACAGAACTCAAACCGCTGCGGCAGGATGTGAAGTTGTGCGACGCTATCGTTGTGCGCTCTCTCGAAATCGCAGAGAAAAACGCACAGCTAAAACAAATCGAAGCAAAGGAGGTTGAAAAAAAGCAAGAGAAAGTGCAGGGACGCGGCAAGACCTATATCAGATGATGTGGATAGCATTCGTATAACAGGCAGGACTTGTATGGTGCGAAACACATAAGTCCACCATACAAGTCTGACGGGCAAAGCAAGGTTGTTTTCCTTACACTTGTGTGCTAGAATAAGATACAAGTTGGAGGTGCAGTATGGAGCATGAGCAATATACCCCACCGTTTTCCATGACGGATGCTATTGTCGAAAAGATATCGGAAATCAGCGAGCTTGTCGGACGCATTACCACATGGCAGGATATGAACGCAAACCCCAAACTGCGGCGGGATAACAGGATTAAGACGATCCATTCTTCGCTTGCTATCGAGAACAATTCTCTTTCGCTTGACCAAGTGACAGCGGTCATTGATGGGAAACGTATACTCGGCGAACCGCGGGAAATACAAGAGGTAAAGAACGCCTTTGAAACATACGAGCGTCTTCTGAGCTTTGATCCATATTCCGTGAAGGACTTGCTTACAGCGCATCGTACCCTGATGCATGAACTTGTCCGTGAAGCGGGAGCTTTCAGAAGCGGCGGCGTTGGCGTATATAAGGGCGAACAGCTTGTTCATATGGCTCCACCTGCCAACATGGTACAGGAGCTTATTAGCAATCTGCTTACTTGGGCAAAAACATCGAAGGTGCATCAGCTTGTGAAAAGCTGTGTTTTTCATTACGAGTTTGAGTTCATTCACCCCTTTGCCGATGGCAACGGTAGAATGGGACGTATGTGGAATACCCTGCTTTTGTATAAGTGGAAGCCCGTATTTGCTTGGCTACCTATAGAAACGCTGATTCGGGAAAGACAGGACTTCTACTATGCCGCGCTCAGTAAGGCGGACAAAGCAGCGGACGCCACGCCGTTTGTTGAATTTCTGTTGTCAGTCATATATGATACACTCCATGAAATCTCTCAAAATCAACAAGCTGAACAGACGGTAACGCCCTCCGTAAAATTGCTTATTGAAAAGCTCGATGGTGATACGCTTTCAGCACAACAACTTATGGAACGCCTTGGGCTGAAAAACCGGGCATCCTTTCGCAAGCTCTACCTTGTTCCGGCCTTGGAGCATGGCCTGATTGAAATGGAGTACCCTGACAAGCCCAACAGCAGTAAACAACGATACAGGAAAAAGAAATAAACAGCACTACGCATTATCTAGGCGCTTCAAGACGGAGCGTCTTTTTTATGTCAAAAACAAAAGCAAAGGAGGCCGAAAAACAGCATGAGCCAACAGGGAGAAGCAGCCGAGCAGATCGTCAACATGGCGACAAACGTGACCGTTAAGGGCGTGGAGTGCGCGACGAACCTTGCAGGCAAGGGCGCATTGTCCCTTGCCACTTTCCTTATCGCGGCGCTAAAGGACGAAAAGCGCACAAGCGGCAAAGCCCGCATGAGATCGTTCAACGGCAAACCCACTAAGGTGTTTGCTATCAAAGCAAAGGACTTGAAGCTGTTTGCCGAGGAAGCCAAGAAGTACGGAATCCTGTATGCTGCGGTTATCAATAAGAATCAGCCGGACGGCATTGTCGATGTAGTCGTAAATGCCAACGATGCTGCAAAGGTCAACAGGATCACCGAGCGTTTCGCGTTATCGGCGGTCGATGTTGAGAAAATCAGAGCCGATATTATAAAAGCCCGCGAGGACAAGGTGAAGCAGGACGCACAAAAGGAGCGCACCACGCCGCCTGCTGAAAAGGCGGCGCATAACGTGGACGAGAATACGCTCGATCAGATGATGGGCAATCCCATTCCGCAGAAAACGGAACATAAGCAGCCGGTGGAAGTTACGGAAAACCCTACGAGGGCGAGGACGGAGAAAGCAAGTCCGTCCGCGCCTTCTTCCGACACGCGAGAGAATACCGCGGAAACTAAAGCCGAGCGCCCGTCTGTGCGCCAGAAGATTCAAGAGCTGAAAGCGGAGCGGCAGGCTGATAAAACCGCCGAGAAGCAGCAGCAGCGCAGAAAGACACGGCAGATGCAGCATCAGCAGCCCAACAGAACCAAGAGAAAAGGAAAAACGAAAGAGAGGTAACGAGCATGGAAAACTATGATGCTTTGTTTGATAGGCAGCCCATGCAGGCTGAACAACCCTTTGACCGTGACGCTTGGGCGCAGCAGAAGCGGGAGCAGCGGCAGGAGCTTTACGAACTCATTGAGGAAATGTCCGATAAGACGCTTGCCGACCCTGCGGCGCTTTCGGACTATCTCAATATGCACGCGAAGCTCGGCAAGACGAGCGTGGCGAATACCCTGCTTATCGTAGCGCAGAAGCCCGACGCGACGTTCATCGCCAACTTTGACGATTGGCAGAAGCGGGAACGCAGCGTGAAGCGCGGCGAAAAAGGCGCATTGGTACTGGAAGCCAACGGCGAGTATGAGCGCCCCGATGGTACGATGGGCGTCAACTTTGATGTAAAGCGGGTATTCGACATTTCGCAGACCTACGGGAAGCCCGTCCGTGAACGGCAAAACCCGCCCATCAAGGCGGCGCTCAAAGCCATCACGACCAATGCACCTGTCCCCATCAAGCTGTCTGAGGAAGTGAATCAGAGCGTTGCTGCCATTTACAATGAAAAGGACAAGACCGTATATGTGGCAAAGGGCGTCGAGGGCAACGAACTGTTCTTTGCCCTCTCGCGTGAACTTGCCCGGGCGCACAGCGGCAAGGACACGTTTGTTTGTGACTGCGCTGCCAACATCGCCTGCCTGCGGTACGGCGTTCCCGCCAAATATTGCGACAGGATTCCCGATGAAATCTCGTCACTCGAAAGCCGCGAGAAGCGCAGCGCCCTAAACATCGTCCGCGACGCCGCCTGTGAAATCACCGAGCGCGTTGACCGCAACCTTTTTGCGGAGCGTCAGAAGCAGCGCAATCAGCCAGAGAGGTGACGCACATGGACGAGAAACGTGTGATCGAGGTAGACGAGTATCAGCATGGGCTTATCATCAACTCCCTGAACGACAAGCGCAATGAGCTTGTGGAACAGGGCAAGGACACCGAGTTTGTGGACGATACCTTGATTGAGGTTATGGAAGCGCCCACAAAACGCGAGAAGAAGAAACACCGTGACGAAAGGGAGCGATAAGTATGTGGCAATGTATTGATAGCTTGGGTAAATCCGTTAAGGAAACGGAGAACACAGACGATGAGCAATCCGAATGAGGACAGAAAGACAAATATCATACTGATGGCGCTTGGCGTTATCCCCGTGGTGTGGGCGGCTGTAATGGTCGCCCCTTTTCTTTCCGATGGACTTGCCGGTATCATCGAGGGCGTCACCTCCGGCATGGCAGACCCGATGAAGCTATCGTGGTGTGCCGACTCGCCCAAAGCCATTTTCATTTTCCTCGTTATCTACGTCTTGGGCATCGGCGTGTACTTTTCTACGAAACACAATTATAGAAAAGGCGAAGAACACGGCTCGGCAAAATGGGGAACGGCAACACAGCTATCCAAGAAGTATGCTGATAAGAACAAATCGGACAATATCATCCTTACGCAGAATACCCGCATCGGGTTAGATGGGCGACGGCATCGCCGCAATCTCAATGTGATGGTAGTGGGCGGCAGCGGCGCTGGCAAGACCCGCTTTTACGCCAAACCCAACATCATGCAGACAAATACCTCTTTCGTTGTCCTTGACCCGAAGGGCGAGATACTGCGCGATACAGGCGAAATGCTGAAAAAGAAAGGGTATGAAATCCGCGTGCTTGACCTCATCCATATGGAGCGAAGCCATGGGTACAATCCTTTTGTCTATCTGCGAGACGACAAGGATGTGCTAAAGCTCGTGGCCAACCTTGTGCGAAATACCACCCCGAAAGGCGCACA
>Ga0116159_1004984_pt1 | contig 10913 bp, 9 predicted proteins | sample AD_JPNAS1_MetaG_FD_89878 | JGI IMG/M metagenome (GOLD analysis project Ga0116159, IMG submission 89878) | Active sludge microbial communities of municipal wastewater-treating anaerobic digesters from Japan - AD_JPNAS1_MetaG | ecosystem: Engineered > Bioreactor > Anaerobic > Digestate | place...
GCCGCCCCGGCTGAATGCCGCAGATTATCTGGCGTTCGTGGCGGAGCTGCTGGCCAGGGCTGATCCAGCAAAGGTCGCGAAGCAGAAAGCGCTCGAAGAGCGCATCACCGTCCCGTTCCGTATCCGCCCCGAAAAGAGGATAACGGATAGGTCATAGATTAATCCGCCGCGAATTAAACCCCTGAATTTGAACTTGCCTATAACTTACATCAAGGTTACCCTAATTTACATTCCCGTGCGAAGCGCGGGCGGCGGGCTAATCTGTTTCATGGGCGAGTGAACCCTTGAATCAATGCCACAGGCGCGTTTGAGTCCTCGACCTGATTTCTCGTAATGACTTCTTCCCAACGCATTATTTTGAACACCCTTGCCACCTACGGGCGAACCGTTTTCGCGATGGCGTTGGGTTTGTTCAGTAGCCGGTGGGTGTTGCAGGCTCTCGGCTCGGTTGATTATGGGTTGATGGGGGTCGTTGGAGCCGTCATTTTGTTTGTGGCCTTTCTGACAACGACAACGTCGGGTACCATTTCACGATTTTATGCCTACTCAATAGGTCAAGGCGATCCGGAAGAGACAAATAGATGGTTCAATACGGCGCTTTCTATCCACACCATTCTCCCGATAGTTTTATGTTTGATCAGTTGGCCGTGTGGTGAGTGGGCTATTAGAAATTTTTTCAATGTTCCTCCTGATCGCCTTGTGACTGCATTGTGGGTTTTTCGATTTTCTCTAGTCGCCGTTTTTTTTGGATTGTTTTTTACCCCGTATCTGGGAATGTTTACGGCCAAACAACGGATTTATGAGATGTCTTTTTGGGGAATTCTTGGGACGATCATTAACTTTGTATTTGCTTATTTCTTGGTGATGTACAAAGGCGATGCATGGCTACTTTACAGCGGCGGTACCGTCGTATTGACAATTCTTCTTGGGCTTCTGCAAGTTCTAAGGGCGCGATTTCTCTTTAAAGAATGTAAAATCTTTTTCTCTAAGTGGTATGATGTGGAGCGGATCAAACAGGTCTTCTCTTTCGCGGGGTGGAGTTTGTTGACTACTTTCTCTACATTAGTCCGGAATCAGGGGTTGGCCTTGTTACTGAACAAGTGTTTCACGCCAACAAGTTATCCGGAGGTAAACGCTTCCTACGCGATTGGGAATTCAGTTGCATCGCAGAGCCAGTCGCTTTCATCTGCTTTTTTGGGGGCTCTTTCGCCTGAAATCACGGCAAGTGAAGGACGGGGTGATCGTGAACGGATGTTGTTTTTGTCGATGAAAGCCTCAAAGCTTCTGGTTTTTCTAATCGCTCTTTTTGCTGTTCCATTGCTTGTTGATCTTGACTTCGTATTGGTGTTGTGGTTAAAAACACCGCCCGCGCTGGCCACTGTTTTTTGTCGTGTTATGTTGATTGCGCTTCTTGTTGATAACCTTTCCATGGGACTGATGGTTGCGACCTACGCCTCCGGACAAATCCGTAGATATCAGATTGTCATGAGCATTATCGGGATGTCTACTATAGTGGTTGCATTCGTTTTTGTGTTGCTTGGGTGTGGGCCACAAGGTGTTGCTTATGGGTATCTGTGTACGGCAGTCATGGCTTCGTTTTCTCGAGTCGTCATTGCGAAAATTAATTTTGATGTGTCGGTTTTTTGTTGGCTGACCACGGTTGTCTTCCCTTGCATCATTGTGATAGCTAGTGCCTTTTTCTTGGGCTTTATAGTAACCTTGGTGATTGCATCACCCTCTTTTGTGAGGCTTGTTTGCGTTTCAATCGGGACTACAATTGGTCTAGCCGGTTCTGTATTTCTGCTGGGCTTGGATCGAGGTGAGAAGCAATACTTGTTTGCCCACGCCAGTTCCATGATAAAACGAATAGGAGATATCAAATGAATATTGCGGGAATCTCTTTTTACTTGCCTGTCGCCGAACTTTCCAACAACGAGTTGGAGGAGCTCTATGAGGATTGGCCAGCGGCAAAAATTTATGACAAAATAGGAATTAAAAAACGACATATAGCTGCTGAAGACGAGACGGCTGGTGATCTTGCTGGAAAAGCCGCGCTCAAACTGTTTGGAGAGTTTGCAATCGAACCCCAGGAGATAGATTTTATCTTGCTGGCGACGCAGTCACCGGATTATTTTTTGCCGACGACTGCCTGTATCCTACAGCACAAGCTCGGTATCCCATCTTCGGCGGGTGCGTTGGATTTCAATCTGGGGTGTTCGGGATATGTGTACGGGTTGGCTTTGGCAAAAGGATTGATCTCAGGGTCGATTGCGCAGAATGTTTTGCTTTTAACTGGGGAGACCTACAGCAAATACATTCATCCAAGGGATAAGAGTGTTCGAACAATATTTGGTGATGCCGGTTCAGCCACTCTGGTTTCGAGGAGCTTGAAACCTTCTATCGGTGAGTTTGTCCTAGGGACGGATGGGAGTGGTTTCGACAAATTGATCGTTCCGGTGGGAGGGGCACGGAAGCTTCGTGCAGCGGGTCCCCCCGTTGAAACTAAAGACGAATCTGGGAATGTAAGGTCAAATGAGAATCTGTTCATGGATGGCGCGGCCATTTTTTCTTTTACTGTTGAAAAAGTTCCCGAGGTGGTTCGAAGTGTTCTGGAGAAAAATGGTTTGGCAATAGGACAAATCGATTTGTTTGTGTTTCACCACGCCAACAAGTTCATGCTCGATTTTCTAAGAAATATAATCGATATTCCAAAAGAAAAGTTTTATGTTAACATGGCCGATATTGGGAATACTGTTTCATCATCAATTCCCATCGCTTTGCGTCGTGCATCGGATGATGGAATTTTAAAGTCTGGGATGAAGGTGATGCTCGTTGGTTTTGGCGTTGGGCTCTCATGGGGAGCGACACTTGTGGAGTGGAAGTAACAGGAGGGAATATGACACAGGAAGAGAAAATGGATAAACTCGCCGAATTATTCGATGTGGATGTCGGTACGCTTTCGGCTGATACGGAACTGTCTTCACTGGCATGGGACTCAATGGCGATATTGTCTGTGATAGCTTTGTTGAAAGCTCGCTTCAATAAAAAAATTTCAGGCAACGAGTTGAGAGCAATGGAAACCATAGGTGATCTTTTGGATGTAATGGTTTAATGGATATGTATAATCCAATGGATTTAACGGGGAAACGGATTCTCGTAACAGGTGCCTCCTCTGGAATTGGTCAGGCCTGTGCCGTGATGGCTTCCAGACTCGGAGCCCAGTGCGTGTTGGTTGCTCGGAGTGAAAAGGGATTGGCGGAAACATATACACGTTTGGAGGGGGACGGACATGCGAAACTCCCCTTCGATTTGATGAATCTCGATAAGATCGAGAACTTGTTCATCGACTCTGTGAAAGAGGGCAAACTCAGTGGTGTCGTTCATGCGGCAGGTGTCTGTCCTGCGGCACCGATAGGGTATCAGACGATTGATGAAATGCGTTCCGCCATGACGCTCAACTTTTTTTCATTTCTTGAAATGATGAAGTTTGTGGCTAAAAAAAAGTTTTTTGTGACAGGTTCTGTGGTTGTGCTTTCCTCCATCTCGGCATCTGTTGGATGGAGAGGGGGGGTACTGTACTCAGGTACAAAAGGTGCCTTGTCGGCGTCCGTTCGCTCTCTCGCTTTGGAGTTGGTGGAAAGGGGAGTCAGGGTCAATGCGGTACAACCGTCAAATATTCGAACCCCGATGTTCGATGCGGTTGCTGGCGATATCAATACGGAAGAGGGGCTTTCGGAATTGCGAAGGAAACAGCCGCTGGGGATCGGCGAGCCGGAAGATGTCGCGTCGGCGGTTTGTTTTCTTTTGAGCGATGCCGCTCGTTTCATCACCGGAACCAACATGGTTGTTGATGGCGGATATTTGGCGCAATGATATGAAGACAAAGGATCTATATGCGGATAAGGTGGATTGTTGCGGGTGTAATGTCTGCCAAGATTCGTGCCCAGTCCATGCCATCACCATGAGGACTGATGTTGAAGGTTTCTGGTATCCGGAAATCGGCGAGGGGTGCATTGATTGTGGGTTGTGCATCAAAAACTGCCCAATCAAACAAAGCGGTGAGTTGAAGAAGAATGAGTTTAAGGAGTCGGTTTGTTTTGCGGCTGTCCACAAGAATCTTGAAGTCCGCTTTGACAGCACATCCGGCGGTGTATTCTCGGCTTTTGCGAATTTGTTCTATAGGCAGAAGGGATTCGTCGGAGGAGCCGTTTATAACAATGATTTTTCGGTCTCACAGATTGTTTCAGGGGATCGCAAAGACCTGCCTCGATTGAGGAGTTCCAAATATCTGCAAAGCAACGCAACGGGATTCTACGGGCGGATCCAAGAATTGCTTGTCGCGGGGGAACGTATCGTGGTTTGTGGTACGCCGTGTCAGATGGCAGGATTGCGAGCGTTTCTGGGACGAGCTTATGAAAACCTTCTTGTTCTGGATTTTGTCTGTCTCGGCATCAATTCGCCGAATGTGTTCCGAAAATATCTGGATTATCTGGAGGCTCGTTTCGGATCCAAAGTGGTTAATTTCAAGGCGAAGAACAAGGAACTCGGATGGAGAAAACTGACGTCGAAAATTACATTTGCCAACGGTGAAGCGCTCTATGACACAAAAGACACCAGTTATTTTACGAAGGGTTACTTGGTGACAAATGTGTTCTGCCGCCCCTCGTGTTATGAGTGCCGGTTCAAGGGATTTCCTCGGATAGCGGATATTACTCTTGCGGACTTCTGGGGAGCAGAAAAAGTTGTTGGCAAGGACATGGACAACGACCTTGGAACATCGTTGGTTATGATAAATAATGCCAAGGGGATGTCTTTTTTTGAGCGAATCAAAGAAACGATATGTTTTCAACCCGTACCTTTTGATTCAATTTTGCTAGGTAACCAGGCTCTGGTACGTTCACTTCCTCGGCCGCGTGTGGATCGCAATGATTTTTATGCGATGTTGGATGTGAAACCGTTTTCGGAGGTCGCTCACCGATACATTGCAAAGGAGGATGTCGTTGATGTCAGGCAACGAGCGCGGATGAAGGTTAGGGCTTTAATTCTATGCCTGAAGCGTATGAGTTTTGTTCTTAAAACCTGTCGTTTTTCGATAAGAGCCTGGTTGAATCTCATCGCCCACAATTCGGTTCGGTCAATCTTGGGCGGTACTGGTGGACTTGTCCTAGGTGACAGGCATGTTGTAATGCAAATACATCCTCGGGCGAAATTATTGCTAGGGGGTCGTTTGTTGTTCGGGAGTAAGCCATTTAAGAAAAGTAAATTAGAGACACGGTTCCTTGTGCAGGATGGAGCGACTGTTGAGGTGCGGGGAGATTTTCCGTTTGGATATGGTGCAGATGTGGAGGTTTTTAGTGGGGCAGAATTGATCATAAAAGGAGGAGGGGCCTCCAATATTGGGACTACGTTGATTTGTGGTGAGAAGATCGTTCTTGAACATGGTGTAATGATTGGACGGAATGTAACGATTCGCGATACGAATGGTGGGCATTATATGTCCTTGCCTGGATATAAAAACACAAAGCCGGTTACTATCGGGGAACATGCTTGGTTAGGCGAGGGGTGTACGATCATGCCGGGGGTGAAGATTGGTCGGGGCGCGATTGTGGGTGCTGGCGCTGTCGTTTTTAACAACGTTCCGGCCCATGCTTTGGTGGTGGGAAACCCTGCTGAGGTCGTCATGACGGATGTCTATTGGAAGTATTGATATGGACTATTGTAATTTAAATACGGGAGATAGAATACCGGCCATTGGGTTTGGTCCCGGCGGATTTGGATATACCCCAAATGTTTACCGTCGGAAGAGAGCTGGGGTGCCTGTTCGGGTTTGGAATCGTTTTGTGGCTCGTCCTTGTGCCGAACGCCGTTTTGTACGGCAGATCGCTTCCGCTTTGACAAACGGATTTCGATTGATTGACTATTCGTCCGCTTACGGTAGTGGGGTACACATCGGGGAAGCCATTCGAATGTCAGGTGTAAAGCGTGATGATGTTTTCATCACGGCGCGGGTAAGCAATGGTGCTCAACGGGAAGGTCGGGTTCGTGAGGAATTTCTCGCAACGCTGCGCAATTATGGCGTTGCCTGTGTGGATCTTTTAATGTTTCATTGGCCCGTTCCCGGATACTATATGGATACTTGGCATGAGATGTTGAAGCTTCGGGATGAAGGATTTGCCAAATCGGTGGGAGTCTCGAACTGCCATATTCATCATACAGAGAAACTTTTGACAGTCGGTGTTGTGCCTGCAGTCAATCAGATCGAAGTCCATCCCCTGTTTACGCAGAAGCCGTTGGTTAGATATTGCAAAGACAAGGGGATTCTTGTCGAGGCTTATACGCCGATTGCCAGGTTTGATGACCGTTTGATGCGTTTGCCGAAGCTAAGGGCAATCGCTCAGAAATACGATAAAACCCCGGTTCAAGTTGTTCTTCGTTGGCATATCCAAAATGGTATTGTACCGGTTGTTCGCTCGTTGAGCACGTGCCACCAAAGGGAAAATATTGATGTTTTTGATTTCAAGTTGGCGGATGATGAAATGAATACAATTGATTCCTTCAATATCAATTCCCGTTTGCGCTATGACCCTGACAATTGTGATTTTTCGATATTGTGAGGTATGAGAATTGGCATTCTCATATTGGTTAACCAGTTGATGTTGAAAAGTCATGACTATTTTATTGTCAGTTGGTTAGATATGGACGATGTCCATTTCACGGGGAGCCCAAACACCCGCCGTATCACCGGATCGGTTTGCGTACGAATTGCGGCTTAGAAGGATTCTTGAATATGAAGATCGGAATATTGACATTTTATAGGGTTCCGAATTACGGCGCGATGTTGCAGGCCTATGCCCTGTGGAAATATCTTGAACGGCGTGGCCATCAGGTTGAATTTATCAACTATGCTTTCCCAAACACGAAACGGATATCGCTATGGCGGTGCTTTGTTTCGCGGAGTTTGAGGGGCTTTCGTGTCAAGCTCCGCGCCTATGTGCGGCATCCCATAACGGCATTTGCCCTGTCCTATCCACAAAGTAACCCCTGTGCAACCTGTTCTCAACTCCACGAAGTGTGTAAGGCATATGATGCCGTAATTGTCGGCAGCGATCAGATGTGGAATCCGCAATGGGTAATGTCTGTTTTGGATGTCGTTTTTTTAGGGTGCCTTCCAGAGAAATGTCGCCGCATTGCCTATGCGTCCAGTTTCGCCGTTAAAACGTGGCAGGGAGGGGGACAAGAAAAGGTCGCACAGCTGCTTAGAAAGTTCACGGCTCTAAGTGTGCGTGAGGCAAGCGGAGTCGAGATTGTCCGTGCCTTTGGGTGCCCAGATGTTCAGCAAATGCTTGATCCGACATTGCTGTGGACTGCGGATTTTTATTCCCAATTCATGACGCGGAACCCGAAAGCGGAAAAGTATCTTTTTGCCTATTTTCTTGATGAATGGGCGGACGGTCCGGAAGAACGGGCATGCCTCGATGCTTGTGTATCAGTCACAGGAGTGGCTAAAGTAAGAAGAGATCGCGAACCTGTGTCAGGGTGGCTGGCTCTCCTCTGTCGTGTGTTTCAGATAAAAAAGAAGATCCCCCTGCCGGAGTGGATTGGTTGTGTAGCGAATGCGGAATTCATTCTTACGAATTCTTTTCATGGAACCGTCTTTGCAATCCTATTCCATCGCCCTTTCATTACGCTGCTTCTCACGGGCACGGCTGAGGCGATGAACGAACGGATTGTGTCTTTGTTGAGTCTCGTGGGCCTTGAGGAGCGCATGATTTACGCAAAAGACGTGGGATGTGTCTCTAGGCTCATCAGAGATGTTAAAATAAATTGGTCAGCCGTTGACAGGCGCCTTGTCGAGAAACGCGAAGAGGTCATACGTTTCCTTGTGAAATGTGAATTATGAAGAAGATCAGTGTTATACTCGGTACTCGTCCGGAAGCAATCAAACTTTGTCCTGTCATTCTTGAGCTTAAGAAGCGTTCGGAATTTGACTGTCAAGTCTGCATTACGGGACAACATCGAGAAATGCTTGATCAGGTGTTACCGGTTTTCGGAGTTTTGCCCGATGTCGATTTGCATTTGATGCGACCTAATCAGACATTAGGCGGTTTGACAGCCCGGGCGATCGAGGCGTTGGACGGTTACTTAACAAAGGAAACACCTGATATCGTGATTGTGCAAGGTGATACGACGACGGTTTTATGTGCGGCATTGGCAGCGTTTTATCACCATATTCCAGTCGCGCACGTGGAGGCTGGGTTACGGACATGGAATGTTGACGCGCCATGGCCGGAAGAGGCGAATCGCGTGTTGACGACACGTCTTGCCAAGTGGCATTTCGCGCCGACGGAAACTAACCGGCTTAACCTGCTTAAAGAGGGCGTTCCTCAAAGTAACATCTATGTCACGGGCAATACGGTGATTGACGCTTTATTCCTGGCGCTCGAGAAGATCAAAGAACACCCACCCTGTATAACTGGCCTGCCGGGAGGAAACTTGGCTTGTTTGGACGGCAAACGTCTGGTGCTTATAACGGGACATCGACGCGAGAATTTCGGCGAAGGGTTTGACAATATTTGTCACGCAATAGCCGAATTGGCGCAGCGTTTTCAAGATGTGCAGTTCATTTATCCGGTGCATCTGAACCCGAATGTCCGGGAGCCGGTTCAACGTATCTTGGGACAGCACACCTCAAAAAACATTTATTTGATAGAGCCCCAGCCCTATTTGCCGTTTGTGGCGCTCATGAATCAAGCATATTTAATTTTGACCGATTCGGGTGGTGTACAGGAAGAGGCTCCCAGTTTAGGCAAGCCGGTGTTGGTGATGCGTGACACGACCGAGCGACCGGAAGCCGTTAAGGCCGGAACAGTTCGACTCATTGGATCCGAAGCGAACCGTATCGTGTCCGAAGTTGCCAACTTACTGATCAATCGGAAGGCATATGAGACGATGTCACATAAACACAATCCATATGGGAATGGGGTCGCGGCAAGAATGATCGTCAAAATCATGTCTCCAGTTTAAGGCGACCATGAGCTAGAGGACTGTGACAAAGAATTGAACAATGAAAGAGAAAGATACATTTCTAATATTAGCATATTGCCCCGTTCGTAATCGGCAAGGCATTGATTTGAACGAGATGCTTAATTTTCGACATTTTAATTCAAAGCTTATCCAGATCGGGGGAAAAGATGATCCAGAACAAAAAACGATCGGCATTCCGGTGTCGCCTGATGTGTCTGGCTGGCGAATGCGTTTCGTTTCAAGATGGGCACGATGGCAGATGTTTTGGAAAGGTTGTTATAATCCGCACAAAATTACGATTGCAATAAATATTCCAGCTCTATTATCTGCAATAGTTCTCAAGTTGATATTCAAATCAAAACTCATTTTTTATTCTTTAGAGTATCATACTTTAAAACCGATAGATCGATTATTATTAAGGAGGTTTTGTGATGCCGTCATTGATGTGGAAGAAACACGCCGTGTGTTATTCTTAAAACAAATTGGTAAAGCATTGCCCTCATTTATACTCCACAATGTTCCCCATTATGTTGATCTGGGTCATCTGACTCCCAAGCTTCGTGAGTGGTTAATAGACAACATGCAGTTTAGAGGTGATGAGTTTCTGGTCATTTACTCCGGCTCCTATCAGAAATATTGTAATTTGGAGTCGATCTTCGAGTGGGCTGAAGATTTGTCAGGCCATGTTCGGTTAATTGTTCTTCTAACCGAAATCCCTGAGAGTATCAAGGTGGAACGATACAAAAAAACAGTTTTTCTTCCCTCAAAGAATCACAATGAGTTATATAACTGGCTGGTCGATGCAGATTTGTCATTGTTGCCATATGAATCAGATGAGGACAATGTTCGCTATTGTTCCCCACAAAAAATATTTGACGCTTTGGCTTGCGGAGTTCCGATCATGGGGTCTCGACGGCCATTGATTGAGCTGGTAACGAAAAAGTATCACTGTGGCTTGACCATCGATTTTACTAATGAGAACGAATTTCTGAAGGGAGTAGAATGGTTCGCTGGTCAATCGCGGTTAACCATGCGTCAAAATGCCAGAGCGGCGCATGCCGAGTATAACTATGGTCAATATTCCAGTAGGCTGCTAAGTTTTATAAATGGCTTGGAAGGTCAAGCCCGTTGTGAGACTGTGAAGTAACTCAAACAGGAAATCGCATCGAATGAATCATATTTACATTTTAGCTATTTCTTTTTTATCCGGTTTAGGTAGCAGTTTGTTTGTTGAAACTCCTTTCGGCCGGGTTGCCATGTTTGACCTTGCAAGCTACGTATTTGCACCGATCCTGTTTGCATTGAATTTTAGAAAACTTACCAAGGCTGAGCGCCGAATCTTGTTGTTGGCGATATTATGGCTGTTTGGCGCTATCTATTCCAATTGGTGGAGACAGGAGCCCTTTAACGTCGCGCTCAAAGGGAATGCCATCGTATTTAACGTGTGGTGTATGCTTGTTGTATGTATAAGTCTGCTTAAAAAAGATTATCGCACTTGGATGTGGTTCATGGTAGGCAATGGAATAAGTTGCGTTATTTCCCTATACTACTTTCAAAACGGTGCATTATTGACTTTTGCGGAACGAGCGGGTTTTATAGGGGAAGGTGGATTACAAGAATATCTTGCTGATAAGCAAGTTTATCCAATATATTTCAATTTTATTCTGAAATCAGTTCTTTTTCCGCTGGTAGCACTCGTTGGCTTCCCGTGGCTGCCTGTGGTGACAATCCTTATGGCATCTGCTTTTTTTCTGCTTTTTAATGGAGGTTCAAGAAGTAGTTTTGGGGCGAGTGCTTTGTCCCAGTCTTATATAAAGTACATTACTCCCATGTTGAAGCAGTTCGATGCGATCAGCGTCCGCGAGGTGACAGGGGTAGAGCTTTGTCGA